>Ga0098073_1000251_pt1 | contig 19848 bp, 16 predicted proteins | sample 31_taG_FD_75060 | JGI IMG/M metagenome (GOLD analysis project Ga0098073, IMG submission 75060) | Marine viral communities from the Gulf of Mexico - 31_GoM_OMZ_CsCl metaG | ecosystem: Environmental > Aquatic > Marine > Oceanic | place: Gulf of Mexico | collected 2015-07-12
ACAAAAAAGTAACATTTAAAGAAACTATATTGCCTTTATGGATACCTGTTTTCTTTGTGCTAGTTCTAATTCTTCCAGCCAATTTTTCAACAACAGCTATAATTTTTACTATGGTTATCGTTCTTACCTTTTTAGGAGGATATCCTTTGCGTTATTTAGCTATAATTGTTGGTTCAGGTTTAGTTGTGTTAACCTTATTTATTCTTACGGCTAAGGCTTTTCCTGATGCAATGCCAAATCGTGTAGACACTTGGATGAGTAGAATAGAGAATTTTTCTAATGGTGAAGATACTGAAGCAGATTATCAAATAGAGAAGGCAAAAATTGCAATAGCATCAGGTGGAATACAAGGCGTTGGACCAGGAAAAAGTATTCAAAAAAACTTTTTACCTCAATCTTCATCAGATTTTATTTTCGCCATTATAGTTGAAGAATATGGGTTAGCTGGAGGGCTTTTCTTGCTGATGTTGTATTTATGGTTACTGTTTAGAATTGTTATTGTCTCTCAAAAAGCAGATACAGTTTTTGGAAAACTTTTAGTCGTTGGTGTGGGTTTGCCAATTGTGTTTCAAGCCTTAATAAATATGGCTGTTGCCGTAGAATTATTTCCAGTTACAGGACAAACCTTGCCACTTATAAGTAGTGGAGGAACATCCATATGGATGACATGCCTTGCTATAGGAATTATTTTAAGTGTAAGTGCAAAAAGAGAAGAAATAAAATTACAAGAAGATTATGAAGATAATCCACTTGAAATACTAAGTGAAACGATTTAAGAATTGGAAGAAACAAAACAATATAGAATCATTTTGTCCGGAGGAGGAACAGGAGGTCATATTTATCCAGCAATTTCTATTGCTAATGAATTGAAATTGCGCTACCCAAATTCGGAGTTTTTATTTGTAGGTGCAAAGAATAAAATGGAAATGGAAAAAGTGCCTCAAGCTGGATATAATATTGAAGGCTTATGGATTTCTGGAATACAAAGAAAACTAACACTAAAAAACCTATCGTTTCCTTTTAAGTTAATCATTAGTTTACTCAGATCACGTAAAATATTAAAGGAATTCAAACCTGATGTAGCCATTGGGACAGGAGGTTTTGCTAGTGGTCCATTATTACAAATGGCAACCTCAAAAGGTATACCTAGTTTAATTCAAGAGCAAAACTCATACCCAGGAATAACCAATAGATTTTTAGGTAAGAAGGCTAATAAAATTTGTGTGGCTTATGATGGTCTAGAACGATTTTTTCCAGCTGACAAAATCATAAAAACTGGGAATCCAGTTAGACAAGATTTATTGAGTTTAGAAGATAAATCAATTGAAGCTAAAGACTTTTTCCAACTCAAACATAACAAGGTGACATTACTTGTATTAGGTGGAAGCTTAGGTGCTCGGAGAATTAACGAACTGATTGTGAAAAAACTTGACTTTTTTCAAGAACAGAACGTACAGATAATATGGCAATGTGGGAAGCTATATTATCAAGATTATAAAATTAATGGCGATGTTAAAGATATTCAAGTGCATGCCTTTTTAAACAGAATGGATATGGCTTATGCGGCTGCAGATATAATTATATCTAGAGCTGGAGCAGGTTCTGTTTCCGAGTTATGTATTGTTGGTAAGCCAGTGATTTTTATTCCATCACCAAATGTCGCAGAAAACCATCAAACTAAAAATGCAAATGCAGTAGTTGAAAAAGATGGAGCTATTTTAATTAATGAAGAAGATTTAGATGTTGATTTTGAAAACAAGTTTGCCTTGTTAAACAGCTCGAAAGAAAGACAAGAATTATTAAGTAAGAACATAAAAAAACTAGCCTTAGTCAATGCAACGAAAGATATCGCAGATGAGGTTGAAAAATTATTAGAGATTTGAATTTAAACCAGATACATAACGTCTATTTTATAGGTATTGGAGGCATTGGGATGAGCGCTTTGGCTCGTTACTTTATGGCAGCCAATAAAAATGTCGCTGGTTATGACAAAACTAAAACTGAGATTACAGATGCTCTTGAAGCAATGGGAGCAAGAATTCATTTTATAGATGATCATACTGATATTTCTGCGCAATACTTGAATAATCAAGAAACTTTAGTGGTTTATACTCCTGCGATTCCAAAAAATCATGGAGAGTTAAACTACTTTTTATCGCATGATTATAAAGTGTTGAAAAGATCAGAGGTGCTTGGGTTAATAACTCAAAACACCATTTGTTTAGCTGTCGCTGGAACACATGGTAAAACTACCACAACAAGTATTTTGGGTCATCTGTTAAATGAATGTAATGTTGAAATGACAGCCTTTTTAGGTGGAATTTCTGAAAACTATAATTCAAACTTAATCCAGAATGGAAATAAAGTTTCTGTGGTTGAGGCTGATGAATTTGATCGTTCATTTTTAACCTTATCTCCAGATTATGCTTGTATTACATCAATGGATGCTGATCATCTTGATATTTATGGCAGTGCAGAGCATTTAAAAGAATCGTTCGTTGCTTTTAGTAAAAAATTAAAACCAAAAGGAAAACTTTTTATTAAAAAGGGATTGCCTTTAGAGGGTATCACTTATGCAATTGAAGATGATGCAGATTACATTGCAAAAAACATAAGAATAGAAAACGGAACTTATGTGTTTGATGTGCAAACACCTAATCAAAATATTCAAAATTTAAAATTTAACCTACCTGGTAGACATAATTTGTCGAATGCATTAATAGCGCTGGCAATGGCTGTAGAATTTGGTTGCTCTCCAATCAGGCTTGCCAGTGCATTAGCATCTTACAAAGGCGTCAAACGAAGATTTACCTATCAAATTAAAACTGATGAATTGGTTTTCATAGATGATTATGCTCACCATCCAGAAGAAATCAATGCAGTTCATCAAGCGATTAGGGAAATGTACCCAAATCAAAAAGTAATGGCCATATTTCAGCCACATTTATTTAGTAGAACCAAAGATTTTGCAGATGAATTTGCTAGGAGCTTAGAAAAGTTTGATCATGTTTTATTATTAGACATATATCCAGCTCGTGAAATGCCTATTGAAGGTGTGAATTCTCAATGGTTATTGGATAAAATTGACAACGCAAATAAGAAGCTCATTGCAAAATTTGAAATCGTAAAAGAGATTCAAAAAAGTGACATCAAAGTGATTGTCACTATTGGAGCTGGTGATATTGGAGCAGAAGTAAAACATATTAAAGAAAGTTTAAGCATTGCGAGTTAACTGGAATTACATAAAGGGGTTTGTACTGCTAGTATTAGTAGGGTTTTTATTTGCCTTTTCTTCAAGTAGAAATCAGTCTAGAAAAATAGCTGAGCTTGAAGTTAAATTTTTAGGAGATAACAATCTTTTTATCACACACGAATCGGTTAATAAATTGTTAATACAAAATGGTGAACCTGTTACGAATGTCCCTAAAGAAATTTTAGATTTGAATGGTCTAGAAAGCACCCTCAAATCAAATGCCATGATTAAAACCGCAGAAGTTTATCTTGCTGTTAATGGTAAGGTTCGAGCCGATGTTATACAACGCAAGCCTATCGCAAGGGTAAGCACAAATGCATCATACTATATTGATGATGAAGGAAAATACATGCCTTTATCAACAAATTATACAGCGCATGTTCCAATAGTAACTGGGTCTGTAGAGAAAAACAATTTGGCAAATATTTACACTATTGCCAATAAAATTTATAATGATGAATTTTTAAAGACGCATATCGTTGAGATTCATCAAAACCAAAATCGGACATTGAGTTTAAAAACAAGGGTCTATGATTTTGAGATAGAATTGGGAGATTTAAGTGATTTGAATAAAAAAATAAATAATCTAAAAGCATTTTATCAAAAAGCTAAAAAGGATAATACACTAAGTAACTATAAAAAAGTGAATTTGCAGTTTAACAATCAAGTTGTGTGCACAAAAAAATAGACCATGGAAGGCAATAAAATTTCAGTTGGATTAGATATCGGAACCACAAAAATTGTGGCGATGGTTGGACGCAAGAATAACTATGGGAAGTTAGAAATTCTTGGTATTGGTAAAGCCAAAAGCCTTGGTGTGCATCGTGGTGTAGTCAACAATATTACTCAGACTATCCAATCCATTCAACAAGCTGTTCATGAAGCTGAAGCAGCATCAGGTGTAAAAATAGAAGAAGTGACCGTTGGTATTGCTGGACAGCATATTAGAAGTTTGCAACATAGCGATTATATCACAAGAGCAAATTCAGAATTGGTAATAGATGAAGATGATATAGATCGTTTAATCAATCAAGTTCACAAGTTGGTTATGTTGCCTGGTGAAGAAATTATTCACGTCCTTCCGCAAGAATATAAAGTTGATGGGCAAGCTGAAATTAAAGAACCAATTGGAATGTATGGTGGACGTTTAGAAGCTAATTTTCATGTGGTTGTTGGCCAAGTGTCATCTATCAGAAACATTGGGCGCTGTGTTAAGAGTGCAGGTTTAGAACTTGAAGGTATTACACTTGAGCCTTTAGCATCAGCTAATGCAGTGCTGAGTCAAGATGAAAAAGATGCAGGAGTTGCTTTAATTGATATTGGTGGTGGAACGACAGATTTAGCGATTTTTAGAGATGGTATCATTCGTCATACAGCAGTTATTCCATTTGGAGGTAACGTGGTTACAGAAGATATTAAGGAAGGTTGCTCAATTATTGAAAAGCAAGCTGAATTATTAAAAATAAAGTTTGGGTCTGCATGGCCAGGAGAAAATAAGGATAATGAAATAGTGTCAATTCCTGGATTACGTGGTAGAGAACCAAAAGAAATAACCCTCAAAAATTTATCTAAAATCATTCACGCACGTGTAGTTGAAATTATCGAACAAGTTTATGTTGAGATAAAAAACTATGGTCATGAAGAACAAAAGAAAAAGCTAATTGCTGGAATTGTTCTTACTGGTGGAGGAAGTCAGTTGAACCATTTAAAACAATTAGTTGAATACATCACAGGCATGGATACCAGAATAGGATTTCCTAACGAGCATCTTGCAGGTGATAGTGATGATGAAGTTACAAGTCCGTTATATGCAACAGCTGTTGGTTTGGTGATGGATGGTTTGAAGCGTCAGGAAAAACGTAAACAAGAAGCTGTAGCACAGAAAGCTTACGAAGAAGCTATTGAGTCTGACGATGCCACAGAAGAAGAAGTGATTGAAAAACCAGTAAAGGAACGAAAAACGTTTTTAGATAAGCTTACAGAACGTGTTAAGGATTTTTTAGATAACGCAGAGTAATATTAGATAATAAAAGAATAAAATATTAATTACTAATCCAGTAAAAACTAATTATATGAGTAGCAACAAAGATTTTGGAATCACCTTCGATTTACCAAAAAACCAATCCAACGTCATCAAAGTTATTGGTGTTGGAGGAGGAGGTAGTAATGCCATTAATCACATGTTCCAGCAAGGGATTAAAGGTGTTGACTTTGTAATCTGTAATACAGATGCACAAGCACTACAAAATAGTGGTGTTCCCAATAAAATTCAACTTGGGGTTAATTTAACTGAAGGGCTTGGAGCAGGTGCAAACCCAGATATTGGAGAGCAAGCGGCTAAGGAAAGCATGGAAGAAATTAGAAGAATGCTAGATACCAACACTAAAATGGTATTCATAACAGCTGGAATGGGAGGAGGAACTGGAACAGGAGCTGCTCCAGTAATTGCCAGAATTGCTAAGGAAATGGATATCCTTACTGTAGGAATAGTAACCATGCCATTTCAATTTGAGGGTAAAATTAGAATTGCTCAGGCTCAAAAAGGTATAGAAAACTTAAGAGATCATGTTGATTCACTTGTTGTAATTAACAACAATAAACTTCGTGAAGTTTATGGTAATCTTGGCTTTAAAGCTGGATTCTCTAAAGCTGATGAGGTATTATCAACAGCATCAAGAGGTATTGCTGAGGTAATCACGCATCACTACACTCAAAATATCGATTTACGCGACGCTAAAACAGTATTAAGTAATAGTGGAACTGCAATTATGGGTTCTTCAACTGCATCTGGAACTAATCGTGCAACTGAAGCCATTATGAAGGCGCTGGATTCGCCATTATTGAATGATAATAAAATTACTGGAGCCAAAAACGTATTGTTGCTTATCGTTTCTGGAGCTCAAGAAATTACAATTGATGAAATCGGTGAAATTAACGATCATATTCAAAATGAAGCAGGACATGGCGCCAATATTATTATGGGTGTTGGTGAAGATGAAGAATTACAAGAATCAATTTCTGTTACTATCATTGCCACTGGATTCAATGTAGATCAACAAGATGAAATTTCAAATACAGAAGTAAAAAAGGTTATTCATTCTTTGGAAGATGATCAAATGGAGCAAGACTTGTCTAAAGACAGAGATCCTGCCATCATTAGACCTGATATCATTTTAGAAAATAAAGATGAAAAAATAGTTCATAATCTTGATATAGAAGAGGAATTAGAGGAGCAAATAATACCAGAAATGGATTTGATTCCAACTACAGAACTTTTAAGAAATATGAACGTGGTTTATGATGAAGTTTTGGCGAATACCTTAGAAGATGACTTTGTGATTAATGAGGTAACACCGAAAGTTGAGGAGCCAGAAGAAGAGGTTCAAGAAGAACAAATTATGCTCACTTTTGATCTTCCTTTATCTAAAAAATCTTTAACAGATGAGAAAAAAGCTGATACCCAAGAAAAGAAAGTGATGTTTAGCTTAGATGATAGTGAAGAAGTAAAAGAAATGCCTGTGAATGATTATATAGAGTTAATCACTGTGACTGAAGCCAATGAAGAAGGTGAAAAACGCTACGCATTGGATGATTATATAACGTTGGAATCTTCAATGAACGAGAAAAAGAAGCAAGAAGATGTATTAGTTAAAACTGAAGAAGAAATTGTTTTTGAAAAGAAAGTAGTAGAGAAAAAGGAAACAGAAACTGAAGCAGAGGAACTCGATCCAATGAATAGTCCAATCTCAGAAATTCTAAAAGAAAGAGCTAATGAGAGACGGAAGAAAATGAAAGAGTTTAATTACAAATTCAACAATTCAAAAATTGATGATATTGAAAAAGTGCCTGCATACAAAAGACAAGGTGTTAATTTAGAGCAAGCACAACATTCATCAGAAACTAATACATCACGATTATCAATAGGCACTGATGATAACGATGATATTCAATTACGAAGTAACAATTCTTTTTTACACGACAACGTAGATTAATAGCAAGTCAAGTTTTTGTGGCACACTTCGTACCCAACCCGAAAAATTCTAATCTATTTTTCGGGTTTTTTGTTGCTTATAACGCACAGTTTTCTGTTCAATAAACTCAGTACTTTTTCCTATCTTCGCAGTTCGACAAAAATCAAATATTATGAGTTTACAACAGGATGTTATGGTAGCAATGAAAACTGCTATGAAAGAAAAAGACCAAACAGCATTAACAGCTTTAAGAGCTGTAAAGTCGGCTATATTGTTGGCTCAGACAGAGTCTGGTGCTAAAGAAGAATTAACCGAAGAACAAGAACTAAAAATATTACAGAAACTCGTAAAACAACGCAAAGACAGTGCAGCTATTTATTTAGAACAAGATCGAAATGACTTGGCTTTACCTGAAATTGATGAGGCAGAGGTGATTAGCCAGTTTTTACCTGAGGCTTTGAGCGAAGAAGAAATAGAAAAGGTTGTTGTGATGACTATTGAAGAACTAGGAGCTGAAGGTATGAAGGATATGGGTAAGGTAATGGGAGTAGTTAGCAAAGAATTAGCAGGTCAAGCAGATGGAAAAACAATATCAAATATTGTAAGAGCTAAATTGTTATAATAAAAATAAGGCCTCGTAGTTCAACTGGATAGAATATCAGATTTCGGCTCTGAGGGTTGGAGGTTCGAATCCTCTCGAGGTCACGAATACATATTTCAATAAGAAAAAACGCCAAGCTTGTTTGAGCGTTTTTTTGTTTGAAATATTTTCAAAGCGGAGCTTTGAGGAAAGACGAGCAAAGTGAGTCAATCCCAAGTTGGAAGTTGAGCTTTTAAGAATGGCCAAGCTTGTTTGAGCGTTTTTTTGTTTGAAATATTAACAAAGGATTGCTATGAAGAAAGGGGGGCGAAGTCACTTAATCCTCTTGAGTCAACAAGATGAATCCAATTACAATGTTTTTAATTTGTTGGGATTTTATTTTCATTTAAAATTACTTATTTTCTTGTTTTACTAAAGCTGATCTGAACATTATAATAGAGGTGTAAATGATGACCACGATTACAACCCATTTAAGTGTATCAAGAGGTAATGACTTAACCACAAATGCGGCTATTAAAACAGCAATTGCTCCTGGGATTGCCATGGATATTGATGCTTTTCTATTATATGCACCTTCTTTGATGAACTTGGCAGATGCTGGAGGCATTAAAAAAGCACATGAGCCCATCATTATTGGGAAGGCTACTAACGGAGACATGCCTAAAGCATAAATTAGTGCCATACATGGAGCGTATAAACCTATTCCTACGGTCATTAATGCTCCAAGGACAAAATTTGCACCTACTGCCAATATTAATTTCCAGCCTGTTAAGCCAATAGCTTCTCCACCTCCTTGAATCCATTTCATTTGTCCAGATAGCATAAAAAAGGCAGTAACAAATAGAGCAAATCCCATAATTAATTGAATTTTTCTCACAGGCAACTTAGCAACTATTCCTGCTCCGAGTACTGCACCTAAGGCAGCTGAAACTAACATAGTTAGCAAGGTGATAGGTTCTACTTCTACAATTTTAATAAATATTAATGCTTGTATTAAAACAGGAATTGTATTTGAAACATTTAAAGTCCCCGGAAGTAAACGATCTTCAGTTTGTTTTGTGAATTTTAATAGTGCAGTTTGTGGAGCGAAAGCACCAATGCCTAGAACATCAAAAAAATTAACTACAAAACCTATTAATCCAGTTTTTAAGGTGCTACTTGATTCTAAAACTTTTCGATGCTTGACAATATCTTTAATGAAAACATATGTAAAAAACAGAAATAAAATAATTAAGGTAATCCATATGCCTATTTTCATAATAAAAAAATTCAAAAGTCTTTTAATCCAAAGCTCTTTTAGTTACATACAAACGCCATCCAAAAATTGCCATTTGTAGTTTTGTAGCTTTGCTTAAATCCAATCGCTGCTTTGTGAAACTTGGGAGTATTGCCTTATTGATTTTTGCCAATATTTTGAAAAACTGTTTTTTCATATTTAATTCCCAAGTAATTTGGAATTATTTTGTGTTAGTTCTTTTGTAAAAATAGTAAAACTTATTTAAGAATTAAGTTTTAGTTATTAGAGAATAATGTTGATAATGAGGTCTACAACATTTACTATAAATTTTACTATTGCTATCATAAATTCAATTTTGAGGTTAATAAAAAGTTCTAAATTTTATAATGAAATTGAAATATAGATTTTTGGAATTGTTGTAACCAAACAAAACGTTAAGAAATGATGAAATTAAATACATGTTTGTAAGTCTAAAAACGAATTATATTACATAATTACACGCCTTGTCTTGACTAAAGTTTTAATGTGTAATGTATATATTTAATAAATGTTATAATATATAACAAATGAAGGACGTTTTTTTAATTAATTTTTAAAGTCAAGGCAAAAAACACTCCTAAAAGTACCTTTTTTAGGCATTTCATCTTTTTTGAGTAAAAGAAACAAAAAAGAGACTCCTTTTTTTGAAGTCTCTTTTTAACCAACCTAACCTCAAATATTAAGGCTAATCTTTTTTCTTTTTTGTGGTTACTAAAATAACACCGTTCTTACCTTTATCACCATATTTTTTAGTGGCTGAATCTCCTTTTAGCACATTAACAGATTCAATAGTGTCAGTGTCCAGTTTTTCAAACTCTTTTTTATTGACTTCTTTATCGTCAATTATATATAATGCTTGGTCATTGTCTCCACTAATAAAGATTTTGTTTTTTCCTTTTCCAATGGTTTGAAAAGCAATTATATCGTCACTATCGTTCTGCCAAAGAGAATTTCCTGAAGACTCAATAATGATTTTCCCTTCCTTGTCGTCTGACCAAAGCGTACTTCCAGATGATTTGATAATAACTTTACCGTCTTTATGATTGTCACTATGAATAAAAATGTTACCGTCATTATTTTCAGACTGAATAACGACATTTCCTTTTAACTTATAATGATTGCCATCTGATTCTAAGGTGTCAGCTTTAATGATGTCGTATATTTTCCCTTTTTCTCCTTTTAATTCAAATACTTTTCCGTCGTTATCATCAGAAATAATAAATGTATTTTTGCCATTAGTGGTTTTTTTTAGCTCGTGAACTTTGCCACCACTTTTAATAATGATTTTGCCGTTTTCTTCTATAACTTCATGGTCGCCACTATGCTTTTCGTCATTGGTGTAAACAAAAACATTATTTCCTTTTCCAGATTTTTTAATTGTAAATACTCCATCTTCGTGAACATACCCATAGTCTTTATCATGTAATAGATGGTCCGAGTTCCCAATTGATATGGAATCATCCTTTGCATTGTAGGTGATTTTTACGGTTTTGATTGCCGAATCATTATCAATAGAGAAATTGGCATTTGAGTTTTTTGATTTTGCATCAATTTTTAATGCAGTTATTTTATTGTCACTATTGCGCTTGACTCCTTTAATTTTCAAAGTTATGCCATGAGACTTTAATTTTGTAGTCACTTCATCGAGTTGAGCATCAGTAAAGGTGTTTTCAATAAAATAAGTAACAATGTCTTGCTTTGATGCTTTATTTAAACCTTGTGAATCTTTATTGGCTAAAATTTTAGTAGCATTGGGGTTGGTGATATTTGAATTTGTTTCAACAATAGAGGACTCAAGTTCATTAAGGTCTAAAACCGTATTACTGGTATTGTTAGTCGCCTCTTTATTAATGTAAATTTCTTTTGTATTAAAACTCATTAGAAAAACAGCTAAGGCTGGAAGTATTAATAAAAATTTTAATTGATTTCTGTTGTTTGATCTGTTTTTGTGTAACATAACGATTCGTTTTTTGATTAATGAATTGTAAAAATTATTGGTTAACACCAATTGATAATTTGGAACACTTGTTTTTAATAACAAATGTTGATAGCTTTTTTTGCAATTTGAAACGGCTTCGGCATTTTTGTCTGCAATGAATTCTAAATTTTGACGCAAATCTTTTTTGTACAACCATATAAATGGATTGAACCAAAGTAAGATACTCGTCAATTCAACTAATAAAATATCAATGGAATGCAATTGCTGAGCGTGCACTTTTTCATGTGTTATTATTTGATCCAATTCTCGAGCATTAAACTGTTTTGGATTAAATACAATCCAATTGAAAAATGAAAAAGGTGATAAAGCCTTTCTTGTGATGACATATATGTATGATGCTACACGTTGTTTGGTGCTATTTAGGTACAATAAAACCAGTGAACTGAATTGAATTAAAAAGCGACCTATGAAAAACAACACGCCAATTACATATATATAAGTTATAGTTGTTGTCAAACTAATAGAATTGTCTGCGACTATTGATTGTGAGTTGGTTTCATTAATTACATAAGCATTTTGAGTAATAGTAGGTTCAACTTCAATATATTTTGGAATTACTATTAGAGGTAAAACAAAAGCTGCTATTAAACCTATGATTAGAAAGTATCTATTCGATTCAAAAAAGGTTTCGCCATTTAAAAACAACTTATAGCATGTATAAAACAAGATAAGGATGGCGCTTACTTTTATTAAATATTCCATGGTTATTTATTGTTTTCAATGAGATTAATAATTTCTTTTAGTTCTTCAACACTAATTTTTTCTTCTTTGGCAAAAAAGGAAACTACATTTTTGTAAGAGCTATTAAAATAATTATCAATGGCTGTGTTGAAAAAACGCTTTCTGTAATCTTCCTTTTTTACGATTGGGAAGTATTGATGCGTCTTTCCGTAAGCTGTATAACTTACATAGCCTTTATCTTCCAGGTTTCTAACTATGGTTGATAAAGTATTGTAATGTGGCTTATCTTCTGTGATTTCAGCAAGAATGTCTTTTACAAAAGCTTTTTCAAGCTTCCATAATATTTGCATGATTTCTTCTTCTTTGTTTGTGAGTTTATGCATAATTTTGATTAAATTTCATAATAGTTCAAATGTATAACTATTTTTATAGTTATACAACTGTAAATATAGTTATTTAACGAAAAATTTAGTTTTTATTGTGATATATTAAGAAAACGTGCTTATTAATTCCATTAGAATTAATTCTTTATATATTCGCAAAAAATAGATTTAATGAGCTTTGTATTCGTTATCCTCGGATTTATTCTTCTTGTCATTGGAGGTGAATTTTTGGTTAGATCATCTGTCGCACTTTCTTTTAAATTAAGTTTCTCAAAGTTTGTTATTGGAATGACAGTAGTATCTTTTGCAACGTCAGTTCCAGAGTTATTGGTAAGTCTTAATGCTGCACTTTCAGGTTCTCCTGCAATTGCTATTAATAATGTAGTTGGATCCAATATTGCTAATATTGGGTTGGTCCTCGGTATAACAGCTATTGTTGGTAGTATTTCTGTTTCAAAAACATTTTACAGGTTGAATTGGCCAGTTATGATGCTTTTTTCAATCGTATTATATTACTTCCTTTATAATGATAATCAGTTGGTGTTTTGGGAAGGCTTATTTTTGTTTGTTGGCTTAATAGGTTTTATCTACATATTATTGAGACAAGCTAAAAAAGACATTTATGTTGAAGAAGTTGATGAAACCCTTGCCGTAGTTTCTTTTTTCAAAATAGGTATGTGGTTGTTCATTGGTGGAGTTGCACTTTATTTTGGGTCAGAATGGTTAGTTAAAGGAGCTATAGATGTGGCAAAAGTATTGGGAGTTAGCGAAGCTGTAATTTCGGTATCTGTTATTGCTATTGGAACCAGTGTTCCAGAATTAGCAGCGTCTGTTATTGCGGCAGCGAAAAAGGAGAAAGCTATTTCTCTTGGAAATCTAATTGGTTCAAACATTTTTAATATTGGTTCTGTTCTAGGTCTTACATCTATGATTAAAACCATTCCAGTGACAGAACCTGAAATTCTTACTCGAGATATTTTCTGGATGATTGCCTTTGCAGCTGTATTAATTCCCCTTGTTTTAATTCCAAAACAACATGAAATAACCAGATCAAATGGATTTTTTCTCATTTTAGGTTATGGAATATTCATATTTTTAGTCTTCACCTAGTCAAATTATAGGTTATTAACCACATTTGATTAAATTGTTTATAATTAACCCTATATTTTTTAGGGGTCAAATTAAATTATTATACTTTTTTCATACATTTGCCCTTTAAATTTTAATAATTCAAAATAATTAATATGTCAACCTTAAGATTTCACGCAATTAAAGAAACGTTAACTCGTAAGCCATTAAAAATTGAAGAAAACGAACGTCGTTCATCAATTTTTGGTCGTAATGTTTTTAATGAAGCTACTATGCGACAGTATTTAACTAAAGAAGCTTATAATAGTGTGGTAGATGCTGTTGAAAATGGCTCTAAAATTGAACGATCAGTTGCAGATCATATTTCAACTGGAATGAAAGAATGGGCAATTTCAAAGGGTGTTACACATTACACGCATTGGTTTCAACCATTAACTGGAGCGACTGCTGAAAAGCATGATGCCTTTTTTGAAACTATCGGAAATGGTTTAGCTATTGAAAAATTTGGTGGAGGACAATTAGTACAACAAGAACCAGATGCCTCTTCATTTCCAAATGGAGGTATTAGAAATACATTTGAAGCTCGTGGCTATACAGCTTGGGACCCAACTTCTCCAGCATTTATTTATGAAACAACATTATGTATCCCTACTGTGTTTGTAGCTTATACAGGCGAAGCATTGGATTATAAAACCCCTTTGTTAAGAGCGTTGCAAGCTGTTGATAATGCTGCTGTATCTGTGGCAAAATACTTTGATAAAAACGTTAAAAAAGTAAATGCATCTTTAGGTTGGGAGCAAGAATATTTTTTAGTTGATAGCGCTTTGGTAGCAGCTCGTCCAGACATTACTTTAACGGGACGTACTTTATTAGGCCATTCACCTGCTAAAGGGCAACAGTTAGATGATCATTATTTTGGAACAATTCCTAATCGTGCGATGTCATTTATGCGCGATCTTGAAAATGAATGTATGCTTTTAGGAATTCCAGTCAAAACAAGACATAACGAAGTGGCTCCAAACCAGTTTGAATTAGCTCCAATTTATGATGAAGCTAATTTAGCAGTTGACCATAATTCATTATTAATGGATGTTATGGATAAAATTGCTGAACGTCATAACTTTAAAGTATTATTTCACGAAAAACCTTTTGCTGGAGTGAACGGATCAGGGAAGCATAATAACTGGAGTTTAGGGACCAATACAGGAGTTAATTTATTGAGTCCTGGAAAGACACCAATGAGTAATTTACAGTTTTTAACTTTCTTTATCAATACAATTAAGGCTGTGCACGAGTACGAAGAATTACTTAGAGCTTCAATAGCCAGTGCAAGTAATGATCATCGTTTGGGTGCAAATGAAGCACCACCAGCAATTATTTCAGTATTTATTGGTGAGCAATTAACACGAGTTTTAAATGATCTTGAAAGCGTAACTAAAGGTAAGTTATCACCTGAAGAAAAAACAGACTTAAAATTAAATGTAGTTGGAAAAATTCCAGAAATACTTTTAGATAATACCGATAGAAATAGGACCTCTCCATTTGCATTTACTGGTAATAAATTTGAATTTAGAGCGGTTGGTTCAACAGCTAACTGTGCAAATCCAATGACTGTGCTTAACTCAATTGTTGCAAAACAATTGATAGATTTTAAAGCTGAGGTTGATGCTTTGATTGAGAAAAAAGATATGAAAAAGGATGACGCTATTTTTAATGTGTTAAGAGAATACATTAAAACATCAAAAAACATCCTATTTGAAGGAAATGGTTATAGTGATGAGTGGGAAAAAGAGGCGAAGAAACGTGGATTAAGTAATAATAAAACTACTCCAGAAGCTTTAAAAGCCAGAGTTGCCAAGAAAACCATTAGCTTATTTGAAGAGCTAGGTGTTATGAATAAAGTCGAGATTGAAGCGCGCTACGAAATTGAAGTCGAAGAATACACCTTGAGAATTCAAATAGAAGGACGCGTTTTAGGTGATATAGCAAGAAATCACGTGGTTCCTACTGCGGTTAGATATCAAAATATTTTGATTGAAAACGTGAATGGATTAAAGAACATATATGGTAAAGACTTTAAGAAATATGCTAAAGAGCAATTGGAGTTAATTCAAGAAATCTCAAGTCATATTGAAGCCATAAATTCTGGAGTTACTAAAATGACGAATGAGCGTAAAAAGGCAAATACGATTGAAAATTCTGAGAAAAAAGCTGAAGCTTATTGCAATAAAGTAAAACCTCTATTCGATGTGATTCGTTACAGCTGTGATAAATTAGAGCTGTTAATTGACGATGAACTTTGGCCATTAACTAAATACAGAGAATTACTTTTTACTAAGTAGTTAGCCATAAAATTTTAAAAGCCTCAGAAATGAGGTTTTTTTAGGAATTTACTGTAAAATGTAGCTTAATTCTTTCTTTTTGTTGCCATTCATCGATGGTTTATCATAAAATTTTTAGTATTTCAGCTAATTATTTTCACAGCTTATCGAAATTATGGTACAATTAGCACTAGTACCAATCTTGATGGTAAAACCACACCTTTTTTTTATTAAATTTGTAATGCTATTAATCTATATTTTTAAAAATGAAGAAGTTACTACTAAGTGTTGCTGCTTTAATGTTTGCGACCCTTTTATTTTCTCTTGGAGATTCTAATGATGAAAATAAGAAAGTTTCTCAAGATAATCCTACTGTGGTTGTAAATGATATTGATTTAGCATCTTAATTTGAGATACTAATTTAATCAGCAATAAAATTTCACAAAACCTCAATCTTTGTTTTTAGTAAAACATGCTTGAGGTTTTTTGTTCAGTCAAAGCCTTAATAGTAATAAGCGATATTTTTCACGTATTTCTTTTGCTCGTTCTATTCATTTATTATATTCGCAAACCCTTAAATCTCATGTGAATACGAGTTGCCTTCTTGATTAATAGCATATGATAATGGGTGTAACATCGATCCAACGGATTCTTTTTGTTTCTATATTTTTTGTTTTTGGAGGTTTTTCATTTGCCCAAAAACAGGATACTTTATCTGTTAAATCATTAAAACTTTCTAGATTTGGAAATGAAATTAGAGGGAAGAATGCACTGTCTTTAGGTGTCGGAACTTCTATTATGAATGGAGATTTAGCAAATCCAATGTTTGAAATTTCCAGCCATGTTGGTTATAAGCGATTCTTAGGTTCAGCAGTCGCAATCCATTTGGGATATCATAAATTTAATTTAGCTTTTGAAGATAATTTTAACGAAGGGTTTATGTCTTTCGATTTAAATTTAGAATTGTACATCTCTCCTCATCAAACGTTTACACCATTTATTTTTGCTGGTGGAGGTTATCATGCAACTAATTATTTTGAAACTACAGAATCAAAAATTCAAGGTGGTGTTGGTTTTGAGTATTTAATGACTGAACGCATAGGTTTAAAACTATTTGGAGACTACAACTATATGTTTAATGATGAAATCGAAGGTGTGGTTTTTGGAGATACAAATGATACTTATTGGAGAATTGCACTTGGATTAAATATCTATTTCGGTAACTATTTACCAAATAGACAGGCTAATAAAATACCTACAGTTATTAATTCAAATCAACTGGCAGATGATTATTAATAATTAATTACAATACGTACTTTTGCACACGATAACTAAGTAATACAGATGAGCAACGAAGTAAGCAAAAGATATGCACAACGTGGCGTTTCAGCCTCTAAGGAAGATGTGCACAATGCAATAAAGAACATTGATAAAGGACTCTTTCCTAAAGCATTTTGTAAAATAGTTCCAGATTACTTAACTAATGATGAAGATTATTGCTTGATCATGCATGCTGATGGAGCTGGTACAAAGTCATCACTTGCTTATATGTACTGGAAAGAAACTGGAGATATTTCAGTTTGGAAAGGCATTGCGCAAGACGCATTAATAATGAATATTGATGATCTTTTGTGTGTTGGAGCTACAGATAATATCATGTTGTCTTCAACTATCGGAAGAAATAAAAATCTCATTCCTGGTGATGTTATTTCTGCAATCATAAATGGAACGGAAGAGCTTATTCAAGATTTAAAATCTTTTGGAGTAACCATTCATTCCACAGGTGGAGAAACGGCTGATGTTGGTGATTTGGTAAGAACTATTATTGTAGATTCTACAGTGACTGCTAGAATGAAGCGCAAAGACGTCATTGATAATGCCAATATTAAAGCAGGAGACGTTATAGTAGGATTGGAAAGTTTTGGTCAGGCCTCTTATGAAAAAGAATATAATGGAGGTATGGGAAGTAATGGTTTAACGTCTGCTCGGCATGATGTGTTTCATAATTATTTAACATCTACATATCCCGAAAGTTTTGATGCATCTGTACCGAAAGAATTGGTGTATTCTGGCCAAATGAAGTTGACTGATAAGGTTGAAAACTCTCCTATTAATGCTGGGAAATTAGTATTATCACCAACAAGAACCTATGCGCCAATAATTAAAAGTATACTTTCAAAATATAATAGTAAGGACGTCCATGGCATGGTCCATTGCAGTGGAGGAGCTCAAACAAAAATTCTTCATTTTATTGATAATCTTCACATTGTAAAAAATAATATGTTTCCAATTCCACCCTTGTTTAAACTAATTCAAGAGCAATCAAAAACAGATTGGAAGGAGATGTATCAAGTTTTTAACTGTGGGCATCGCATGGAATTGTATGTGTCTCCAAATATCGCAGAAGACATCATATCTATTTCAAAATCGTTTAACGTTGATGCTCAGATCATTGGTCGCGTTGAGACAAGTAATTCAAAAAAACTTACAATAAAAAGCCAATTTGGCGTTTTTAACTATTAAACCGCTTAAAATTACATAATATGTTTTCTAGATTTTCCAAAAAGCATAGTATAATAATTATGCTTGTTGTGTCTTCATTTTCTTTCGCTAACAACATTCACATAAAATCTAACGATAGTACCAATATGGTTGCAGACAGCCTGCGTGCAGGCTGGAAAGCTTATAACAGAGCTAGTCTTGATATTAGTGAAGTAGCCTTTGTGAATTGGAACGCTGGTGGATCAAACTCAATTTCAGGTCTTTTTGGAATGGAGTCAGGACGAAGCTATAAAAAAGGGCATATGGTCTGGGAGAACAGGGTTGTTGCGAGAATGGGACTTAATAAACAGCAAGAACAGAGTCTTAGAAAAACTGACGATTTATTAGAGCTCAGCTCTAGATTTGGTTTTAGAAAAGACACGTTGACCAATTGGTATTATTCTGCAAATTTTAGTTTTAAAACCCAATTTGCTAATGGTTTTAATTATGCTAATAGTGATAGTAAGCCTATTTCTAGTTTTATGGCTCCTGCATATTTGTTTTTGGGAGTAGGAACGGTTTATGGTGAACATATTGAAGAGTTTTCAGCGTATATGTCTCCCATGACACTGAAGTCTACTTTTGTTTTAGATCAAAATTTGGCTAATGCTGGATCATTTGGTGTTACGCCTGCTGAATTCGATGACGAAGGTAACATCATTTCTGAGGGCAAAAAGTATAGAAGAGAATTTGGTATTTTGTTAACAAGTGGTTACGAATCAGAAATTATGGAAAACATTTCAGTAAGAAATGAATTAAGCCTTTACACGGATTACTTAAATGATTTTGGGAATTTCGATGTCGATTGGCAAGTGAATTTCAGATTTATAGTAAATGACTTTATTAAAGCCTCTTTAGGTTCACATATAAAGTATGATAATGATATTAAAATCATTAATGAAAATACAGAAACTGAGGAGGACGAAATTTCAGGCGCAAAAGTGCAATGGAAACAACTTTTAGGTCTTGGAGTTTCAATTGATTTTTAAAGCTTCTGGAAATACATTGGGATCAAAATCCCAGAGCAAAGGCAACAAGTAATACGTTATAAGTGTGATTAATATGACGCTTATAACATTCATTAATATGCCTGTTCTCAACATATCAGGAATTTTCAAATAGCCTGAACCAAATACAATTGCATTAGGAGGTGTAGCAACTGGCAGCATGAAAGCACAAGAGGCTGCAACTGTAATTCCAACCATTAGTGTGAAAGGATGCACATCTAAAACCAAAGCGATAGGAGCAATTACTGGGAGCAACATCGCTGTTGTGGCTAAGTTTGAGGTAATTTCAGTTAGGAAGTTAACGGCTAGAACCATTACAAACAATAATGCAAATAAAGGAAGATTATCAAATTGAATTATTTGAGTTCCAATCCATTCGGCTAATCCACTGGATTTAAAACCTTCTGCTAGTGCTAATCCACCACCAAAAAGCAATAAAATTCCCCAAGGTAATTTAACCGCACTTTCCCAATTAATAATCTTTTTTTCTTTCCTATTTTTGGTTGGAAGAATAAACAAAATGGTTGCACTTGCCATAGCAATAATAGTATCGTCAATGGCAGGAATAAGTTTTGAAAACAAAAATTCACGTGTTATCCATAAAAAGGCAGTAACGCAAAAAACAACTAAAACGGTTTTTTCTTCATAACTCACTTTTCCTAAGTTTTTAAGTAATCGTTTTATTTCAGCTTTACCTCCAGGAAAATCTTTTTGGGTGAACTTAAA
>Ga0098073_1000254_pt1 | contig 19750 bp, 22 predicted proteins | sample 31_taG_FD_75060 | JGI IMG/M metagenome (GOLD analysis project Ga0098073, IMG submission 75060) | Marine viral communities from the Gulf of Mexico - 31_GoM_OMZ_CsCl metaG | ecosystem: Environmental > Aquatic > Marine > Oceanic | place: Gulf of Mexico | collected 2015-07-12
CAATCGTTTATTTCTGCTGCATCGTTCCAGGAAACGACAAAAGTGTTAAATGAAGCAGCTGTTGCAGGTAAGGAAGATCACTTAATGGGATTAAAAGAAAATGTAATTGTCGGACACTTGATTCCAGCAGGTACAGGAGTACGTGATTTCCAAAAAATGATCGTAGCAGATAAAGAAAAGTATGAGGAATTAGTGGAAGAAGCTAAGTAATCATAATCTTTATATACTTGAAAAGAGCAATCGAAAGGTTGCTCTTTTTTTGTTTATACGAACTTTTTATATCAATTAATGCTGTATTTTAGTTGGCTTAAATCTACTTATGAAACAGAATATTATTTTTTACCTTTTATTGCTTGTTTGTGTGAGTTATTCAAACTCCCAAGAGCACTTAGATTTTCAGCCGGCCCATTTCAATTCTTTTGGTTTATCGGTGGGAATTGGAGGAGGATTGGAAAATTCAGAAGACATATCAACTGTTACAACGAATCCTTCAATAGGTAGTTTAGTCGAAACGGTTCGAAAGCCATCAATTCAGTACGATATTTTTTGGGAGCACCAATGGCGTTTCAAGAAAAATAATAGTCTGTTGTATGGTGCAATGCTTTCGTATTCTAGTTTTTATTGCGGGGTAAGATTTAAAAACCCAGAATATTCTGAATACTTTGGTTCTTATACTGGTAAAACAAATACCTATATCTTAGGTGATCTGAGACATAGTTATGTTAGTTTAGATTTCCCATTAGCTTACTCACATACGTTTAATACAAAAATCGGAGAATTTAGTCCTGCTATTGGTTTAAAAATGAAATTGATTGCTTATGTACCACAATCGGGGAGAAATTACGGAGGAATTAGCACTAGAACTGCTGAAATAAATGATGAGGATACAATTTATTATAATGAGCATAACCTTCGTTTCGGAACAAAAAGTTTCACACCCATTTTGATGCCTACATTAGGGGTTAAGTATAGTCGAAGTTTAAATAATGGAGCTAAGTTAAATTTACACCTTAATTATTCTCTGTTTTTGAAAGCGTTGAATTCCATAGAAATGTATTTAAGTAATTATGATAACTATGAAAATGGTGCAGATTATTTATATTTTAGCTCAGATTATCCAATTGAATATGATTCAGAAACAAATGAGTGGAAGGGAGAAAAACAAAGTATTTATTTCACATTGAACTTATCAAGTTTCAATTTAGGGTTGTCTTATACTTTACCTTAACAAAAGTAAGTCTTGTTGTAAGATATTGATTCTTTTCATTTTTAATGCATTCATTTTTTTGAATGCTTTTTTTAAGCATATAAAATTCATTACATTTATCCTATGGAAAACAACAAAGACAATCAGATCAACATTGAACTAACAGAAGATGTGGCTTCAGGAATATATTCAAACTTATCTGTGATTACACATTCACCGGGAGAATTCGTGTGTGATTTCATACAGATGATGCCGGGTGTTCCAAAAGGGAAAGTGAAATCGAGAATCGTGATGACACCTCAAAACACTAAACGTTTCATGAAAGCATTAATCGACAACATGCAAAAATACGAAGCGAACTTTGGAGTAATCAATGATTTTGAGCCAGCAGGAGGAATGCCACCTATGAATTTTGGAGGGCCAGCAACGGAAGCGTAAGCGTAAGATATGATTACGAATTAATGATTTCGAATTATGACACAAGTTAAACGTAAAATTCTTAATTCGTAATCTCGATTTCGTGTATTCACTTTATTTAAAATTTAAAGTTCTTTCATAAATTACTTCGTTGCCACAAACATCCGAGGCAATGATCTTAATGGCATGCTCTCCCATGAGTCCTTCGGGTCGCTCATAAATGAGAAAATCACCTTTAGATTCGTATTCCATTAAATGCCATTTCCCGTCGATGAACAAGTCGTAATCAGCCAATGATGTTTCATCTTCCTTTATAGTTAGCTTGATTGTATTACCTGTTACGATGTAAGAGCTATTGTAAGAAACACCTCGTACACTAGGAGCTTGAACATCTGTTTTTGTAGAATATGTCCCTGCATATTTTGATTCCGCGCACAACCAACCATCTTCGTAAACGGTCGTCAACGCACGGTACTTTCTTCCATCGAAAACAGCAATATAATAGTTCTTCACAGGTAAAGTTGGATTTTCTAATTTCATTCGAATGACCACAGGTTTTTGTAAATCAATAGACGCATCACAAAAATGCGCAGTTGATGAATGTGATTGTTTTACTGGTTCATAAATAGAAAAAGCTTCTGCTTGTATGGACCAATTGTCGTACTTTTTTTGAAGTGAATCTTGAGGATAAAGGTAGTTGGATGGACTTGGTGCAAAATCGGCATTTAACGATCCTTGTTGTACATTTATCGCAAAATTCAATTGAGATTCATTGCCTTTTGGATCATACACATTCAAAGCAATTGATTTGGTTTCTCCTGGTTTTAGTGCAATCACACCCAATCCATCCCTTTTATATATGGCTAGAGGGTTGTGCAATGTCCGGTAAGATTTATGGTATTTCCCCGGCGAATTCATGTCTCTGTGACTATTCACATAACGTGTATGTTCAAATGAAATACGATCGGTTTGTTGTCCAAAAATCGTGTCGCCATCAACAATTAAATCAGTTCCATATAGACCACATTGATTAGGTGCCCCATCTAATTTATCAATGATGTCGAATGCTAACCCAATTCCACCTGTTGGTGAACAAAAGTCAGCTGGTATGTCAATCGTATTATTGCGAATTGTGTATTTTCCATTTGAACCATAAACAGGAACGACAATTGACTTTCCAGGAATTTGATATCCATCTTTTGAAATGGCAACAATTTTCATGTTTCTAATGTCAGGCTTTTGATGATCGTCTAAATCGAATCCGTAAACTAATGGATTTAAAGCATCTTCTGAAAGTGTTTCGCGAATTTCAAAATGCAAATGGGGAGCTGTAGAACTTCCTGTGTTCCCAGAGAGAGCAATAATATCGCCTTTTTTAACGGAGATTTCATGTGGTTTTGGGAATATTTCCACTTCGTAATTTTCATCGGCATATTGCGATATTCGAACAATTGAATCAATTGCACCTTTGAACTCACTGCAATGAGCATAAACGCTTGTTTTTCCATTTGGATGATCAATGTAGATAACTTTTCCATATCCGTAAGGAGAGACTTTGATACGTGAAACATATCCATCTGCAATGGAATACAAATTGTAGCCAATTCTGCCATTGGTTTTAAAATCTACTCCCATGTGAAAGTGATTTGGACGCAGTTCTCCAAAGTTGGCAGCCAAAACCATCGGAATTCCAATTGGTGGTGTGTAATTTTTATCCATTAGATCTTGCGAAAAAACGGAGTTACTAGCAAGAAAAAGTACTAAAGCGGCAAGATATTTTTTCATCATTTTACAAAGTTATTGAATCGATTAGGGGTAATGACATGAATTTTAAGTGTATGTCCACAATGCGATGTTAACGATTCAACGTTCATATTTTTTCTTACAAGATTCATGCAAATTACTTGTTCATGAAGTATAGTATGTTAATTTTGTACTAAGTCAATTTGTAAATGACAGATCGTATACAACATATCATTAGTGAAATTCGTTCTAAGAAGGACGCAATCAAAGATTTATTGAGAATTGAACGAGAAAAAGTACAATCTCAGGATCAGCGAATAAACGCATTGATGACAGAATTAGAAGAAGGAAAAAAAGCAAAGTTGGCTTTAGAGACTGAACTTTTAAGGTTGAGAAATGATTTGTCTGCTACTCAACAAGAATTAGCTTCTGTGAAACAATCACAACAAAATGAAGTTAAGACTGTTGAATCTGTTTCCAACGTGGAAAACAAAGGAAATGTAGAAATTGATGAATTAGTGAGGGAAATTGAATACTGCATTGGACAGTTAAAAAATAATGCATGAGTAAGTTGTCTATAAAAGTTGTTGTTGCTGGTCGCACGTATCCTTTAACTGTGAATGAAAATGAACAGGAGAAGGTGATGAAGTCGGCTGAAGACATCAATAAAGCAATAAAATTGCTTCAGGACAATTATGCTGTAAAAGATATGCAAGATTTGTTGGCTATGACAGCTTTACAATTAGCGTCGAAGTCTGGTTCAAAGGTTGAGAAATCAACTGAAGAAGCCGATTATAGTTCTATTGAGAGTGCATTGGAAAAGCTTTCGAAGGAATTTGACCAAGAGTAAAAAACAGTATTCAATAATTGGATTCCCCGCTGAATTGTAATGTTTGACACGTTGCAGCAGTGGGATTTTTATTTTTATATAATTAAGACATGAATTTAATAATTGGATTATTAATTGGGTTAATTGGCGGCGGAATTGTCGCTTTTGTACTCCAAAACACACTCCTAAAAAGTAAAAAGGAGCAAATTTTAAAAGAAGCCGAATCGGAAGGAGAATCCATGAAAAAGGAGAAAATTCTTCAAGCAAAGGAGCGATTCTTGAAATTAAAGGAAGAGCATGAAGATGCGATGAAAGTGAGAGAGCGTAAATTGCAATCAGCTGAAGATCGCACAAAGAATCAAGAGAAATCTCTTTCTCAAAAGATTGAAGAGGCTAGTCGCAAAGAAAAAGCTGCTGAAAAGGAATTAAAAGACTTGGAGTTGAAGAAGTCAGCAATGGATCTTCGCCAACAAGAATTGGATAAAATTCACCAAAAGCAAGTGGCAGAATTATCAAAAATTTCTGGTTTGTCTGTAGAAGATGCAAAAGCAGGGTTGGTAACAGCTTTGCAAGATGAAGCAAGAACTGCAGCTTTGGTTCACATCAAAGAAATCGCTGAAGAAGCAAAATTGAATGCGAATCGTGAAGCACGAAAAATTGTAATTCAAACAATTCAGCGAGTAGCTACTGAACAAGCGGTTGAAAATTCAGTTTCGGTATTTAATATTGAGTCTGACGAAGTGAAAGGTAGAATTATCGGTCGTGAAGGTCGTAATATTCGTGCATTGGAAGCAGCAACTGGTGTTGAGATTATTGTTGATGATACTCCTGAAGCAATTATCTTGTCTTGTTTTGACCCTGTAAGAAGAGAAATTGCGCGTTTAGCTTTACATCAACTGGTGTCTGATGGTCGAATTCACCCGGCAAGAATTGAAGAGGTTGTTGGTAAAACTCGTAAACAATTAGAAGAAGAAATTGCTGAAACAGGTAGAAGAACTTGTATCGATCTTGGAATTCATGGATTGCATCCTGAATTAACTAGAATGGTTGGTCGAATGAAATACCGTTCATCCTATGGACAAAATTTATTGCAGCACTCGCGTGAAGTTGCGAACATGTGTGCGATCATGGCCGCTGAACTTGGATTAAACGTTAAGTTGGCTAAAAGAGCAGGATTGTTACATGATATTGGTAAAGTTCCAGATGAGGAGCCAGAATTGCCGCACGCTATTTTAGGAATGAAATTGGCGGAGAAATATGGTGAAAAACCAGATGTGTTGAATGCCATTGGAGCACACCATGATGAAATCGAAATGACAACCTTGATTTCTCCTATTGTACAAGTATGTGATGCCATTTCAGGTGCTCGTCCAGGTGCTCGTAGAGAAATTGTAGAGTCATATATCAAGCGAATCAAAGAATTGGAGAACTTGGCATTATCGTATGATGGAGTGTCTAGTGCATATGCTATTCAGGCTGGTCGTGAATTAAGAGTTATGGTTGAAAGTGAGAAGGTAACGGATCAACGTGCCGACGAATTATCATTCATGATATCTCAAAAAATTCAAACTGAAATGACGTATCCAGGTCAAGTGAAAGTGACTTTAATTCGTGAAAAACGATCTGTGAATTACGCTAAATAAGAATGATTAGTCTGAAAGATAAACATGTTTTAGTAACTGGCGGAGCAGGATTTATTGGCTCCAATATTGTTGCAGCTTTATTGCTTCAATCAGCTAGAGTTACTGTGCTTGACAATCTTTCTACAGGTAATTATACAAACATAGAGCCATTTATAAATAATCCCCTTTTTACGTTTGTAGAAGGGGATATTTGCAATTATGAAACATGTTTGAATGCGTTGAATGATGTAGATGCCATTACTCATCAGGCTGCATTAGGGTCTGTGCCACGTTCAATTGAATTTCCTCATAACACACATCTCGTGAATGCAACTGGCTTTTTGAACATGCTCAACGCTGCTAAAGAAAGAGGTGTGAAGCGATTTGTTTATGCTAGCTCAAGTTCGGTGTATGGTGACAGTAAAGTTTCGCCTAAAACGATTGGCTCAGAGGGGAGGTTGTTGAGTCCTTATGCTGTAACAAAACAATTGAATGAGATGTATGCGGGTGTTTACCATCAATTACATCAACAAGAAACGATTGGTTTGAGATATTTCAATGTGTTCGGTCCAAATCAAGATCCTAATGGTGCTTATGCGGCTGCAATTCCAAAGTTTATTGACGCAATGTTGAACGGCGGCCAAATCACTATTCATGGCGACGGTGAGCAAACCAGAGATTTTACTTATGTGAAAAATGCAGTTAAAGCCAATATATTGGCGCTTTCTACAGAAAATAGTGCTGCATTTGGTAAAAGCTTTAATGTTGCTTGTGGACAATACTATACACTCAATCAAGTGATCAATTCTATTCGGACTGTTTTGGATGACAAAAGAAGATTTAATGCAGCTACGACAATTGTTCATGGTCCAGAGCGTTCGGGCGACATTCGCGACTCTTTAGCTGAAATTTCTGACACGAAAGGTGTGTTAAATTATACAGATTTGGTTTATTTTGACGCTGGAATGAAAGAGTATTTAGATACCATTATCTAATGAAACTGCCTTCGATTAATATAAAATCCGATCTTGCAAAATACATTATGGTCCTTATGTCAGGCACCATGATTGCTCAAATCTTTTCGTATTTATTAGCTCCAATAATTACGCGTTTGTATTTGCCAGAGGAGGCGGCTGAAATGGGATTATACGTTCGAATCATTGGAGTTGGAGCGACAATAGCAACTTTACGTTATGAATTGGCCATTCCGATTATTAAGTCGGACAATCACTCTTTTAGAATTTATCGTTTTGCATTGCGTATTGTTTTAAATGTATTTCTCATTTCTTCTATTGCTATTATTGTCCCAACTTTATTTGCGGAAAATGCATCAGACAGATTGTTTTATTTACTTATTCCAGTTGGAATTGGGTTATTGGCTTTTAGTAATTTAGGGACAAACTGGTCAATCCGAAATAAGTTTTTCAATACTATTTCAATATCGAAAATTTCTAATTCATTAACAGGAAACTTAAGTAAGGTTGGTTTAGGATTTTTAAATTTAGGGTACATTGGACTAATTCTCGGAGTTGTTATAGGTTTATTATTATCGACTATTTTCTTCTTCAGAGATTTTGGAAAGTCTAGGAAAGTACATCAAGTTAGTTCTAAATCAGCAAGAAATTATGTTTTGGCTAAACAGTATGATGAGTTTCCAAAGATTAACCTTCCGCATACACTGCTTGATTTAGGAAGAGATTTATTGGTTGTTTTTATCATTTGGCAATTGTTTTCAAAGGCAGACTATGGATTATATAATCACTCATATCAAATGTTGAGAATTCCACTCGTGTTGGCAGGAGCTTCCATTGGTCAGGTCTTCTTTCAGAAATGTGCTGAAATGTATAATAGAGGAGAGGATATAATGTCTCTAGCAAAAAAATCAGTACTTATTTTATTGCTTCTATCTATTGTTCCGTTTTCAATTATTTTCTTTTTTGGGGAGGAATTATTTACTTATGTTTTTGGTGAAGAATGGCGTGGTGCAGGTGTATTCTCCGAAATTATGGCGCCTTGGTTTATGGTAAATTTTGTGAGTTCACCAATTTCCACCTTACCATTGGTATTGAGAAGACAAAAATCATTTTTCCTATTGTCCATTTTTGGTTCAACAATGCTTGTAATTAGTTTAGTCATACCTGGATATTTCTTGGAAAAGTCAATCAATGAAACGTTATGGATTGCAAGTGTTTTACAATCGTTCTACCTCATTTTTGTGATATTCATCATTTTTAGGTACATTCAAACAACAAATGGTAAGAAGAATCTATCATCAAATAATTAATTTATTCAAAAGGACAGCAGTGATAACTGGTCCTAGAATGAATTATTCTGTTAAATTGAACAACAGACTGATTAGGAATACGAGAATTTCTGAGTCTACTGCAATTGTTGGAGAAGAAAATTTGAAATTATCTGAGAACGTATTTATTGGTCATTTTAATTTTATTGAAGCTAGTAATGGAATAGAAATCGAAGAAGGATGTCAAATAACCAATTATATTTCAATTCTTTCGCATAGTAGTCATAACTCTATTCGCTATTATGGGAAACAGTATAGAACAAGTGGTACTGATTTAAAAGGATACATAAAAGGAACTGTTTTTATCGGAAGGTATACTTTTATTGGTCCGCATGTAACTATTATGCCCAATACATCAATTGGGAAAGGAAGTATTGTTTCAGCATTTAGTCTGGTGAAGGGTGATTTTCCTGAGTTTTCAATCATTGCAGGAAATCCTGCCGTTGTAGTTGGAACGACTAAAGAAAAAGATGAAATTTTCTTTAATAATCATCCAGAATTACGAGCTAATTACGAAGAGTGGGTTAAAGAATAGTTATGAAAATTCTAATCGTTGGACTTCCGTTGTTCGCTGAAAGATTGCAAAAGGAGCTTTCGGCATTTGATACTTCAAATTCGTATTATCAATTAAATACTTATTATAGTCGAAAAGACAAGCTTAAAGCATTTTTTATGATTCCATTTATGGATGTTGTATATTCTATAAATGGCACGACTTCAAAAAGTAGAGTAATAGATTTGGCTTTATTCTTAAAAAAAAGAGTGCAATTTAATTGGGTAGGAACGGACGTATTGAAGGCTTTAGCTAACAAGAATAGGAATGAGAAGTACATTTCTGATGTAGAACATTATTGTGAGGTTGAATGGATTCAAGAAGAATTAAAGCCAATTGGAATCAATGCGAAATTGATGAATTTTGTCGCCTTTGAAAAGGAATTTGAAATACCTGAGTTACCCAAGAATCAATTGAATGTTTTGTCATATATTTCAGATAAACGATCTGATTTTTATGGGATAAATGAGTTTATAGCTTTAGCAAAACATTTTCCGACAGTTAATTTTTACATTGCAGGTACAAAGGCTGAACATCATGATCCACTTCCAAATAATATCCAAGCCCTAGGTTGGGTTGAAAACATGCATGAATTATTTGATAAAGTACATGTTACACTTAGATTTCCTGAACATGATGGATTGTCTTCGTTTATATTAGAATCATTGGCGCGCGGAAAGCAAGTTATTTATAAATACCCTTTCAACCATTGCTTATGTTGTGAAACACTTGATGACATGATTCAAACTGTAGAGAAAATTAAGAGTGATTTTGACAATGGAAAGGATTTGGTCAATGTTGAAGCAAAACAATTTATCAATCAATACTTTTCGAAGGAGAAAATTTTTGGTGAATTAATTGAAAATTGGAAAAAAAAGAGATGAAAAAAGAAGACGTTCATGTATTAATTATTTCATTTTTCTTTGCACCAGATAAGAGAGTTGGAGCATTGCGGACGTCATATTGGTACCGACAATTGCCGACGATTGAAGGATTTAAAACTTCAGTTATTACGGCAAATACAGAAGCAAGTGGTGAGAATATTCATATCGTTCCACAAGTTGCTCAACCTCCAAAATGGAGTCCAATTAAAGATGAAGGTGTTACATGGAAGAAAGAAGTTCAAAACTTTTTAACTACAAATCCAATTAACGCAGACGTTGTCATTATAACAGGTTCTCCGTTTATGCATTTCGGAATGTCGAAATGGTTAAAGAAACGGCTCAATTGTAAGGTGATTTTAGACTACAGAGATCCATTTGCGACCAATCCAGGCTTTAATAACTCGCGATTGAAAGTGTGGGTGAAGAAGTATTATGAACGTAAGTTTAATAAGTCGGCAGATGCACTTGTTACAGTAAATAAATACTGTGGTTTTATCATATCGCAATTTTACGATATGCCGAATAGGATTGTTCAAAATGGGTACGATGAAACAATCAAACCTGAATTAAAGACGATCGATTTAATAAATCCTAAATTTTGTTATACGGGTAAGTTTTATTTTGATCCTAAGCCAATCATTAGAGCATTGGACTCTCTAAATTTAACATTGGATTATGCCGGTATGGGAGGGGATAAAATTCTTCCTACAATGAAAAATGTAAATAATTTTGGTCTTATTCCTTATTCACAAGCGGTTGATTTGACGGCTAAATCTGATATTGCAATCATTCAGACTATGGGAGAAGATTTTGTTTCAACGACAAAAATTTTCGATTATATCCGTTGTAAGCGCGTCATTTTAATTGTTTCTGATAATTATTTAGAAAGGGGAAGTATTCATGAAGAGCTTAAAGGGTATCCCAATGTATATTGGACAAAAAATGACGAGTCTAGTATAGTGAATGCAATAGCAAAGATTCAAAAATCTTCTTACGTTGAACCTGATCAACATTATTGTGACTCTTTTTCGCGCAAAGAGCAGATGAATAAATTAGTTGAATTGATTCAAACTTTGATAAAATGAATTTAGCGAAAAAAATTATTAATTATTTAGCTTGGACCTATCTAGTCGTCTGTATGCTTCAAGTACTTATTCTCCCGCGAGAATTCTTGGGGTTTTTAGATAATATATTCTTTTTATTTGCTTTAGCTCAAGTTGTATTAGACAGTTTTTCAAACAAAGAGTTACGTCCAATTATTGTAATTTTTTCAGTTTTTTTTATTTGGACATTTGTTAGTCAGTTTTACAGTAATTATTCGAATGGGTGGTTTTCAAATTTATCTTATCAACTGATTATTCTAAAGTTGCTATGTATCCTTTTATTAGTAATTAATGTTTTAAAAAAGCATGAAAATGTGGTCATTTTCAGAAGAATTATAGACTTAATGTTCTTGGCTTTAGTTTTTTTGAATTTATTTATTGCAATCAATCCTTTTGGAATTGGAGAATCAATCCAAAATATCTATACTTCATCAAACTATAATGATTTTGTTTATTACCATGAGCCTGGTGTTTTCCGCCTTTCAGGAACACAATTAAACCCAAATAATAATGCCATAGTATGGATGTGCTTTGCCATCTATTATTTACAATTTTTGAAAAGGAAATGGGCGTTGTTGCTATTGGCAATAGGGATTTTATTTTTAACACAATCTCGAACAAATGTGATTGCTTTGATTGCATGTTTGTTTATCTATTTTCTAATTCAATATTGGCCAAAAAGAAACTGGAAACGAATGACTTACGTTGCGCTCCCAGTATTAGTGGGGGCCTTGATTTTTATTTTAAAGTCAAGTTATTTAAGAGCGTTATTTACGGGAGAAGCGTTCGTTTCAAAATCATTTTTAATACGACTAGATAACTATATGTATCTCGATAATTTTAGTTTGATTGAATTATTTATTGGGAAAGGAGTAATTAATAAACCTATTGATACTTTAGGTTTCTCATTGGATTCTGAGTATTTAGGATTGATTTTTCAGTTTGGGATAATCGGGTTATTTTGTTGGTTGACTTTATTGATAGGGATTTTAAAATGGAACAAGGACAGGAACTTACAAGTTTACCTTTTGATTTTAGTAATATTTATAAACTCCTTCACAAATTTAACATTATTGAATCTTCAAATTGGAGTTGTTTTATGCTTTTTTGTTGCTGTATTCTTAAACTTTAAGAGGTTCATCAAATAACCAAGAAAAAGTCCAATGAATGGGATAATAAGAAAGCGTTTATTGTATGCTTTCTGTCCCTCATATTTTACTTCGATTAATTTAGATGTATAAGATAATATTGGTGACACAATTTTTTTTAATTGACCTTTTTCAACTTTATCAGGATAATAAACAATTAATTCAGACCGTTTAATTCCTTGAAGTCCTAATGTATCCGAATATGAATTTTCATATGTCCGAATAGGGATAGAATTATAAATAAAAAATGTATCTGTTTTTAATGTTGGTGGCAAAAGACTCGATTCCGCAGTTGGATATTGAAAGATAACACGATATCGATTTGATTTACTATTGCTTAGGTAGAAAATAAATGCGATAATTAGACCGCAAGTGAATCCTATGAGGGTAAATCTATTATTTCGAATGAATTCTTTCAATTTGTGCTAATTTTGTTGTGCAAGTTACATTTGCGTTAAAGGTATTAATTGAATTTTAAGTTATCGCAATATTACGATATTTAAATATTGAACAAAAACACTATTGAAAAATTTACCATTTTATCGAGTTTACGAATTGTGTGTACTATTAACCATAATGGTGAGTGTACTACTGCCAAAATTAGTTGCACTGTCCTTCGGTATCTGGTTCATAACAATCGTTTTTGGTGTTTTCCAAAAAAAGATTCGTTTCGTTCAACCCAACTTATTGTCAATATTATTTTGGTTACTATTTATGAGTTATTTAATTGGTACAATTTGGACCAATCATCCAGAAATTGCCTTTAAGTACATTGAATACAAACTTTCATTGTTAATCATACCTTTGTTATTTTTGTTTCAACCCAAAGAAGGAATCATTCAGAAAAGATTAATAGTTGGATTCGTTGTTTCTGTTGGTGTACTTGGTTTGTATTCTTTTATTCAATCCCTTTTTCATTCCCCCCTAACTTTGGATTCTGTTACAAGTGTCTATTTTTCAACAATCCATCACCCAACGTATTTATCTGGATTTGCATTTTTAGCAATGGTAATGTCTGTCCAACAAATACATATGCAAACGAAGTTGAAGGAAAGACTATTTTGGGCTATTATGGTGGTTGTCTTGGTCGCTATTCAATTTTTATGTTTATCACTTGCCGGATTGCTTCTATTAATGCTGTTTATAATAGGGTATGCCGTTTATTTAATCAAATGCAAATTTGGAAAAATTGGTCTATGGGTGAGTATCGCTTTGGTTCCAATAGTAATGTATCTTTCGATTCAGTTTATTCCTGGTTTTAAAACTCAATTTAAAGGATCAAAATTATATTTCCTCGAATACATGGAAGATCCAATCAAATTTGTGAAAACCAAAAAAACTTATTTAGGAGGGGATGAAACACGATTGATATTGTGGACAGCTACTATTCGGGAAATAAAAAAACATCCGTTTGGTGTTGGAACTGGTAATTTGGATGATCATTTAACATCTCAGCTGCAATATTTGACGCATTATGAAATGGCTGAAAAAAAATACAATCCGCACAATCAATTTTTTCAAACCGCATTAGAAGTTGGAATTCCCGCAGCTGTGTTGATACTTTTTATTGTTGGTTGGTGTATCTTCAAAGGACTTGTTAGAAGGGAATACTTGCTGGTTCTATTGTCTGTTAATTTATTCATTAATTGTTTGTTTGAATCCATGCTTCAGAGACAAAGTGGTATAGTTTTTTATACCCTTTGGATGGTTATATTGAGTGTGTATTTTTCTAATAAACAAGAGTTAGTCAAGCATCAGGTTGAAAATGATTCTGTTGTAGAGTAAACTTTGTATTTCTTTTGTTTAAGTTGATTACACGAAATAGCTTCTATCTATTTATTCCTTAATTTAGAACTTTCAAAAATAAAATTATGATTCCCTTTTCACCACCACGTATTGATCAAAAAGTAATTGACGAGGTAACGGCAGCCCTACAAAGCGGATGGATTACCACTGGTCCAAGAACGAAATTATTCGAGAAGCGAATATCGGAATATTGCGATTGTAAAACGACAGTTGCGGTGAACTCATGGACAATGGGAATGCAAGTGTTGTTGCATTGGTGGGGAATTGGAGAAGGAGATGAGGTGATTCTTCCAGCATATACTTATTGCGCAAGTGCAAATGTGATCATTCACGCAGGAGCTAAACCAGTAATGGTGGATATTTCTCCAGAAGACTTTAATATAAATTCAGACAAAGTAAAAGCTGCTATCACGTCCAGAACAAAGGCAATCATTGCAGTTGATATAGCTGGTTTTCCATGTGATTACGATAAGCTTTATGATGTGATACATGAAAAACAATCGCTTTTCAATGCTTCCAATGCTTTGCAATCAAAATTAAACAGAATATTATTAATTTCTGATGCTGCTCATAGTTTTGGTGCTACTATGAATGGTAGAGTATCAGGTGCTTTAGCTGATATTTCATGTTTTTCATTTCATGCAGTTAAAAATCTGACTACCGCTGAAGGTGGAGCAATTTGTTTTAATTTGCCAGATTCTTATGATCATGATGAAATCTATAAGGCATTCAACACCTTGATACTTCACGGTCAAAACAAAGATGCATTAGCAAAATCTCAAAAAGGAAATTGGAGGTACGATGTAGAAGAACCAGGTTTTAAATGTAACATGACTGATATTCAAGCAGCAATTGGACTGGTTGAATTAGATCGATATCATGAAAACCTTGAAAGACGTAAATTCATTTTTCAGTCCTATACAAATGAATTAAAAAGACATGAATGGGCAATCACCCCAAAATACATTGATGATTCAAAGGAGTCTTGTTATCATCTTTACTTGTTGAGGATTAAAGACATCACAGAAAGCCAGCGTGATGCAATCATGCAGTTAATTTTTGATCAAGATGTATCGGTCAATGTACACTTTCAACCATTACCAATATTGACAGCCTACAAAAAACGAGGTTACTCTATTGATGACTATCCTGAAACATGGAGTAAGTATTCCAATGAAATTTCTCTCCCCGTTTATTACAACTTATCTGATGAAGATGTGGTAGCAGTTCTAAAAGCTGTTATTAGTGCTGTTGAAAGAATTAAACTAAATCCGTAGTTGTAAATCTGATTGATTAAATAACCCTGGCCGAAAATAGGTGTCAATTAATGTTCGATGATTTTCTTCTAATGCGTGTTTAATTTTGTCCAAATATTCGTGCACAAGTGTGATGGCAGAGTTATTAATTTTATAATATGCACAATTGAAATTTTGTTCATAACCAATAATTCCATTTCTATAGAGCTCTTTTAAATGTTGAGATATGGTAGATTGCGCGAGCGGAATTCGCTCTTGTAAATCCTTGCATTTCAAAAGGTCATCTGACAATAAATTTTCAATAATAGCAATGCGCGCTGGATGTCCAAGAGCCTTGAAAAGATCTGCGATTTGTAATTGTTGTTCTGTGTAATTGGTGCGTTTAGTTGCTCCCATGGTTGAATGATTTATAGGTTAAAAAAAATAGGTTAGTATTAAGTTAGGAAGAATTATTAATTTGTGCAAATGCAAATTGTAGTCATCGTAATATTCAAATGTTGTCTTAATTGGATTTTTAATATTGAGCTTGTAAGCATGAAATTCTGAACTTCATAATTGAATAATCGTATTTTTACAATGAAAAACGTATCCCTTATAATGAAGCGAATTTTTGATTTAATATTTTCAGCAATTGTATTACTGTTTTTTTTGCCTGTTGGTCTATTATTGTCAATATGGATATTGCTAGAATCGAAAGGTGGCGTATTTTATTTTCAAGAAAGAATTGGAATCAAAGGGAAGCCATTTAAATTGTGGAAGTTTAGAACGATGGTGAAAAATGCCGATCAAAAGGGCAAGTTGACTGTAGGAATGAAAGATAGCAGGATAACAAAGTCAGGGTATTTTATTCGAAAATATAAGCTAGATGAATTCCCTCAATTTGTAAATGTTTTACTAGGGGAAATGAGTGTTGTAGGTCCAAGACCTGAGGTTGAGGAATATGTAACTTTGTACTCTGATGATCAACGTCAAATTCTTAATGTGAAACCAGGAATAACGGATTTAGCATCCCTAGCCTATTTCAATGAGAATGAGATTCTCGGGAAATCGGAAAACCCTCAAGAAACTTATATACATATTGTTATGCCGGCGAAGATTGAATTGAATAAGGAGTATTTAAAGAATCCAACGTTATTGAATGACATCAAGATTATTTTGAAAACCTTTGTTAAGGTTCTGTCGAATTAGCAGAATTCTTGAATAAGCGCTTTTTTGAATATCGGCATATTACGATATTCAAAAAAATCAATGAATCATTAATGCAATCCCAAATCCTAGAATTATACTAATCAATTTCAAAAAATTAAACTTATGATTTTCACTCGTTTCAAAGATAATCGTTGTTGAAATATGCAAAAACATACCTACAACAATCGCCAAAATTAGGTTGAAATCATATCCTGCAATCGCATTATTAGAAACGTATCCAATCAGCACTCCAGCGGGAGTCGTAATGGCAAAAAGTAAAAGTAATAACCAAGAAGTTGATTTTTTAAGTTTAGCCGCAATTAATAAAGTCATAAGTGCCACGGCTACTGGTAGCTGATGAAAAATAATTCCCATCAAAAGTGTTTGGTCTCCACTATGAGAATGTGAAGTGGCAATTTCATGTCCGGTGAAAGGAGCAGCTAAAGGCATTCCTTCTAAAAATGAATGAACCCCTAATGAAATTAGAATTGCCCAAGGAATTTTTCCTTCGCCATGATGATGAATATGCCCATGTTCAATTCCGCCAGAGAAAAACTCTAAAATAAGTTGAATCAAAAAGCCCAATAGAATGTAAATTCCTACCTGGTGATTCGAATGCTCATATAATTCAGGGACAAAATGAATAAATGCAATAGACAATAAAAATCCTCCACTAAAAGCAAGGAGAATTTTGATGATATTTTGTTTGTTTGCCTTGTCCAGAAAAGTGACAATTACTCCTCCGAAAAGAACAGAAACAATCAAAGAAAGTATGATAAAGAATAATTCCATTATTTTTTTCGGGCTATCATGATTAATCGATTGGATGAATTGGAATCAAACTGACTCAAATCAAAGTCACCAAAAGTACGAATTAATTCAAATCCAGATTTGTTAAAAAGTTCCATAAAGTCTTCTAGTTTTAACGCTTGAACTCGTTCAGTAAATGCGAAATCTTCATTGTCCGAATGAAAATCAATTTGTTTAATGATGTGTGTTCCGTTAAAACTACGCTGAATATTAAATGAAATATTGTCCAATTGTTTTTCTTCTTCTGGAATCAGGTCATTGATGGTTTTGACAGCATTCAAGAAGTCAATGACTAGAATACCATTCGGATTTAAATTTGAATGAATAGCATGTAAAACTTTTTCATTCTCTTCCATTGATTCAAAGTAACCGAAACTTGTAAACAAATTAAAGATTGCTTGTGCTTTAACATCAGGGATTGATAGCCTCATGTCGTGCACTAGGAAATGAAGTCGGTCATTCTGATGCTGTGAAGCTTCCTTGATGCTGTTTGCAGACAAATCAACACCTAAAACATCGAAACCTAACTTGTTCAACGTAATTGAATGTCTTCCTTTGCCACAAGCTAAATCAACAATTAATTCGTCTTTCGGCAATTCTAAGAAATTCGTTAATCGCTCAATAAAAACTTGAGCCTCAGATTCATCCCTATCTTGATATAATATGTGGTAAAACTCTGTGTCAAACCACGAACTAAACCATTGCTTCATTGTCATTCTGCAAAGGTATTCATAATTTATTGCACTTTAAGTGAAAAAAAAAGCATGTATTGCTATGAATTTCAATGTGCTGTATTTATATTTGCTTGATTACGATAACCATGTCCAACACAAGTACATACGAATTATATAAAAAGCTAGATGATGAAAATATCATCATGTCCTTCAAAGGCGTTGTTACCAGCGAGCTTTTAACTTCGATGTTACACATTATGGAGTTGAAATTGAGATTTTTGGATGAACAACCAAAAATTAAAAAGAAAGTGTTCAATGTACTGGTGGAATGCCTTCAAAATTTGTATCATCATACTGAGGCAAATTTGGAAAGCATGGAGTATGTAGAAACAGTTGCCAATTCAGCATTGGTAGTGATTATCCGAGAAGGAAATACATTCATGGTTCGTACAGGTAACTTTATTGAGAAATCCAAAATTGAAAAGCTAGAGAAGCGATTAGAAGAAATTAATAGCTTGGACGAAGAAGGGTTGAAGTTAATGTATCGCGAAAATTTAAAAAATTCTCAAATCTCGGCTAAAGGAACAGCTGGATTAGGAATGATTGATATTGCTAGAAAATCAGGGAATAAATTGGACTACCAATTTTTAAGTGTCAATGAGCATTCTTGTTTTTTTAGCCTAAACGTAAAAATTGATTAATATGAACGCAGTTATGGAAAATTTGAACTTAGTAGCATCTCCAAAAACACCGTTAGTATGTTTTGATAGTGCAACTGGTGTGTTAGAATTACGAGGTCGTTCAATTCCAGAAAATTCAATTGAGTTTTACCAACCTTTGAATGATTGGATTGATACTTATGCAAATAACCCTTGTAACAAGACTGTTATAGACGTGAAACTAGAGTATTTCAACACTTCATCTTCTAAATGTATCTTGGATTTATTCAAGAAACTAGAGAAGCTGAATGGTCAAAATACAGAAGTGTCTGTGAATTGGTACTACGAAGAAGAGGACGAAGACATGGAAGAGGCCGGAGAAGATTATCAGGCAATAGTCAAACTGCCTTTTAAAATGATAGAGGTAGAAGAAATTTAATTCAAAAGCAGCCATTGATTCGATGGCTGTTTTTTTTGGTAGTAAGATTATTTGTATGTTGAAGGTTGGTATTACCGGGGGAATTGGGTCAGGAAAATCATTCATTTGCCAAATCCTTGAAAAGATGGGATATTCTGTTTATTATTCCGATTTGGAGTCAAAAATAATGATGGATAACGACGAAGAAATCCGAAGTGAATTAATTACATTATTTGGGGATAAAGTTTATCAAGGAAATCATTTAAATAGAGCTTTTTTAGCACAACAGATTTTTACATCCGATAGTAATCGCAATAAGGTTAACAACATCGTTCATCCAAAAGTAAGATCATATTTTGATGAATGGTGCAAATCGCAAAATGGCGATATTCTATTCAACGAAGCCGCAATTTTATTCGAAACGGATGCATATAAAAGATTTGACTATATGATTCTCGTTTCAGCACCAAAGGAATTAAAGATTCATCGAGTGATTCAACGTGATCAAGTTTCCATAGAAGAAGTGGAACAAAGAATGTCCAAACAATGGACAGATGAGCAAAAATCACCATTATCTGATTTTATTATTATCAATGATAATAGACCGATTTTAGGTCAAATTGAAGCGATCGTTGAGGAGTTGATATCGATAGGAAGTACTCTGTAATATCTGCTTGAGATTGAAATAGTAATCCTTTTTTTGAATATCGCAATATGACGATAAGTTACAATTTACAGAAAATGACTTTAGTCGAATATCGCAATATGCCGATATCTAAATATGAAGCAAAATTCAACTTCAATACTTCAAATTAAAATCTAATCACCCCTTCATCACTACTCAACCTCCTCAAACGAATCAAAATCATCTCTGCGATTATCATCATTTGAATCATCTCCATTCGTCTTACGTGCAAATGCCTGACCAGAAACAAGGAAGAGAAAGGCATTGACCATCTTGAATAGTATATTGATCAAAAAGAAAAAACCAATCAATTTGAATATAAATCCAAATATTGGCGTATCCTCAATATCTAGAATCGAACGTTCAAACCAAAGTGATATTGGATTTTCTGCATACAAAGGGAAAAACCAAAATAACACGAACACGGCTAATGCAAATACGATAAC
>Ga0098073_1000255_pt1 | contig 19731 bp, 15 predicted proteins | sample 31_taG_FD_75060 | JGI IMG/M metagenome (GOLD analysis project Ga0098073, IMG submission 75060) | Marine viral communities from the Gulf of Mexico - 31_GoM_OMZ_CsCl metaG | ecosystem: Environmental > Aquatic > Marine > Oceanic | place: Gulf of Mexico | collected 2015-07-12
CATGTCTGGATTTAGTAATATTGCTGAATACAAAACACCAGTAACTGCTCCACTTGCTCCTACTGCACTGTAATGGTACTCATTTTTGTGAAAGTAAAAGGACAATAAATTACCAACAATGAGACTACCAAAATACACTAACAAAAAATTTACTGAGCCTAAATAACCAATCACCTCATCAGCAAAAAAGTACAGAGTAAACATATTGAAAAACAAGTGCATTTCGTCTACATGCAGAAAACCTGAAGCAATCATACGTATTTGCTCACCTCTTCTGATACCTCCAATATTGAACTTGTGCTTTTCAAAAAAAGAAAAATCATTGAATCCTTTTAAGGAAACGATAATATTGATTCCAATAATTAAAATAGTTACTAAATCTAAATTGCCCATAAACTGTAAACGTTAAAAACAAATATAGCATATATTTGCACTTGCAAATCTAAAATTAAATAATGCAATTTTTAGCTTACGTTATCATTTATCCATTTTTATGGCTCATTTCTATACTTCCGTTTCGTTTGCTATATATGGTTTCTGATGGTTTGTTCGTTTTAGCCTATCACATTATTGGCTATAGAAAAAAAGTGGTGAAAGCCAATTTAAAGCTTGTATTTCCTGAGAAATCAGAGGCTGAGATACAACGTATTACAAAAAAATTCTATCATCATTTATGCGATATGATTTTGGAGTCTATAAAATCCTTGACCATTTCTGAAGCTACCATGAAAAAACGCTTTACCTTCACCAATGTTGAAGAGTTAAAACAATTTGAAGACCAACACAAAAGCGTTGTTGTCATGTGTGGTCACTATGCAAATTTTGAATGGATTTTCATTTTACAACGCTATGTGAAATTTAAAGGCTATGCTATATACAAACGTCTTGCAAATAAGTATTTCGATAGATTGATAAAGCGAATAAGAGCACGTTACAACAGTTATCTAATTACCACAAAAGAATCCATTCCAACTTTAGTTAAAGCAAAACAAGATGGTGAATTAACAATGAATGGCTTCGCCTCAGACCAATCACCAAAAGTGTATAAAACCTTTCATTGGGCAAATTTTATGGAAATTAAAGTCCCTGTACATACTGGAGCTGAAATGTTAGCTAAAAAATTAGATATGGCAGTTGTATTTTTTGCTGTGAAAAAAGTAAAGCGTGGTTACTACGAAACGACTTTTAAAACGCTTGCAAACAATGCGAAAGATTTTGAAGATTATCAAATTACCGAGGCATTTTTAAAATTAGTTGAAAATCAAATCTACGAAGCTCCGGAATATTACCTATGGACGCATAAGCGTTGGAAACATAAAGATAGTGTTCCTGAAAAATTTCAATAATTAAAGTTCAAACCAATTGTTTATAGTTTGATCTCTTTTGGTTGCTTTAAAGGTTTTATGCACAAACTCGTTGGTAAATCTGTCATAATCATAATCCTTAGCCCATTCTTCGTGATGTTTAGCTAATTCTAGTATACTCTTACACACGTACTCAATTTCTTCACAACTGGTTGTTGGGTGAATAGACATACGAATCCAACCTGGCTTTCGAGCTAAGTCTCCAATAGAAATTTCATTCGTCAATTCATTTGATGTTGCTTGATCTACATGCAATAAGAAGTGACCATATGTACCTGCACAACTGCAACCACCTCGAGTTTGAATACCAAAACGATCGTTTAATAATTTAACACCAAGGTTGTAGTGTAAATTGTCAATGTAAAACGAAATTACTCCTAATCTATTGGTGTGCTGTGGTGCTAGAATATTTATGTTGTCGACATTTCCTAATCGATCAAAAACTTGTTCAAGAATTTCATGCTCGCGTTCCAACATTTGAGACACTCCCATTTTTTCTTTAAGCTTAATTGCTAAAGCCGTTTTAATAGTTTGCAAGAACCCAGGAGTACCTCCGTCTTCTCTATCTTCAATATTGTCAAAATACTTATGTTCACCCCAAGGATTGGTCCAACTCACAGTACCTCCTCCTGGACAATCAGGAATCATATTGTGATAGAGTTTTTTATTAAACAGCAAAACACCACAGGTTCCAGGTCCTCCTAAAAATTTATGAGGCGAAAAGAAAATGGCATCCAAATAAGCCTCTTCATCTTCTGGATGCATATCAATATCTACATAAGGAGCTGCACATGCGAAATCTACAAAACATACACCTCCATGTTGATGCATGACTTTAGCTATGGCATGATGTGGTGTTCGAATTCCAGTCACATTTGAACCTCCAGTAATTGATGCTATTTTAAGTGGTCTGTCTTTATATTGTTCTAAAAGTGCTTTTAAATTATCCATGCAAAACAAGCCTTCCGAGCATGGTGGAATTACCTCAACCTTGGCCATCGTTTCCAACCAAGAGGTTTGGTTCGAGTGGTGCTCCATATGTGTAATAAACACAACAGGTTTTATCTCATCAGGAATATTTGTATACTTAGTTAAGTTTTCAGGAACTTTCAATCCGAGGATACGCTGAAACTTATTGACTACGCCTGTCATACCAGTTCCTGACACAATTAGCACATCATCTTCATTACAATTCACATGTTTTTTAATGATGCGTTTAGCCTTATGGTAAGCCATGGTCATGGCTGTACCAGACTCAGTGGTTTCGGTATGTGTATTTGCTACATAAGGTCCGAAATCGTGAAGCATTTTTTCTTCAATAGGTCTATACAAACGCCCAGAAGCTGTCCAATCTGTATACACCATTTTTTGCATTCCATAAGGAGATTCAAATTCCAAATCAACGCCAAGAATATTATCTCTAAACGGTTTGAAATACTGCTCTAATTCAGATTTATGTGATTTTTTTACTTCTGTCGTTATCATCTTCTTCGTATTAACAATACTAATTTACTAAATATTAGCCACTTCTTTAATTTCTGCAATTATCTTGTCTGCCAAGGCATTGGCTTCGTGTTGCGATTTAGCTTCTGTATAAATTCTTATAATAGGTTCTGTATTGCTTTTTCTTAGGTGAACCCAATTTTCAGCAAAGTCAATTTTCACACCATCTATAGTTGTAATATCTTCATTAGAATAATGCTTTTTCATGGCTTCTAAAATAGCATCAACATCTAAAGTTGGCGTTAGCTCAATTTTCTTCTTACTCATAAAATACGCAGGATAACCGGCTCTTAACTCACTTACAGACATTTTCTTCTCTGCTAACAAACTCAAAAACAGCGCCACTCCAACTAAAGCATCACGTCCATAATGTAACTCTGGATAAATGATACCTCCATTGCCTTCACCCCCTATAATAGCATTGTTTTTTTTCATGAGTTCTACTACATTCACTTCACCAACAGCGCTGGCTTCATAAGTTTGTCCATGAGTTTCTGTAACATCTCGTAATGCTCTTGATGAACTCATGTTACTCACAGTACACCCAGGTGTTTTACTCAACACATAATCTGCACAAGCTACCAAAGTGTACTCTTCGCCAAACATTTCGCCATCTTCGCAAACAAAAGCTAAACGATCGACATCTGGATCAACAACAATTCCAAAATCAGCATTTTCTTTAACAACCATTTCTGATAAATCGGTCAAGTGTTCTTTTAGTGGTTCTGGATTATGAGGAAATTGTCCATTTGGTGTGCAATACAATTTTACAGCATGCACTCCTAAACGCTCTAATAATCTCGGAATAGCAATACCACCTGTTGAATTAACCCCATCAACCACTACTTTAAAATTGGCGTTCTCAATTGCCTTTTTATTGACCAATGACAAATTCAACACCTCATCAATATGCATCTCTATATAGGCTTCATTTTTAGTGATTTTTCCCAAGCTATCCACCTCTGCGAACTGCATATTGTCTGACTCAGCGATATCCAAGATAAGTTGACCTTCTTTGCCACTTAAAAATTCACCTTTAGCATTCAATAATTTTAAAGCATTCCATTGTTTCGGATTGTGGCTTGCCGTTAAAATAATACCACCATCAGCATGCTCCATAGGGACAGCAACTTCAACTGTTGGTGTTGTAGATAAGCCTAAATCAATCACATGAATACCTAGGCCAACTAAAGTATTCATTACCAAATTCTGAATCATCTCACCTGAAATCCTTGCATCACGTCCAACAACAACTCTGTAGTTCTCTTTATTTCGTTGTTGTTTAAGCCAAGTGCCATAGGCAGAAGCGAATTTTACAGCATCAATTGGTGTAAGATTATCCCCAACATTTCCGCCAATTGTGCCTCTAATTCCTGAGATTGATTTTATAAGTGTCATACTAGTTTTTAAAATTAAAGTACAAATATACCATTTCAAAATCGTAATTCTTACATCGTTATTTGTAAATTACACCAATGAATTTTTTAGCACATATTTACCTGTCAGGAGATAACGAATTAATAACCATTGGCAATTTTATAGCTGATGGTATCAAAGGCAAAACCTACAAAAAATATCCAAAAGATATTCAAATAGGCATCCTTTTGCATCGCGAAATTGACACCTACACTGACGCTCATAAAACGGTTAGAAAAAGCACCAAACGACTTCATAAAAAATACAGTCATTATTCTGGTGTAATTGTCGATATACTTTACGACCATTTCTTGGCCAAAAACTGGGATAATTATTGTGACATTCCCTTAGAGGAATATTGCGAAAACTTTTACGATTTATTGGAAGAGCATTTTGATATTTTACCTGAACGCACAAAACGCATGATGCCATATATGATTGCTGATAATTGGTTAGTCAGTTATGCTTCTATTGATGGAATTCAAAAAGTGCTAGAAGGGATGAATAGACGAACCAAAAATCGCTCAAAAATGAATCTTGCTGTCAATGAGTTGGAAGATTATTACAAAGAATTTGAATCGGAATTCACTATTTTCTTTGCTGAACTCATTCAATTTTCAAAAGACAAACTAAAAATATTATCTTCACAACCATAAAATAATCCAATCACAATCACATGAAAAAGTTCGTATTCCTTGTATGTGTTCTTGCAGCCTTTATATCTTGTAAAAAAGCAACAGAAAAACCATTAGTTGATGAATCTAAAAGAGGTCTTATTGTAGATCATGGTATGGTGGTTTCAGCTCGTGCCGAGGCTTCCAAAATTGGAGCTTCTATTTTAGAAAAAGGTGGTAATGCCTTTGATGCTATGGTTGCTACAGAATTAGCTCTTAATGTCGCTTATCCTTATGCTGGAAGTATTGGAGGTGGTGGATTTATGGTGTACAGGTTGAGCACTGGTGAAGTTGGATCTCTAGATTATAGAGAAAAAGCACCATTAGCTGCGAGTCGTGATATGTACTTAGATGAAAATGGTGAAGTTATACCTGACATGAGTACACTTGGCGCCATGGCTGTGGGTGTTCCTGGTGGTATTGCTGGTCTGTTTACAGCTCATGAAAAATTTGGAACGCTACCTATGGCAGAACTCATACAACCAGTGATTGATTTAGCAAAAAATGGTGTGGTTGTGACTAAAAAACAAGACGAAAGAATAAAACATTACCAACCTAATTTCCCAAAAGCAAATAAAGATTCCATATTGTTTGATAAAGTATGGAAAGAAAATGATACCATTAAATATCCTCAGCTTGCGGAAACCTTAACACGTATAATGAACAATGGTCGTGATGAATTTTACAAAGGTGAAACAGCCAGTCGTTTTGTACAATTCATGAAAGTTAATGGTGGTATTATCACAGAAGAAGATTTAGCAAAATATGAAGCTAAATGGAGAGATCCAATCACGTTTGAATACGACGACTTAAAAATCATTTCTATGTCACCTCCTTCAAGTGGTGGCATTTGCTTAGCTCAAATTCTTAAAATGATTGAACCGTACGATTTGGATGAATTCGGACACAACTCTGTTAAAACCATTCAGGTATTAACCGAAGCTGAGCGACGTGCATATGCTGATAGAAGTTTTTATTTAGGCGATCCAGATTTTGTTGATAACCCAATTGATGCTCTTATGGAAAGTGAGTACTTAAAAGAACGCATGTCCTCATTTTCTTTTGAGACTCCAACAAAATCAAGCGACGTCACACATGGTGAAGTCATGGCTTTAGAAAGCATGGAAACCACACACTACTCTATTGTGGACCAATATGGCAATGCCATAGCAGTAACTGTAACGCTCAATGGCGCTTATGGTTCCAAACTATATAATGATGATTTAGGATTTTTCCTTAATAATGAAATGGACGATTTTAGTAGCAAACCAGGTACACCAAATATGTTTGGTTTAATTGGTGGCGAAGCCAACAGTATTTTGCCTGAAAAACGCATGCTAAGTTCTATGACACCAACTATTGTTGAAAAAAATGGAGAATTACTAATGAGTGTTGGTACTCCAGGAGGATCTACCATTATCACGTCAGTATTGCAAACTATTTTGAATATTCACGAGTTTAATATGACTGCACAACAAGCAGTTGATGCACCACGTTTTCACCACCAATGGTTACCAGATGTGGTGATGTTTGAACCCAATATGTTTGACAACACATTAATTAAAGCCATCCAAGATCTTGGCTACGAAACTATTGTTAGAGAAAATGTCATTACTGGAAAAGTTAATGCCATTTTAAAGTTGCCAGATGGTAAGCTTGAAGGTGGTGCAGATCATAGAGGAGATGATACTGCTTCTGGACATTAAACTCATTAAGTAATGTCATTTGAAAATCATCTTAAAGACGCTTTCATTGCCAATTCTAATGCTGAATTTGCTACTGAAATGAAATCCTATATGCGCAATAAGTTTGAATTTTATGGAATTAAGACTAAGCTAAGGAGAGACTTACTTAAAACCTCGGTTGCTCATTTTAAAGATGACATCAACAAGGACTTCAGAAACATTTCAAAAGAACTTTTTATAGCTCCATACAGAGAACTTCATCATTGTGGTGTTGAGCTATTCGAGAAACAGCTTAGAAAAAAATATCATAAAAACGATATTCATCAAATTGAGTTTTTTATCACCACCAACTCTTGGTGGGACACAGTCGATTTCATAGCCAAACAAATTCTAGGAGCATACCTGAAACAGTTTCCTGAAGAAACTGAAACCATAATTTCTCGGTTTTCAGCATCCAAAAATATGTGGTTAAACAGAAGCGCTATCCTTTTTCAACTAGGTTATAAAGAACAAACTAACGAGGTCCTGTTTTACAACTTATGTTTGCAACATAGAAACTCCGACGAATTTTTTATTCAGAAAGCCATTGGTTGGGCTTTGCGCGAATATGGCAAAACAAACCCTGAATCTGTTTTAAGGTTTGTGCAGTCAAATACCTTAAAACCACTAAGCGAAAGAGAGGCTATTAGGAATCTCATATAAAGATTTCCGTATTTTGCCGAAATTTGTTGATGTTGTGAAATATATAAATGAAATTTGCATTGCATTAATATTTAATGCTTATAAAGCTGAATAGATGAAAACCAAAAAAATATTAAAAATTACAGCTGGAGTAGTCATTTTCCTGACGCTACCAAGTTTGCTGTTTTTTGGTTTTATTTATTTTAAATACAATGAAGACTTACCAACAGGTATTCAAGGTGAACAAGCTGATGCATTAGCACAGCAAATGCTGGAAGCATTGGATTATGAAGCCTTCAAGAAAACCGATTATATTGAGTGGACGTTTAAAAACAAACACTTTTATAAATGGGACAAGTACAACAACATTTGTACTGTTCAATGGAAAGAATTCAAAGTAGACTTACATTTAAAATTTCCTGAACGTAGTCAGGCTGCAGTACATAGTTTTGAAGTAATAGATGAAAAACGTGACCAACTTGTAAAAACAGCTTTTGAGTATTTTAACAACGATTCCTTTTGGTTGTTTGCTCCTTATAAGGTATTTGATGATGGAACAGAACGACGCTTGGTCAAACTTGATAATGGTAAAGATGGTTTATTGGTCACCTATACATCAGGAGGCACTACACCTGGAGACTCATACCTCTGGGAATTTGATAGCAAGGGACGACCAAAAAGTTTTAAAATGTGGACATCCATATTACCTATAGATGGTCTAGAAGCAAGCTGGACAGATTGGACCATTACCGAAAGTGGTGCTCAATTACCAACCTTTCATAAGTTGTTATTTCTTGGACTTGAAATAAATCATATAAAAGGTGAAAAACGACCTTATCTTAATAGTAAAAATTAATCACTTCGGTTAAGACAACCACAAAGCGCACTACTTGCTGCTCTGCCCAACAAACTGTTGACTTTTATGTTTAAACAATACATTAAAGGTTGTTAAACTGCCATAACTTCTAGTGATATATTGTTGCAAGTCAATCTTTTCTTGTTCGTCTAAGTTATTACTTGAATTTATTTTTTGTTCCATCACTCGCAATCTATCGCGAACCATGGTAATTTTATGAAAAAAGCTGTCTATTGGTATTTCTTTGCTCTGTAAGCTGGTGTCAGCTGGTTCAAGGATGAGTTTTCCACCTTTCCATTTATCGCCAATATGTACAACTTCAGTAACGTCGCTCCATTTTTTTAAGATGCTTAGCAAACTGCTCTCTACTTCAAAAAAGCTGACTGTGTCCACATCATCTTCGGCAGCTTCAATCACTTCAAACTGGCTATCTAAATCTATAGTTTCTAATCCTTTATCAATAAAGGTTACCCAATAGTGTTTTGAAGTTACGTTAGTGATAACGCCTTTTCCATGTTCTGGATGATTGATTCGTGAACTTATTCCTAGTAATTTCATTATGACTCTATTTTCATTCCCAATAGATTGGGAATATTATTAAACTGATACAAGTATATCATTTTTTTTAAAGCTCTTCAAACCAATAGCTTAAAAAATCAATCTTAAACGTCAGCACTAAAAAGCATTTTAAGTTGTCGTAATAATCTCACTTAATTTTAATATCTTTAATTCTTAAATATTTAATTATTATGATGATAACATATGCATTAATTGGTTTAGTAGTTCTGGTCGCTTTTTATGGTATTGGAGTCTACAACAGATTGGTAAAATTAACCACGCTTGTAGATGAAGCCTGGAGTGGTATAGATGTACAATTAAAAAAACGTTATGACTTAATCCCAAACCTAGTCGAAACCGTAAAGGGTTACGCAAGTCATGAGAAGGAAACCTTTGAAAATGTCACCAAAGCAAGAAATCAAGCACAAAATGCAACTACTGTTGAAGGACAACAAGCTGCCGAAAATCAGTTAAACAGAGCCTTAGTCAACTTATACGCAGTCGCGGAACAATATCCTGAGTTGAAAGCAAATGAGAACTTTTTAAGCTTGCAAAATGAATTGTCTGACATTGAGTCTGACATTGAAAAATCAAGACGTTATTATAATGGTACTACGCGAGATTATAATATTTTAATAGATCAGTTTCCATCAAACATTATAGCTGGAATGACCAACTTCAAAAAAGCTGGATTCTTTGAAATTGATACGGAAATTGAACGTAAAAATCCACAAGTAAAATTCTAAGCGTTGAAGCGATTCTTATTTATTGTACTCCTTATTGCAAACACTTTTGTTTTATCTGCACAAAGTGAGCGCATCATTTCATTTCATTCTGATATTGAAGTCGATACGTCTAGTGCAATTACTATAAAAGAGTCCATTAAAATTTATGCTAACGGCACTGTTTTTAAACGAGGCATCACACGCACTATCCCAACAGTAAGCAGAGATAGTTCTGGTAAAAAAGTGATGTTTGATTATAAAATTCTGTCTGTAGAACGAGATGGGAGAACATCAAAATATCACACTCAAAAAGGAAATGACGTAATCACTATTTATGTAGGTGAAAGCGAAGTCTTTTTAAATGAAGGCGAATACAACTATACCATTACCTATCGTATGAGTAGACAAGTTCGTTTTTTTGATGACTACGATGAAATTTACTGGAACGTCAACGGATTTGATTGGTCTTTACCATTTGGTCAGGTATCTAGCCAAATCAGACTTCCAGAAGGAGGAAACATCTTGCAAAATGCTTGCTATACTGGACGCTATGGAAGTAGCAGCACCGACTGTAGCTCACAAATTTTATCCAATAACAGCATACGCTTTACTGCTGATAATTTAAGAGGAGGAGAAAACTTGACTGTGGCAGTAGGTTTTAATAAAGGCATTGTTAACCAACCACCTCCACCTCCACCTCCAACCTTTCTTCAAAAAAACGGAGCTCTCATTTTAAGTGGTTTTATCAGTTTAGCACTACTGCTATATTATGGATTTACTTGGCTAAAATTCGGAATCGATCCACCAAAACCTACAGTAATCCCTCAATATGAAGTTCCAAATAACATGACACCTGCTTCGGTAGGCATGCTAGATAAATTTAGATATCATGGCGATTTGATTACTGGCACTATTTTAAATTTAGCTGTAAAAGGCTATCTAATAATAGAAGAAGACACGCAAGACTATGTTTTCGGATTGTTTAAAAGCAAAAAATTTATTCTTCATAAAACTAAGGTCGATTCTGGGATGCTTAATGATGAAGAACGTGTACTGTTCTCAAAATTATTTCAAGGCTCAGATACCTTAATTCTAGATGGCAAATACGATTCCATGATCCTAACTGCCGTGACTGCTTTTAAATCCTCATTGAGAAAACAGCATCATGGTTTAATTTATCAAGGCTTTAACTTTAAATTTTGGATTGCACCTATTTTAACCATTATTGCGTACGTATTTCTTTTTGTCTTTTTGGCGGCACAATATTTCCAAGGTGAAAATGATGGTGTCATATTCGCTATATTCTTAGTTGTAAATATTGCATTCTTTTTGATTTATCAATATTTAATTAGGAAACCAGCTAAGGAAAAACTTAAGATAAAATCGTTGATTGATGGTTTTAAAATGTACATGAGCGCAGCTGAAGAAAAGCAAATTGCTTATTTCAATCCTCCAGAATTAACACCTGAAATCTTTGAAAAATTGTTGCCTTATGCTGTGGTGTTGGGTGCTGAAGATGTTTGGGGAGAAAAATTCCAGAATCTTATTGACAAATCGCTCATCGATCAAACCTATCAACCAACTTGGTACACAGGAGGACGTATTGGCAATTTCTCAACCTTTAACCATACCTTAAATTCATCACTATCTAATTCCTTAAGTAAATCCGCAACACCACCATCAAGCAGTGGAAGTGGTTCTGGTGGAGGCGGATTCTCTGGTGGTGGAGGTGGCGGCGGAGGTGGTGGTGGCTGGTAGTCATACCTTAACTATCTATGATTTGATTTTTACATACCAAATGCAATAAAAAAACCGCCTAAGCAAACTAGCAAGGCGGCAATATACTTTGATTCTATATTTTAAAATAAATAGGTTAGTCAGTAACGTTATAGTTAATTAATTCTGAACATTCCGTTGTGCCTATTATTCTATAATAATAAACTGCTCTATCATTTCCTTCTATCGCCATAGAGTAAGTGTTGTCACAATAAAAAGTAATGAATCTTCTTTGGGTGAGCTGTTCATTAATGTTTTGGTCTTGGATGTAATCAAAATAGTAGCGTCCATCTTCTAGTTCACCCCAAATACCATTGGCAAAAGCAACATCTGCATAACGGTCTACAAAGGTTCCATCTGCCTTAAATTCAAGAATAATTTGAGAATCTTCTCTTGTGTTCTGAAACCATTGGTCTACTGTTGTCCATTCAGTTCCTGTCCATTCATCAATCATTTCAACTAGGCTTTCATCACGATACAATTCCCATTCTCCAATTACTTTGGCCTCTGCTTCTGGTGTTACATTTAATTCATCTTTTTCACAGCTTAAAAAAGTTAAGGTCAATACTGCTAATAGAAATAATTTTTTCATAATAATTTTTTTAATGTTTAGTGTTTTACATAAAACAACTAAGACGCTAAATCTCCTTAAAAAAAATGCTTTTTTTAAAACTTAATATTTTTCTTATAATAAAGCTATGAATGTATCTGAAGAATCTATATACAACCTTAATCAAGTTGAAGTAATTAGTGTGTTCCACAACTAGCAAATTCATAAAATCTATTATATTTCCTCTTTTAATTCTGGAGAACTAAACCCTTTACAAAATCTCCTTTGGTATTATTTTTCTTGTCCAAGTTCTTAATCGTTTCATTTTTGTAACTTCACTATCAGGATTATAACTTAAAGTTGTTTCCCATGAATTCTCTGGTTTAAACTCTTCATTTATACCTGCTAAAACGCTTTTTGCTATTTCGAGAGAGTTAATAATTGCAATACATTCTGTGTTTAAATTTGCACTTCTTGGGTCTAAGTTAAATGTGCCAATTACCGTAATTTCATTATCAATAACCATAGTTTTAGCATGAAGTCCGAAAATTGGTTCTTTAATAATCACGCTTTGCAATTCTCCAGTCATAATTTTTTTTCTAATTGCCGCATCTGGCCGAAACTCAAATATTCTAACTCCAGTTCTAAGTAAATTTTGTCTTTCGGATTGATAACCACTAAAAGCTTCTATATTATCTGTTGAAGCCAAACTATTAGTAAGTATTCTAATTTTTACGCCTCTATCCACAGCTTCCTTAAATAAATTCTGACTATAATCTGTAGTGATCAAATAAGGGGTTTGGATATCTATTGTTGTTTTGGCATTTTTAATTAGATCAACTAAAGCAGATGTCGATATGCCTCCTCCACCTAATCCATTTTCATCATCATTTTTTCCTGGTTTGTCAGAAACAAATCTTACTTCATTTAACCAAACTAACTTCCCAGATTCTACTATAGATTTAAATGTGTCTGGCAAAGCTTCAATTCTATCTCTTACTTGAGGCCAAAAATTATCAGGATTACAAGCATACTCATGAAGGTTATCAAAACGATTTATAGAACTTAAGTTTTGAGAAGTCGTTTGTATAACATCCGAAACATTCTGACTCAATGTACTATTCCAAAAGTCATCAAAGGATTGATTTACCATTTTTGATGCTTTACCCAACAATAACACATCACGATCTCTAAAATTATACTCATGGTCATAATCAAAATATTCATCGGCAATATTTCTACCTCCTGTAATTACAACTTTACCATCGACAATGAAAGTTTTATTATGCATTCTCTGATTAGCTGATTTAAAATCTGAAGTAAACTTGCCAATTTTTTGAAAAATATTTTTACCTAAATTAACACCAGGATTATAAATTTTGACTGAAATATTTTCGTGTGAATTAAACATTAAAATATCTTCTGCGTCTGCGTCAACCATAATATCATCTACAATAATTCTGACTTTTACTCCACGATCTGCAGCTCTAATCAAATAATCACATGCAATTAATCCAACATTATCAGTGGAAAATATAAAATATTGGATATCTATGGTCTTTTCAGCATATTCTGTCAACCATGCTCTTGCAACCATTGATCCACTTCCATCTTCCAACACATATACACCAGTTTGACTTTCCATTTGATTATTGAACACTTCCAACTCATTAGAAAGTGTAACGCTGTCATTTCTATGTATGTTAGAGCAAAAATCATTATTCACATTTTTCGCAGTTTCATTTTTACAACTGACTAATAAAAGAATAAAAAAAAGGCAATGGACTTTTAAATTCATATTATGTAATTATTTATCTTAATTATATTGTAATTTTCAGTTTAAATATAAGGATTTAGTATTAGAATCTATGTTCATAACTACTAATCTACTAGTTTACATTCGTTTTCGTATTACCTACTAAATCTGTACCTTTGCAACTTTGTCAAAGAACCGGCAGTATCATTGCAAATCTATGAGCCAATTTGAAGAACATATTGAGGTAAAAGGCGCTCGCGTTCATAACCTTAAAAACATTGATGTATCTATACCGCGTGAGCAACTTGTGGTCATTACTGGCTTGTCTGGAAGTGGAAAATCGTCCTTGGCATTTGATACCATTTATGCCGAAGGCCAACGACGTTACATTGAGACCTTTTCGGCTTATGCACGACAGTTTTTAGGTGGCTTAGAGCGTCCAGACGTTGATAAAATTGATGGCCTCTCACCTGTCATTGCCATAGAGCAAAAAACAACCAGCAAGTCGCCACGTTCAACGGTTGGTACCATCACTGAGATTTATGATTTTTTACGTCTGTTGTTTGCTCGAGCAAGTGATGCCTATAGTTACAACACTGGCTTAAAAATGGTAAGCTACAGTGATGAGCAAATTAAAGAGCTCATCCTAGACAGTTTTAGTGGCAAACGCATTAGTGTGTTGGCACCTGTGATTCGTTCCAGAAAAGGACATTACAGAGAACTCTTTGAGCAGATTGCTAAACAAGGTTTTGTAAAGGTGAGAACTGATGGTGAAATTGTAGATTTGGTAAAAGGCATGAAGCTGGATCGATACAAAACCCACGATATTGAAATCGTGATTGACCGATTGAAAATTGATGCTAGTGTAGATAACGATAAACGCCTAACCGAAACCATAAATACTGCCATGTATCATGGCGAGAATGTGCTTATGGTAATTGATAATGACACCAATGAAGTGCGTTATTTTAGTCGTGATCTCATGTGTCCGCAATCTGGTATTTCCTATCCAAATCCTGAGCCTAACAACTTTTCGTTCAATTCACCTAAAGGTGCTTGTGATAAGTGTAATGGTATTGGGACTTTGTATCAGGTGAATTTAAATAAGATTGTCCCTGATGATAGCCTCTCAATAAAAGCTGGAGGCTTGGCACCACAAGGACCGCAAAAAAACACTTGGATTTTTAAGCAGTTGGAACTCATTGCACAACGTTTTGAGTTTGATTTGGGTGACCCAATAAAGAAAATTCCTCAGGAAGCTTTGGACATGATTTTTTATGGTGGCAATGAAAAGTTTACAGTAGATAGTAAAACTTTAGGAATTACAAGAAATTATAGCATCGACTTTGAAGGCATTGCCAATTTTATTGAAAGCCAATACAACAATGCAGAGTCTAAATCCATACGTCGTTGGGCCAAAGAGTACATGGACAAGATTGTATGTCCAGACTGTGAAGGCTCACGCTTAAAAAAGGAATCGCTCTATTTTAAAATAAACGAAAAGAACATTTCAGAACTCGCTCACATGGATATTGTAGAGCTTGGTGCATGGTTTCATGATTTAGACAACCATTTGTCTGAAAAACAAAAAGCCATTGCATCTGAAGTGGTAAAAGAAATTAAAGCACGTATTCAGTTTTTATTGGATGTTGGCTTAACCTACCTTAGCCTTGATAGAAGTTCAAAGTCTTTATCTGGTGGTGAAGCACAACGTATAAGATTGGCTACTCAAATTGGTTCGCAGTTGGTTGGTGTGCTTTATATTCTGGACGAACCAAGTATTGGTTTGCACCAACGCGATAACGAAAAACTGATTAATTCTTTAGTATCGCTGCGTGACATTGGCAACTCGGTGATTGTAGTAGAGCATGATAAAGACATGATAGAACGTGCTGACCATGTGATTGACATTGGTCCTTTCGCTGGAAAGCATGGAGGTGAAATCATCAGTGAAGGTTCACCAAAAGAATTACTCACACATCATACGCTTACAGCAGATTACCTCAACGGAACCAAGCGCATTGAGATCCCAAAAAAGCGACGCAAAGGCAATGGGAAAACAATGGTTTTAAAAGGCTGTACAGGAAACAACTTAAAAAACGTGTCAGTAAGCTTTCCGTTAGGCAAAATGATTGGTGTAACAGGAGTTTCAGGATCTGGAAAGAGCACCTTAATTAACGAAACCCTCTATCCTATTTTGAACAACTATTACTACAATGGTGTGAAGCAGATTATGCCTTACAAGAGCATTACAGGATTGGAGCATATTGATAAAGTGATTGATATTAATCAATCGCCAATTGGTAGAACACCACGAAGCAATCCAGCAACGTATACCAAAACCTTTGATGAAATCCGAAGCCTATTTGCTAAGATTCCTGAAGCCATGATACGAGGTTACAAACCAGGACGTTTTAGTTTTAATGTCGCTGGAGGACGTTGTGAAACTTGTAAAGGTGGTGGTTTACGAGTAATTGAAATGAATTTCTTGCCAGATGTGTACGTCGAGTGTGAAACTTGCCAAGGCAAGCGTTTTAACCGAGAAACTTTAGAGATTCGCTACAAAGGTAAAAGCATTAGTGATGTATTAAACATGACCATTGATGAGGCTGTTCCGTTTTTTGAGCACATTCCAAAAATATATCGAAAACTCAAAACCATAAGAGATGTTGGTTTGGGTTATATCTCCTTAGGACAGCAGAGCACAACGCTTTCTGGTGGTGAAGCACAACGCATTAAACTGGCCACAGAATTAAGCAAACGTGATACAGGTAACACTTTTTATATTTTAGATGAACCAACCACAGGACTGCACTTTGAAGATATACGTGTGTTGATGATTGTACTAAACAAACTCGCCGACAAAGGGAATACAGTGTTAATTATTGAGCATAACCTGGACGTGATTAAAACTGTTGACCATATTATTGACATTGGTTATGAAGGCGGAAAAGGTGGAGGACAAATCATTGTTGAAGGGACTCCAGAAGAGGTAGCCAAACATCCAAAAAGCTATACTGCAAAGTTTCTAAGAAAAGAACTAAATTAGCGATTGATAATTATAAAAATATGAAGAAGGAATTACATCCAAAAGGTTGGAATGAGATAAAAACAAATGACTCTTGGGCGATTTTTAAAATCATGGGAGAGTTTGTTAATGGTTACGAAAAATTAAGCAGAATAGGTCCTTGTATCTCAATTTTTGGTTCAGCTAGAACTAAGCCTGATAATAAATATTACCAATTGGCTGTTAGCATATCACAACGCATTGTTGAAGCAGGATATGGCATTATTACAGGTGGTGGGCCAGGAATTATGGAAGCTGGTAACAAAGGTGCGCATTTAGCTGGCGGAACGTCAGTTGGATTGAATATTGAGCTTCCTTTTGAGCAACATGACAACCCTTATATTGACAGTGACAAGAGTCTAGATTTCGATTATTTCTTTGTTAGAAAAGTCATGTTTGTAAAGTACTCACAAGGCTTTGTAGTCATGCCTGGAGGTTTTGGCACACTTGACGAATTGTTTGAAGCCATTACCTTAATTCAAACTAATAAAATAGAGAAATTCCCAATCATTCTGGTTGGCACAGACTTTTGGAGTGGCATAATGGCTTGGGTAAAAGAGACTCTATTGGAAAAATTTAGTAATATCAGCGCAACCGATTTGGATTTAATTCATCTAGTTGATACGGAGGATGAAGTCATAAACATTTTAAATAGCTTCTATGAAGAGTATCAATTGAGCCCGAATTTTTAATTAATAGCTAAACATCCTCCCTATCTTATGAATAAAAGAGTTGTTATAACACTAATAGTTGTTTGCTTTTTTGCGAACAAATTGTTTTCTCAAGAAAATATTAAAATGATGTTTTACAATGTGTTAAACTACCCTATACAAGAGCCAGCATCTCGTATTCAAGATTTAGGAGTCATTATTGATGATTATCGTCCTGATGTTTTTATGATTTGCGAATTGAACAATGAAGAAGGTGCAAATAACATCTTAAATGTTATGCAAGCATTAAATGCTGATTACAAGCGTGCAGTTTTTCAGTTAAACACCTCTGATGATAATTTAGGCGATCAAAACGATTTGCAAAACATGTTGTATTATGACAGTTCAAAGTTCATACTCGAAAATCAATTTATTGTAACAACAACATATCGCGATTTTAACCATTATGTATTAAAACTTAAAACTGCCAATATTGATACTGACCCGAAATATTTAGATGTTTTTATTACCCATTTAAAATCCTCAAGCGGAACGGCTAACCAGCAACTAAGGCTTGACATGGTCAATGACTTTGTAGCTTATCTAGAGACGCTACCAAGTAGCAGCAATGTGGTGTTTGGTGGCGACTTAAATTTGTACACCTCTTCAGAGCCAGCCTTTCAAGAGCTTATTGATGCCACAAACAATATTACCTTTGTTGATCCAGCAGATCGTGTTGGAAGTTGGAGTAACAACACCAACTATTTAGATGTGTTTACACAATCAACCAGAACAGCATCAGGATTAGGCGGAGCCACTGGTGGATTTGATGATAGGTTTGATTTTATTTTGACTTCTGAAAACATGCTTACGAACTCCGATTTATATTTTGTGCCTGATAGTTATCAAGTGTATGGCAATAATAACAATCCAAACTGCTATAACCAAGAAATAAATTCTATAGATTGTGATGGTGCAGAATTTAGCAGCACTATAAGAGATGCGTTGTATGTCATGAGCGACCATTTGCCTGTAACCATTGAATTGCATACTACAGAATCATTGAGTACTAACGATGTGGTTTACAAAAATGGCATTAAAATTGTTGGCTCTAATGTTCTCACTGAACGTATAACATTGAGCATAAGAGAAAACAATATCAACAGTTTAGCTATTTACAACACACTTGGACAAAAGATAAGTGAGTTAAAAACCAACAATGCTTCAAAACTAACCATAGATGTTTCAAAATTAGCAAGTGGTGTCTACTACATTATCTCTTCAAATAAATTAACTGAACCTTTAAAATTCGTGATTCAATAATTTGAAAACAAAGCCTCTATATCAAATCGTTTTCCTACTGTTTTGTCAACTTTTAGTTGGTCAGAATAAGATTGATATCAAAGCGAATTTTAATATTGCTGAAAAGACCATTATGGTTAACCAGTTGATATCATACACCAACACATCAAAGGATACATTAAATAAGATTTATCTGAATGATTGGAACAATAGTTTTTCCACAAAAAACACACCTCTGGCCAATAGGTTTACTGAAGAATTTAGCACCAATTTTCACTTTGCAAAAAGTGAAGAACGTGGCTATACGGTTATTACTTCTATAAAAGATGATTCAAATAGTGCACTGAGCTTTGATCGTGTTCAAAATCAGATTGATGTAGTAACTGTTAGTCTAAATAAGGCTTTATTACCAGGCGAATCTTATAACATTGCTCTGACCTATAAAATTCATTTACCGAGTGATAAGTTCACACGTTATGGTATATCTCCATTTAATGAATTGAAGCTAAAATATTGGTACATCACACCAGCAGTTTATGATGGACAGTGGAATTTTTACAGCAACAAAGATCTGGATGATTTATACATCCCAAAAGCAGATATTATACTTGAAGCAGAATTTCCGAGAAATTATCTGCTCAATACAGAACTGGATTTGGTGTCAACTCAACAAAATGAAAACACACAAACAGTTATTTTAACTGGAAATGATCGAGTAGATAGCAAACTATTTTTAACCTATTTACCTTCCTTTAAAACAGTACAAACAGATAATTTTTCGATTATTTCTGATCAGACTTCAAAAGACTTATTACCTGCTGAAAAAGCAATCATTACAGACCAAATCACAGGTTTTATTACTCGCCATTTAGGAGATTACCCTCACGAAAAACTAATGGTCACGCAAATTGATGCTAAAAAGGATCCCGTATATGGACTGAGTCAATTGCCAGAATTTATCAGACCCTTCCCTAAGAATTTTCAGTTTGAATTACAGCTATTAAAAAACACCTTAAGTAACTATTTAGACAATACCTTATTGATAAATCCAAGACATGAGCAATGGCTAAAAGATGGCATTCAAATCTATTATTTCATGAAATATATAGAAGAATATTATCCAGACATGAAACTGCTTGGCACCTTAGCTGATATTTGGGGAATTAGA
>Ga0098073_1000258_pt1 | contig 19643 bp, 16 predicted proteins | sample 31_taG_FD_75060 | JGI IMG/M metagenome (GOLD analysis project Ga0098073, IMG submission 75060) | Marine viral communities from the Gulf of Mexico - 31_GoM_OMZ_CsCl metaG | ecosystem: Environmental > Aquatic > Marine > Oceanic | place: Gulf of Mexico | collected 2015-07-12
AATTCTGTTTTAGTGTTTGATATTTATTATATCTTTCAGAATCTACATATGTATTATTTTCTTTACTACGCTGAGCACCTCTTTGAGCTAATAAAGCATCTACTGTTCTATCACCTAAAAAACCTGTAGCGGGTATATTGTTTTGTTGTTGTATATTTCTAATATTAGATATATATTCAGGTTCTTGATATTCTAAGAATGGCTTCCTTACGTTTTGATAATAGTATTTAGTATTTGAATTCTGAACTGGTTCAGGATCATTTTTATAATTAGTTAAAGCACTGCTTAAGTTAGAAAGGCTTTCTATAACTCCTAATGGTCCTCCTTTAGAGTATTGTGGTAAATAGCTAAATCCACGTTTGTAATCAAATGTATACTCTGGTATTTGATAATATATACCTTCACCAGGAAATAGTTCCTCACCATCTTGAGCCATAGGTGTTTCAAACACTATATCACCAGGAAACTTATAATTATTACCAGGTATCATAACTTTAGTATTCCCTAAGTTATCTGTTCCTTTGACTGGAAAGTTAACACCTTCCATTGTAATGTTACCAGAAGGAATAATATTAAAAGGATTGTTTACATCAGGACTATTAGCTTTATAACCTTCTGTAGAAAATACACCGGTTACATAAGTAAACATTTCATTTGGTCCACCTGGTAAACCTCTGCTCTCTTTATATCCAAACTTCTTTTTCATTATCTAAAGGAAATATTTAATTTAGTATTAGCAAGCTTAAGTAACATTTTTCTATCACCGGATACCTTTCTTCTTAGAATTACTTTGTTATAGTAATGTCTAAATTTCTTTCTCTGCTCTTCAGGTTTCTGATAATTCATATTGTTGGCATTTAAATCTCTAATATAACCATTCAGTCTTGTTATAAAGATTTCCTGCTCAGTATTAGTAAATTCTCCTCTATCATTTGTAATATCCCAAAACTGATTGAATCTATATTTCTGTTCTTCCTTAGAATAAAGTATTCTAATATCATTAGCTCCAATAATAGGATATTGAAGAATATTATATGGATCTTCTTTAGGATTAAGTTCTAATCTTAATAAGCCAGAAACTTGTTCAGTGTTATAAATTATTGCTTCATCAAAGTTAAAATCCAAATCATGCCATCTATCATCTCCACAACCATAATATAAATCACCTTTGTAAACATAGCTTTCAAGCTGATATTCAACACTTCTTACAGTATTCACAAGCTGACCCGTGTTCTCAATAAACTCTACTTCCCACGGATAATCTACTCCATAGTAGTTTGCATAAAGATCACAACGGTAATTATGCCTCCAAATTGAACCTGCTTTATAACTTGGTCTTGCTGTTTGTAAAACATAATAGTTACAAATCAAAGGATCTGGGTTAATATAATTAGGATCTCCATTTGGTCCAACCAGATAAACATCATCACACTGACCCGTAGTAGTAGTGGTTGCCCAAGATTCTGGAGGTGGTGGACAATTGCATGTAACCTTTCTACAAATAGGAGCATATAAACCATTTTCATTTGGTACACAATCTCCATCTGCAAGTGTCCAGTGAATAGGAGTTGTAGTTGTATTTGGATAAACTAAAGTATATCCTGGAGGGCAATCACACTTATAAAAATTGCCACTACCTGTAATTATTGCCTCAAGTTCTTGTACTGTAACAACAGCTGGTGCAGATTCACTTATTGCTCTTTCACATGCTCCTGTAGCTGGATTAAATGTATAACCCGGAGGACAATATGGATCATCAAGATCAATTGACTTGGTTGTTAAAAAATGATTAATGCTTGGAATAGTTAGTTCAGGACACCAATCATGAAAAGATATCCATGCTTTTGCTTTTGGATCATATGATACAGTCCAACAAGCATCATCAAAATAAAAAGGATCACCTAACTCAACAGGAACCTTAATGCCTGAAGGATTTATATAAAAAAATTGATGAATTGCAGGATCAAATATCATTCCTGCTTTAAATTCTGGTTTAACACTAAAATCCTTTTTGCAGAAGTATACTATATCATCATTAATATCATAAACAGCCTGACATCCAACCCCAATAACAGTATTATCTGCAAAAGGAGTACCCTCTAACTCTGGAAATTGTCTAATTAATATTGATGGAAGATATTTATTAAACCACCATTTTAAACCTCTATTAGCAATGTTATCTAAAGAACCAGTGTAATGAAATACTTTACCCTGTGCTTGTGATAAATAGAAAAGACCCAACGGTGTATTAATTACCGTTCTTGCACTCTCACAAGATCCATATTCATTTGGCAAATCTGAGTTAGCTACATTTTGGAAAGGTTGACTAAATAAACCACCATCACCAATTGTAAGCTTAGTACCAAGATCTGTTTCTAACGTATCAACACCCTGAAATATTTGTGGTGACTGATAAGGAAAAAATATAATTGCACCGTTCTTACTAAATGGTTTAATTACACTAACCTTATCTTTAAATTCTTTATAGTTATTTGGTAAGAATACTCTCCAAAAATCTTTCTTTGCTTCTAGCTGTGCTTGCAAAGAATAAATAAGTCTGTTTGGATAATAATCAAAACACGTCTCAGCAATCTTAGGATTATAATCTCTAGTTTGTATTTCACCATATGAAGTAAGATTTGTTACAAACCTGCTTGCACTTAGTGAATAATCATACTTATAAAAATTATCTTCTTTTATTATTTCAGCATGAAATAATTCATCAACATCATTATACTCATAAGGATCATAATGTCTATCTCTTCTTCTATCTTCCCAATCTCTCTGAGCAAGATTTATTTCTGACTCAGTAAAGAAATCTAAAACACCATTACAATGTGTATACATGTAAGCATACAACATTGAAAATGCAGGATTTTGAGGATTTTCAGATAGAAATAAAGTTGAAAAAACTGAACATGTATTGCCTCTGTCTAAATAATAAAGATCATTTGGTAAAGCATTTTGTGAATTTGCAAGACCAAATGTCATAATCTCATTTGATAAATCTGTAGTATCATATTTTTGAGTATTCATCCAAAATCTTGGATACGGTATGTTCACTCTCTTCAGATAATCATATGTATATTCATTTGGTTGACCTAATAAGAAATCTGTAAATATTGGCATAATTACTTTTTCTGTATATCTGCCAACATATGTATCTCCAGAAAAAATAATTTCAGATCTATACTTAGTTGTATTAGGTAGTGTAAAGTCACGAAGATTAACACAACCTCTCATTACAACTTGTTTTATACCATCTATCTGACCATATTGATTTTGAAAATTAAATTTTAATGCACCATAATGCATTGATATTTGTGTTGTTCTTGGAGTTCCTGGCGTAGTTAAATAATCATATGTTGGAACTATAACAGCACCTGTAGGATCTAAATTTCCACCAACAACATATCTTGACTGATCAATATCAACAGGATCAGCAAATTGATTAGCTGTTGATATTGCAACAGTACTTGGTCTAAATAAATTATTAATCTTATACTGACCATCAAAAACTTGAAATGCCGATCCTATATAATTTTGTTCATTTACTTTTGTTCTATATATATTAGTGCTTGAAGTTGGTCTGTATCTAAATAATTCACCATGTGAATTGTGTTTAAGAGCAAAATCAGATTCTCTTACAAAATTATATATTAGATCAATTATCTCTTGAGCCCCTTCAGCAATTTTTTGTTTTGCTGTAATAACACCCATAAAAGCTTGTACAGTATCTGGTAGTCCAGCAACATTAGAATTTAATTCAAATTCCTTTTCACTTGTTCCACCTCTAATTAAAGGTGTAAGTCCAAGAGCGGATTGTGCATTAGCTTGTAGAACATTTGCAGCTGCTCTAACTCCACTACCCGCAAACAAACTACCTACAGCAAAGATCTCATCTGATAAAATTTCAGTAATATTATTTGCGGCAATGAGCCCTATTGCACCACCAGCACCAAACAGATATGTACCCATGGTGATTGGACTAGGGGCATTTCCTATACCAGCTCCACCAAAAGTCCAGTTAGTTGATGCACCTGCTTCATATGTTGGTGTTGCATAATTAATCCTATTCTTTCTAATACCTTGAATTGCGTTAATAGCATAACCTATACCAATAATACCAGCAATTAATGCACCTACGTTTCTAAGAAGTTTATATTGAGGATGTAACTCAGAAGCTATAAAATATCCTTCTGAAGTTCCAAATAGTTGACCATATAGTCTTGCTTCATATGAATTAAGAAATGGACGTTTAAACATTAACTCAGGTGAGTGAAATGTAAAAACATCTTGTGTATAGCCAGTTAGTGGTTTAAAGTTAGAAATTGATGATGTTAACGGATCACATCCATTTGTTTTTTTTCCTGGTCCTAGACCATTTAAACCATCATGAAAATATATATCAGGTCTTAAATCATTGTATGGGTAGTTAGGATATAATCCTTGTAAATTTGTTGCGTTATCAGGAATATCATATTTTCTCATATTCCTAAATACACCTTTTGCTAAAATTGATTTAGCTCCTTCTCTTGACCCTCTTAAAATTTCATATCCCACAACATTTGGAATATATGTTCCATCATTGAATTTGGGTAGTCCAATATTAGAAAACTGAACACCAAGAATTCTAATTGAATCAGAGTTAATATTATATAATTGAAGAACAGAATTTTTTTCTTCTGTAGGCATTTTATGATGCCTAATTTTTTTGCCACAAAGATCATACTGCTGATTTGTGGTTCCCCCAATATTAACACCTGTAACAGGATCAACATATGTTGAATTCCATATTTCAGGTTTTGTAGCAGGATATTCTTCAGTTGACTGCCAGTATGCCATCTCACCTCTACCAATAATAAGACCACCATCAGGTAAAGTCTCTGTAGCAAGAGATGTTACAGTTGCAGTATTAAAGATCTCAAAATTAAAGTTGGGTCCATCAATAGTATTTAATCCACCAGAAGTACCAATTTCATTTACCACATTTCCAAACTGATCTTCACCAGCTAATCTAGGATACCTGCCGGGAATATGATAAGACTTTGATCTTTCACCTGTGTTATAAATCCATCTAATAAAAAAAGAATAAACTTCATCTCTTAAAAATGTAGTTTTGTTTCCACCTTTATAATAATATGATTGAGGATATTCTGCAACAACCCATTCAACAGCAATCTGGTTTGCTATAGGTTGATAGTTGAAATCAAACTGTTCAGTAGGACCTTGTCTAATAAGATAATCATTAACAACATACATTGCATCTGATTTCTCATAAGCCGGCTTTCTTGCAAGTAGAATAGTAAAGTCTACACTTGTTGTTGCCGGATCAATAAAATCAATACTTATGTTAGATTGTTCAGTACTGTAAGTTCCAATTCTTTTTGCAACAATGTTATCTTGATTATTACTAAGAATAACTAACTGATAAAATTCATAGTCTTTATCTAAATTAGTAACTTCAATATTTAATGAACCAGCATTATTATCATGATTAAATAAGCTTTGTAAATTAGATATTCCAATATAGTCAGTTACAACTTGATCATTTTCAACATAAGCAATAAAAGCTTGATAAGTTCCGTTTCTTAATTGGCCACCATCTTGAGCTCTTGTAAGTTTAATACAAGGTGTATCAACTATAGGTGCAAGTCTTAATCTTTCACAATCTAAAACATCTGTGTCAGCATATATAACACAGTCTGCACCCTGAGGACTAACCACCTGCTGAACCCAGGGTATGTCATCAACATTTAAAGTTCTTGAAGGATTGTTAGAATCATCCCAATATATTTGCCAAGTGCAATCATAATTTTCTTTTGCAGCACCTGTAATTAAATACTTTCTATTAAAGTTTAAGCAAGGATCATTCAGTATAGTTGTGTAACTACACGTACTCTCATCATAAAAACCTATTTCAGAGTTTGAATCATCTGTTGAAAATACATACCATTGATCTGCTCTTTTGTGAATAAATCCAATAATAGGATATGGAACAATACCACATTGCAAGTTAGCTGGTTCATTTCCAATAACGCCAGCATCACCATCAACAGAATTGTTATATGCATTTCTTGCATGTGACCAATTTTCTTTTGGTTGTAGTGAAGCATATAAATCCTTCACCATTCCTTTTGCAAAAGAATTGGTCTCTATAGATGATGAATTTGAATAGTCTTGCTTTGCCATAATTAAAATCCACTAATAGGGTGAGTTGGATAACTTTTAAACATATTGTAATAATTATGATACTGAGCTTTTCTATTCATCCACCATACTTCATAAAGTTCTCTAAAGTCTGGAGTATTGACAAAACTTAAGGCGTTGTTTCTAGCAGCTCTTAATCTTTGCTCAATAAGAGAAAGTTGACCTGTTAAATTTTCACCGGCAAAAATCATATTCTCAATAATTCTTTGCTTAAGTGCATATTCATAATATTCATTACAATATGGATGATCTAATACTAAAAGATTTCCTTCTGTATCTTCCATTGCTCCCTGATAATTTATATAAACCTTGCCAGTTGTAAAAGAAGTTAAAATAAAACCATCTTTAATTTCAGCAATATCAGCAGCTTGTTCATTTACATTAGGGCAATCACATGTGTACTTATTTACAGTTTTAATTCTTAAAGGAACAAAAGCTGTAAACACTCTATATTGGTCAGGCCCATTAATTCTTTGCACTAATTGATATTCGTGTTTATTTTCACAAGTCTTTATAACACAAACATCTTTACAAGTTGGATCCTCACAAGGTCCTGTTTCACCAGGAGCAGGTACATAAGGAACATCATTAAATGTTTCAATGTGTGTACCACTAGGAAGTCTATCAGAAATAGTATATGAACCACATCTAAAAGCATAGTTTAAATATGCAAAATCATATGGCAATCTTGCTTTACCATGTTCAATGTCTAAAACTACTTCCTTAGTTCTATGAATTCTTAAACCTAAATCATAGTTAACTCTTGTAGCAACTTTAATTAATTGGCCCGGATCAATAAAACCTTCTATACTGTATGTAGCAAAGTCAATTATTACATCATTATAGAGCTGATCAAATGTTCTATATTTATGTGAAATAGCCATTATCTATGGGGATTTATTTTGTTATCAGAATCTTCTGAAGGAATCTTTAATGTATTAGTCATAATAGCCAGCACCTGTCCTTCTATCTCAGCAAATAAAAATTCTGGAATGTTAAAATCTTGTTCATAATATGGAACACACTTATCATCACACTGCCATTCTGAAATATCAGAATCAAATACTGCTTCAATTTTAACAGCATCCCAATCCAAATCCGGAAAATATAAATGATGATCTATAAACCAAAAGTATTGAGTTGTGTTATATCTGAAAGATGTAGTTTTGGTCATTGCTAAATAAGTAGATGGCTGAATAGGTTGAAGCTCAATAGACCCATCAATTGAACTAACTGTCCTAATCAGCGGTCCCCAAAATCCTTCAATCATATCAGGTAAAGGTTCTTTTGTTCTTTTAAATGTACATCCACTTTTTATTCCAGAACATTGTGCTTCTACCTTATCTACGTCAATAAGTTCAACATATGGAAGTGATTTCCATATAGAATTAAACTTCATTAGCTTATTTGCAAAGTCTTGTCTTCTCATCAAAATCTGAGAGAATTTTTCAACAAGACTATAAATATACCGGTCAGTTACAAAAGCATCTTGGCTTTCTGCTTTAACCTGGTTTCTAATTCTTGATATTACTTCATTAATTTTTGACATAACTCTTTAATTTATAAGTAGCCAAAACTATGCTTTTTCAGGAGTTTTGGCGGAGTATAAGTGAGCCACTCTATATTTGTTTTTCATAAAAATATATTTAGTCCAGTTCTCAGGATACTCTTTAGCAACAGTTCTTTTAAAATCTCTAACTGCTTCAAATCTCCATAACTCACGGTTTTTAAATCTATACTTTGTTGACCAATTAGTATAGAAGATCTTTCCAATATTGCCATCGGTTTCCCAGTTTCTGTTTTGTAGCACTTTACCATATTGTTTAGACAAAGCATAATTAGTGTTGACAGACTTACTTGGAGCACATGTTCCTATAAACAAATACCCAAGTGAATCTGGTAATTCTACACCGTCTCTATATTTAATTACACCTTCCCACACTTTCTTGTTAAATAATCTGATTATACATTTTAGTTTCTCATTATCAATATTTTCATAAATTGGATACTTATCTTTAAATTCTCTTATTGTTTTATTATTCAACAAGCCTAATCTTTTTTCTCTATAACGGGGAGCATTCAGATTAGGGCTTTTAAAGTTATTTATCATATAGGTTGACATTTATAATTTACAAAAAATTAAGCACTTAAAAAAGAGTTTATATAGAATAAACTAACTCACAGATAGTTCCTTTATCAAAAGACTGTAACTCAAGAACCGCTGATCTTCTATTTCCCACATATTTATTATGATAATGATAGTAATCAGACTTGCATAGACTGGGTAAAGTTTTATGAACAAACCCAACTTCCTCTGAACTTGTCAGATATTCCACCTTTTTGTTCTGATGATAATGTCCTGTAAATAAAGTTCTAAAGCTAGATCTGCCCCATTCTACAGCAAATTCAGTGGCATACACCAAGGGTGTGCTTTTAGACTTTACATCTCCGTGTTCAAAAGCATTAAAATTACTACCCCAAACATGAACTTTTCTTTCAGCATAATCAATATCCCAAGTTATTTTAGAATGTTTTATAGACATAGAAAGTGCATGAACTAAATGAAAAGATGAAAGCCTATCATGATTCCCCGGCATATAGACAATAACAAGCTCATCACAAATAGGTATTAACCTAGCAATTGCCCAATGCATTGAGTTAAATGCTTGCATATAAGCATCTGTAGCTTTCATAGAATTATCAACAGGTGTACCAGAAGTTGTAGTTCCTGTAAAAGTATCCATGTTTATTAGATCACCTCCAATAACAAAGTATAGCTTTTTGATATCATGTGACCTAGATGCCCTATCTGAAAGATCAATTATAGCATCTTCAAAATCTTTATCTATTGTCTCATTTCCCTCTTTACCAAAATGTATGTCTTGAAGTGACATTATTCCACAGACTTTAGGTAAATTATTATTTACCTTTTTTACAGAATTATTTATGTAAAAAGGTTTTGGTTTCCAATTTTTAAGTAAATCTGAAAATAACTTAAACTCATCATTTTCTTTAATCTTTGTAACAAAGGCTGAGATCTTCCATTTATCCCCAACCTGTTTATTCCAATATGAAGAAAGCTTCCAAACATCAGTATCAATGTTAAGAAGCTTTATAATTTCTTCTGGACTTTTAGGCTGAGCTCCTGTTACTAGTTCTAACTTTGCCTCACCTTTATCCAGGTTATAATAAGACGTGGATTGAGGTCTAAAGTTTTTTCTTTTAATTTTACTCTTAATTTTAGAATATTCTAACTCACTTATTCCAATTTTTGCAGCACAAAAAGCGGGTCCTTTTTTCCATTTGAATGACTCTAAAACCTTTTTTTCTAGATTATTCATAGCTAATTTTTATAATTAATTTGTAAATATACAGCATTTTATTAGAAAAAAAAGAGGTCCTGTTACCAGGACCCCTCCAACAGGCGTGACAGAAAACCAACAAACTATCACTTTGTTATATATCTAAACAAGTGTAGTAATAAGAATTTCTACACTATCACATAAAGTACTGCCATCATTTGATACAAGTTTGATTTTATATTGAGTTGATGGAGCAAGTCCGGTTAATTGATATGTAAGCACTGTAGGAGCAACCGGGGTTGTATTAGCTAATACCCAACCTGAAGGAGCAATAACAGTATCAAAATATACACTTATACCTGTTGTTAATGTTGACTCACCATTCCAAAGAATAGTTGCTGCAGTGTTTGTAATATTAGTTGCATATACATTGTAAGGTGCATGATGAACATTATCAGCATTACAAGTACCAAAACCATTTACAATCATAAGTGCTAATTTTTGCAATATCATGTCAAGTCTCTCACCTGTATCAATTTTAAAAATATCTCCAGATTGCTTTTCAACAACCTGAAAAGCTGTGCCACAATAACTTACACATTCAGCACACTGAATGTCTTCACATCTTTCACTACCTACACTACAGTCCGTATATGAACATGGGGTGTGCAGAGCTGAATCTGCACAACCACATGGTTTATTAGGATTACATTTATTACAATTACATGCCATAGTTTATTTTTTTATCTTATTTATGATGCTCCACAGGTTGCACAATCCGAATGAAATACTTCACTTGTTGGAGAAACTTCCGCAGCTGCAACATCAAGGTTTTGTAAAATCACACATCTTACTTCAGTATCAAACCATGTTGCTCTTCCATCACCAGGAATAAATGCAGGACCATTATTAGTTACAGCAAACACCATACCTGGTTCAAGATTTACAGTTGACCAAGTTGAAGCGTCAATTCTGTATTGTTCTCCTGATTCACAATCCTCAACAAGCCAAGTGGATCCACATGATTCACAACCAGCAATTAATGATGGTGTTGAAAGTCCAGTGCTATATGTTACATTTGCAAATATTAATTTAGATGATAAAACTTTACCACAAATAGAACCGGCACTAGGATCTTGAAAACTCCAAAATTCATTAATTGCTGGATCAACACCACCAAGCCACTCTACATTTTCAATTAAACCAGTTTCACAAATCAACATTCTAAAACCTTCATAAGTTGCATCTACTGTTGGAAATCCTCCAGTACAAGATTTAATAGCCAGTAAAGTCTGTTCTATAAACTGAGCATCTTGATTTCCAGAAATATCATCAAATGTATCAGACTTTAAAATGTTATTTAAATACACCAGCCAATTGTTGGTGTATAATCCAGAAATTATATTACCACCTGCTGTAATAAAACCATCATATGGATTAGATGCTGAAGGAACTAGATTTTGCATTAAGTATCCAGTAACGTCAACAACGGTTTCAATACCATATTCAGCAGGAGGAATCATTTCTCCAGTATATGCAGCCAATGACTGTAAAATCATAGCTGCTTGAGCAGTAGTGCTACCTTTTGTTGTAAAAGGATATAATATAGCACTAAATCCATCAGGAAACTGCGGTATAGTTATTCCTAAAGATTGAGCCCATGCACTTGATTGAGTACCATTAAGTATATCATAAAGAGCATCATAATCATCTTGATATGAAGCTGTGGGTTGTCCAGTAAACCCGGATGCTAAAGTTGTTCCATGATAATCTGATGCAGCTCTGCTTGTAAACGCAAACATAAATGCAGCATCTTTATACTGAAGAGCCGATGACCAAGATGGAGGTAAATCTTGCAGAGCTACCCAAGCTGGATCAGTATCTAATGTAGCACTTGCACCATCATCTACAATAGATTTTGCATAACCCAAATATTTATTATCTGCAACTGGAATAAAATATAAATCTCCTGTATAACCAAATGAAGCATTCCATGCAGATATTTGATTTTGCAAGCCTAGTTTAATATCAGCACCTTTTGTAGCTGAAAAATCACCAGTATTTATAAATGCATAAATAGGCTGATTTAAATATTGAAGTTTAATGTCACAAGGAATAATTTGAATTTGGATTGTTGCTGTAGCTTGTTCACATACTCCTGCAACAGAAGGAACTAATGTTACTGTAAATGTATCACCATACTGTCCGGATACAGTATTTGTATATGTAAATTCATTAGATACAGAAGTAGCTTGAGTAAGTGTTCCATTTACAGGACTTCCTGTAATAGTCATATTAGGTGATCCTTCACCAAGAACATAAGGAACAGTAAAGGTTACTGCAGCACCTTCTTGACAAAATACTTGAATAGTGTCAGTTAAAATAAATGCAGGACATACACAACACTCAACAATACTACTAGCAGCTGTACCAGAAACATAAGAATCTTTCCAACCTGCATATACATATACAGTATTACCAGATCTTACATATTTACCTACGTAATACCATTTACTATTTACACCACCACCAAAAACATTATAGTTAGATCCGTCACATGCCAGTGTTTGAGTTGCAACTTCAACACCAACAGGACACGCCCCAGCAATTGCAGTACTTAAACATGAACCAATGCCAGGATCGGCCATTACAGTCCAGTAGTCAGTTGCAAAATCATATCTTAAAATAAGATACTCACTTGCTGATCCACTGCATTCTGTTCTAGCTCTTAAATAAACAGTTCCGGATGTTGCACCAGTAGCAATATTTCTTATTCCAATAACGCCTGTATTATCAGGACTCCAAGTTAATCCATCTAAACTATAATTTGTAGTAATTGCAGTTCCTGTAGTAGCTCCGTATTGTAAATCAATTGTTATAACACCACTAACACTGATACTATAAGTTACAGCTTGAGGAGAATCACAAACTACAGGATCAAGAGTTCCAACTACAATTTGCTGAGAAATTGGATTATAATAATAATTTAAAGAAGTATTCCCACCAGGTCTTTCTGCACCAAGATAAATATCATCAACTCCAGGAGTAGTGCCAGTAGATGTAATATAAGTAGAAGTACATGTTGTTCCAGGCACTAAAACAGAAATCGGAGAACATGTTCTAACAGAGGCTCCTTGAGATACTGTAACAATAATATTATAAGTTCTACCGGGAATTGCTCCACCAAATGTATGGGTCACTGTAACACCAGGACTTGTAATAGTTGTAGATCCTAATGTGCCACCAGTAGTTGTATCAATTGCAACAATAGTATAAGTTACACTTGCACCTAATGCATTACTAAATAAAACATTAATATCAGTAAGAACTGGTGTTGCGGTAATTGAGGCAGGGCAAGGAATATTTAATGGAATAATTGTAGTTTGTTTATCAGCACATTCACTTGTTCCATCTGTTACACAGAATGGTACAGATAAAACCAAAGAAGATAAAGTATTTAGTGATGATACAGATACATTTACACCTGTAGGATCTGTTGATAATGCTGTTACATTCACACTTTGTGTAACTGATGATCCGTTAGAATCTGTAATAGTTATAACTGTAGCACCACCACAATCATTAAAACCAGCAGGAATTGTTGAGCTAGTAAAGTTTAAATTTAAAGCTTCAACAACACCATCACCATTTGAGTCAATAGTTGTATAAGAAACACCAAATATCACACCATCACATCCTGTATCACAGCAATTATCTTGAATATCTTTTACAGCTGCATATAGATCACAAATAACTAACCATTGATCCACATTTGACTGAGCAAGATTTGTAGGTGAATTCACCCATCCTAAAACAGAAGATTAAGTACCAGGACCACTTAATCGAGGTGTGCGTGCAAAAACACACTGTGCTGAAATTGCAGTATAGATAAGTGAAACACTACCTACAGCATTTCTAAATTGACAAAACTCAGATTCAAGTGCTAATACAAGTTGTGAAATAGGTACTAATGATCCAGCAAATAAACAACTAGAAAGTACACTAAAATCTCCACCATCCTCTCGAGGAGCTACACAAGGTAATACACAGTTTTCTAAAACTGTAACTCTTGACTGAAGATCAACAATAGAAAGCTGAATGCTGTTAATATCACTAAGAATAAGACAAATCTTATTTCCAAGTAATGTAACAAAATCAAGTAAAGGAAGTTGTGTTACAGGATTACCTATAGTATCATCATACCGTAAGCATTGTGGTAGCTGGACATTTGGTAAAGATTCCGGTTCACCTGGATTAAGACTACAAATGTAATCTATAATTGCTTGAAGTACAGGTTCTAACTCTAATGTAGTAGTTTGAGGTAAACATTTTAAATCTAACCCTTGGATATCAGGATTAGACCCGCAACATTCATCTATAAGAGTACAAAGCTCTTCTCCTAATTTTCCAACAACATCACTTACTGTATCACCATTACAAATGCCAATACATGGAATATCTGGACCTTGCCAAATAACACAGTTAGAGGATATTGGTGAACATGGTGAGGTGTGCCCGTTACTTACTGGTATCATAAACATCTATTTTACAACGTACAAACATCTGGTACATACTATAATATACAAAAGTTTTTATAATCAAACAACGGGTTGATTATAAAAAAACTTGCAAAATAGATGCAAAAAGTTTGTTACTCTTCTGAAGAAGGCATTTCTTTTATGGTTCCATCACTTAAATTGATTTGGATGTTCCCATAAATTTTTTCCAATTCTGCAGAATAATCATTTAGTTCTTTTCTGGTTTTTGCATATTCAGACAAAAGTTCTGATTTTGCAACCTCCAATTCCCCAATTTGATTAGTTAAAGTACCAAGTCTTTTGGCAACATCTTGCAAAGTACTAAGCTCTTCAGCTTTAATGGTTTTTGTATCGGTCATTTTTGTTAGTTTTATAAGTCAAATATAGTTAATTATTCTGTTGTTTTATCAACAACATGAACATTATCATAATCACAAGTAACTTGATAATTTGCCTGATTGCATGAACATGAGCAGTTATCAACACAGGCACTGTGGCAATCATTACCACAATCAAGAATCGGCTGATAGTTTAAAAGTTCTTGCCAGTCACAAATAGCCTTCTTAATCTTCATGTCTACTAAATTGGTATAGCAGCATGGTGAAATTCCAAATCTCTTCTCTCTAAAATCTCTATAGACAACCTCTGCAAATTTGGTCTCAATCTGGATTTTTTTAACTAAGTCACTCATTTATTTGTTTGTGATATTTGAATAAGCACTTTTAATTTTTTCAGTTAATGGATCAGATTTAGCATAAACTCCAGAAATCTTTCTTTGATATTCTGTTAAACAAGTCTTGTGAACTACTGCTCCATCATTTGCTGTGGTTTTTTGACAACCACATGTAAAGCCTTTATTACATTGTTTACAAATCATATTATATTGGTTTTAATGACATCCTATTGTTCTACAAACTATTTTTTCAAGTCTTGCCAATGCATAGTTGTACATTTCCATACCTAATGAAGGACTACTACAATATTCAACTTTTGCAACAGCACCATCAATTAAAGTTCTAATAAACTGCATTTCTTCTAAAAGATCTTGCATCTCACTAAAAGGTTCACAAGCTTTAAGATCAATATCACACAGTGTTTTATAATATAAATTTAAAATCTTTGTGACTCTTAAATGATTATACTCTACATAAACTTTATCATTTGGAGCTACACTATACTTAATAATATAAACACCATCAGGAAGATCTGCTCTGTATTCATCACAATCTGTTTTTTGAATACCAAGATCACATGCTGTAATATCTAAAAAGAATCCTTGAGTCACTTTTACAAGTGAACCTGCATTAAAACTTGGTACAGTAATAAGAAGTTCTTCACAGTCAACAGCTAGTAAAGTAGAATACTGACTTGTGTCTCTTATAGAAAGAATGTCACAGTTTGCAACAGTTGGTACTTCTAAGCTTAAAATATGTTTACTAGCCATAATAGATTCTTTTACAAATATACACTATATACATAATATACTAAAAAAACAAAACATAAAAAAGAAAGGTGAGATATTTCTACCCCACCTTCTTTAAAATTGGTCAATACTGATTAGTCAATATCTGACTCAAATGTGATTGGATTGCCTGATGCATTAGCAACAGTAACAATCTCAGCCATCAAAGTATCCATCAAAGCAATGTCTGCAGTCTCAGTACACTTTACATATACTTTGTAAACATACTGATCATTATCAAATACTCCGGTAGGATTGTTCAATCTAGGAATGCTATGCTGAATGTAGTAAGTCTTATACAAAGCATTACGGTCAATAGCAGCCAAGATATCATCAGAACCTTCAATCTCACGGATACGTGCAGAATCAGGATTACCTTGATTATAAGGAGACTGCATATAAGCTTCAGTCAATAAAATATCTCTAAGTACAGTTTCACCAGAAGTCTGCTGCATAGTACCAGGAGTTGTAGTTACAACACCACAGTCATTACAAGGATCACCAGTTTCATCAAGAACAGAACCAATCAATTGTACGGGTTCTTTCTCATAATGATCACGGGTATCAAATGAGCAGTTACCAAACTTGGTATCAACATAAGCACCTTCAAAGCTAACACAAGCAGTTACTCCATCAGCAACTGGATCAATTGAAGCACCATAACCACCAAACAATACTTCAGCAATAGTGTAAACAGCAGTTTGAGTAAGTGTTGCTACAGTAACAGTAGCATCGTTATTACCACCAACAATTGTTACAACATCACCTGCAGTATAACCGTTACCAGGACTAGCAATAGTAGCTGCAGTTACAGAACCACCTGCAACTGTAATGTCAAGAGTAAGACCAGTACCAGTACCACCAGTAGTTGCTACACCAGTAAAGGTACCATTAGAGTAACCAGTACCAGCAACTAATGTGCTAAGAGTTGCAGCAGCATTCAATGCAGTTGCAGAAATTTCAATTCCACCACCAGTCTTTTCTTTTGCAAAAGGTTTGATGATAGGATCTTGCAACAACATGTCAGCAGCTTTAGCCAAAGCTACGGCAGGATCAAGATAAGTCTGACCATCAACGCAACAGTTACCAGGATAGTTATTGGTATTTGCATTTCCAGAACTGTCACCAATTGCATAAGCATTATGGTTCAAGAAACGAAGTGCAGGAGAACCTTTAACATCCAAACGGAGGAATAAGTTAGATCCACAAGGAGAACAAGTAGATCCAACACAAATTTTTACAGTTGCAGCAGTAGCTGACTGACACTCAGAAGACCAAAGTCTGCTAACAAATTTAGCATTGATTCCTTTAGACTTTACAGATTCAGAGTACCCACCGTGACCAGGATTGTTGCCAATGTTGTCTTGTGTGTGAAAACTACCCTGTACAAGATAAAATAACTGACCAGCAGTAATAGGGGCACCAGATGAAGCTCCAACAGCAGTCCAAGAACTGCTTACAACTTCAAACTGACCAGGGGTAAACGCGGAAGTCTTAGTTCCGGCTGCAGCAAAGCTGTCTACTACAAAGGCTTTGCTAAATGCATGATTAAAATACGCCATTTTTTTAAGTTTTAAGTTTTACAAATAAATATTATGTGCAACGTGCACATACATAATATACAAAAGTTTTTTCAAATTCCAAATTATGCCAAGAAAATTAATTTATATTTTGCAGAATTCAGTGCATCTTTAACTGTATCAAGCAGATTTACAATTTCAGTATGAGGAACTACAGCTTGTAATTCATCCACCTGCATTTTCATTTGACGCAAATATTCAACTGCATCATCTACAGATTCTAATACTACAGGTCCCTGACCCTCATACTTTAATAAAACTTCACAAGCACCTTGATAACCTTCAGCAATTGAATCTGCTAAATCAGGAAGTGCATCATAAAGTTCATTAAGTGCTTTATGTTGTGCATATGAACCAGGTCCACTTACTTGTAAATGAAGTTTATGAAAACTTGTTGCAGCATTCATAAGTTCTTGTACAAATGATCCAGTCATTGAATCTACTTTCTGCATTTCAGGTGACCTACCTGATTGCATTCTTTTAAGTACAGGTTTCTCCATTTTTTCTTCTGTAGAAATCATGTCAACTTTTCTTTTTAACGGTCTTTTAGTGTAGTCCATAATTAATTATTTCTTTCTGCAGATTGTTGTTCTCTCTGCATTTGATTAAAGTTTTCTGTATCTCCAGCAATTAATGATGCTGTATCATCCAAAATTAATTCAACTATATCATCTTTAAATTCAGAAATAACATCCGTAGGAGATACTGTTCCTGTATATGGATTTGTTACTCCTGCAAATTCAATTAATACAGGTTGTCTGTAATATGTAAGAACGGGATTAACAAGTGTAAAATCTCTTACATAGATTCTTATAGTATTATTAATCATTGTAAGGAATGTTTCTCCCCAGTCAAAGTCTGGTCTCTTTAGTATATCTCTAAGGTATAAATCAACATTAGCTTCTTCACCAAGATAAACAGTCATTGACCGGGGATCAGGACAACATTCTGTAATAGCATTTGTGCTAACTCTTTTATATTCTAAATAGTCAGCAGGAGGAAAATTTGTTGTTTGAAAATACTGATCATTTGTAGTACCCACTAAAGGCAATTCTGTTAAAAGAATTTGTAAGTCATCAATCCTTCTTTTAGAAAGCTCATCCCCTTCTTTATAAAGGTTATTGCCATGCAGCATTCTTCTAACCCATTCTACCTGGGCTTTGTTAAATGCTTCAATGATTTGCCAATTTTCTAAATTGTCATAGTCATTGCTGGCTAATTTGTTTAACCTTTGTTTTAATTTTAAACGAAGAGTCTGATTATTCATAACTTATTAAATTGTCCAGTATGGTTCAATCTTAGCTAATAAAGATGAAAGTGTTTCTTCATTTACAGGATCTTTCAGAAAACTAACTACTTCAGCAGGTCTCTTACCTAACTTTACATTACCATCTAATGTTTCAATCCACCCTGTAGATTTAGGAACAATAAATCTATAAAACATGGCATCTTTTACAAGTGCTCTAATTTTAAGATCTTCCATAGTTGCTAATGATGCTTCAATAAATGATTCTGCAGCTCTTGTCTTATTTGACTCACTTCCTTGACCATTAATAAATGAATCCATATTTTCATAAAGGATATCATTTGGTGTAGACTTAGTGTACTGAGTACTGTCTGCATCAACAACTTTAGCTACATACATAAGCTTATTTGTATTCTTATCATACAGCTTTTGTAATTCACTAATTGCTTTATTTCTAACTTTGGTTAATTCAGTTCTAGTTGTCACAGTTTCTTGCAACTGATCTAGATAAAACTTAGGAGGATTTATAGCTTTTTTAGCTTCTTTTAATGACTTAGCTACAATGCTGAAACCTCCTGCATTGATTGCATAAAGTTTAACTAAATCATAAGGATCTGCATCTGGATCCAAAAAGACCGGATCATTTCCACATCTTAAAGAAATTCTTGACCAGAATTTATCATTATCTGGTTTTAATAATGTAACTTTATTCCAGAAGTCTTTATCTTCAGGATCAATTACATTAGCTGCTAACTCAGCTTCAAGCTGTGCAACAACCTTTCTAATTTCTTTAATTTTTAACTCTTTTTCACCAGGAGGAAGCTTTTTTACATCAGGAGCAAATTCATTTAAACCTGTAACATATCTTTTAACTCCATTGAGCTCAAGACAAGCTAAAGATTCTTCATGCCACACTCCATCATAAAGTGCCATTCCATAGTTTTCCAGTCCCATGTTTTGTTTTTGGGAATCAAAGTAAGGTCTAATTGCAATAGCCCTACTTTTGTTTTGTTGATACTTTTCTACAATTGTGTAATCATTCATAATTTTTGGTTTTTATAATGTGTATTTAATAAAACAAAAGTACATATTTATGTACGTTTAATAATACATTATTTCTAAAGCCGGATATTACTCCGGCTAAAGTTTTTGTTTTAAAATCTCATCTGAATATGCTCACCATTTACTCTGCAATTGAGTATACCTGTGTTCTTTTCATTGACATCAATTGAAATCAGTTGGTAAACATCACCTTCTTTTAGTTTAGGTTTTACTGAATTATACAAACTTACAAGTTCAGATAGT
>Ga0098073_1000261_pt1 | contig 19529 bp, 5 predicted proteins | sample 31_taG_FD_75060 | JGI IMG/M metagenome (GOLD analysis project Ga0098073, IMG submission 75060) | Marine viral communities from the Gulf of Mexico - 31_GoM_OMZ_CsCl metaG | ecosystem: Environmental > Aquatic > Marine > Oceanic | place: Gulf of Mexico | collected 2015-07-12
ATGAACTTCAACCTCATAAATGGAGCTGATTCCATTCCTGTTTGTTCATCAACATTATGGAAAGCTATGTAAGGAGATACTGTTTTAATTTCACCCTTTGCATTTGGAACAACTCTAGTATAACTAGTTTCCATTAAGTGTTGTTCAAAAGAAACATTCTCTGTAACTACAACCCCGTCTTCTGAAATCTTAACTGGTCTTGGAAACGTAGATCCTAAATCAGAAGGATTAGAACCAAGATTAGCAGAAATAGGAACATACATAGCTTTCACTAGTTTACCTTCTTCTGGTTCAAATACTTGATTGTGAACTAATACTTCAGACAAACTTGATGCCATTGGGTAATTACGCGGTTTCGTATCATCATAGTCAACCGTATGGAATTTATTGATAAAGTCATTAAATGCTTCTTTAACTTCGCTTAAAGGAGTTCTCACTCCTGCTAAATTTACAGCAACAACTTTATTTTTATCGGCTTTGAGTCCAAACACAGGCTTAATTGGAACATAAGAACTATCTGCCATCTCTAAGTATGCACCTAATAAATCAAGTCTTTCTCTACTAGTAAGAACAGTCTTGTTCTCATTCAACAAGTTATTATTCGTTAAAAGCTCAATAATTACATCTAACTTATCTTGTGACAGATTCTTTAATGCTTGACGCTGTAGGTAAACGGGTGATACAGAATTAGGAATATGTAGGATAGCCTGAGTACTCTTAAAAGTATTTTTTGTACTTATCGTAAATCCTTCGGCAAAATTTTCAATATCCATCAGATTAGTAATGGACATATCATTTTCCTCTAAGAAACCAAAACTGCTATTACCTAAATCAAATTCCATATAAACTTCTTCTCCAGCTTTTGCTTTCTCGATAGAACTATTAAGGTTAGTTAAATACGAACCTACTTCTTGGAATACTGCTTGTTGAGCTTCTTGTTCAGAAAGCTTTTCTTTTTGAACTAAATATTGAATTTTAGCTTTGGCTGGAGTATTGTAAGTCTTATGTAAACCTGTAACTTCAATTGTACCATCTGCAGCTTTAGTAGTTGATACACCAAGATCGCTTGCAGTTCTTCTCAATTCAAACGCCGGTATCATTCCGTTAGAATCTTCAGCACCGCTTTCATTAAAACGTACAACTTTATTTTCAGAATCAACAATTACTAAAATTGGAGGATTCTTCCCAGGAACCAAGTCACCTAAGAAACCTTCCTCATTTGCCATAGCTTTCTTAGTAGTCAACTTATATTTATAATTTCTTGAATTATTCTGACCAATAATTGTACGTAATGCATTTGTATGATATACAAATTTTAGATCCTCAACATTCTCAAGAACTCCTAAATTTTTACCTTTTTTTGAGAACTGAGCTTTATTTGCAGCAAAATGCCAATTGATTGCATGAACACCTGGAATAATATAATTAACTACAGGATTGTTATCCGTAGTAACAATAGTTTTCCCCGAAACCATATCAGCATAACGATTCAGGATTGTTATTAATTTTTGTGGAGATGCTCCTTCTTGGAACGCATTAAAAATATTTGGTGATTCTTTAGCAACACGATTCATAATCTTTGCATCAGACTGACCAGAGTTTAATAAGTACTTACCTAATAGGTTAGGTACTATAGTCATATGCTGAAGGATTACTTCTTCATCAGATGTTTCTTCATCAGCTAGTTGTTCAATCTTCCCTTTGAAATCTTTTACCGCAGAGTTGTACAAATCTTTAATTATATCCTCATAAGCTTTATCTGGAGAATAAAATTTTCCTGATTCTAATTTTCTTTGAAAGTATGCTCCGAGAAGACGAACAGACTTGTTCGTTAAACAAATAGCCATTGTTAGTTACATTTAAGTTCTTTTATAATCTCTTGCTGAAGTTCTTCATCTGATAGATCAGTATATTCCGAAGCTTCAATCTCCTTAGTAAAGTTACCGAAAATATCTGTATATGAGGTTTGAATGTCACCAGCTTCTTCAGGAGTAATTGTTATCTTAACCTTATCTTCCGATATAGTTTGACCAGCCGGTATAACTTCTTCAATAGAATCAATAAAGTCATTTAACTTAAAACTAAACATCTTGTTTGTTTCCATTTGAGTACCATAAATTACAAAGGATTTATTGGCTGGAGTATTTCGTAATTTGAAAAGGCCTGAATGTTTTAAGTTTGGTTTAATTCTTACAACGGATCCTCCTAATGGAGTTTGCAATTGACCAAATCTTTCTGTTAAACCTTGTTGTATAGATTGATTTATTACTTTAAGTACCATTTTTTGTTGAGCTGAACTAAACTTAAATGGTTGATACGTAGTCATTACATCACGAATAGCTATTAACTCACGCAAAGAAACATTATCTCTTGATGCACGCTTAAGTAAAGCATTAACTAACAAGTTGTTTTTTGATGTATTATAAAGCTTACTTAATGAAGCTAAGTATGACTCAGCAACTTTTTGCCGTGTTGTTTTAGCAGCTTCTATTTTTTCTTTTTCAGCTTGCAGTATTTCATCAAACGTCTTATCCTTTTCTCTAAGCTGTTTCTTTAGAACAGATATACGCTGATTGACTTCATCAATTTCTTTATCAAGCCTTTGAACTTCTTGAGCATAGCCATCTCTTACAGGTTTCGGATTACCTTTTTCTGTGGAACCGTAGTATGCTTCTTTACGTTGTCTTTCAAGTTTAAATAATTCTTCCTCTGCTTTTTTAATTTTACCTAGTATCTCTTGTTCACCTTCACGTATTACAGGATCCTTTAGGATATCAAACATTTCTTTGAACTCTTGTTGAGCTCTTTTGCCAGGTTGATTGTTAATTTGTTCTTGAAATGCTTTGTTATAAGCAGCTTTACCTTTTGGACCTAACTCATTTACCAACTCAACAATACGCTTTTCTTTCTCTATTTCAGCTTTAACATCATTATCGCTTAATAAAGCATCGAGTCTATGATTCCATCTATAAGAAGCTAATAGATCCTTCAACTCTTGTTCTTTGGTACCAGCTTCATCTAACTTAATATCAGTCACATAAACACCAACATTCTCAAATAAGATTTTACCGTCTTGCTCATTGATAGTTCCTATCTTAATTAGTGCTTTATTAGGCTCATCACTTGCCATAATAGCTTTAGCACCCGGAGTATTATAACCAACAGTTCCTATAGGCTCACCATCCTTATTGTAAATACGAATGACATAATCATATCCTTCAGGTCTTTTACCACCTTTGAATAATCCTTTTCCTTCTTGAACTCTTACTGTTAGAACTTCTCCTTCTTGAACTTTAGAACGTGCTTCTGTGTAATCTTCAATGTCTATTCCAGAAATACGAGTGTGTTGCTCTGGAACTGCTACAAGTTCTTCAAGATCCTCGTCAGACTTATTTAATGCATCAAGTCTTACCATAAGGTCTTTAAAGTCTTGAGTAACATCTGATTCTAACTCCGTTAGTATAGCTTGACGTTCCTCTGCAGTTTCAGCTTCATTTAAACGATCCACATAAGGTTGCAACTCATCTTCAGGATACATCTCCATCATCTTAGGATGCTGCAACTCCATCAAAAAACTACGAATCTTATCAGCATTCCATTCTGTTTCATCTAGGATATCAGCATTTTCTTTTGGATCACTTGAACCTCCTTCATCATCATCTTCTTCTTCATCAGTATCTTCATCAGCATCTTCATCATCTTCTTCTTCATCTACAACTTCTGGAGTTACTTTACCTGTACTTGTTTGTGGCCCAGATTGAGTTTTATTTGAAAGGTTAAATTCAATAATTGCATTTGCATATAATGGATCTTGCAACGAATCATTAATAGCTTGAAGATGCATATCATCTTTTAAGATTTTTTGTATCAAATCATCTAAGTCAATCTTATCTTCATTTATTGCACGTTGAATAGCATTTTGATCCATATTAAGTTGATCTTCATCAGCAAACAAACGCCAGTTCTCTGCAAAATAAATACGAGCAATAATACGCTGAACTTCTACCGGTTGTTCTTCAAACTTGTTTTTAATGCTTACAGTTTGTTTACCCGCATTATCAGTTTTACTTTTACCGCTTGTAGATTGTGTCTTAAAAGGCTCTTTTGTAGAATCTACTTTTCTTTCTACATCAGAAGCTTTTTTCTCAAGCTCATCTAATTGTTTTTTAAGATCGTTTTTGCGATCAATTTTAGTATTAATCTCATTAGTAAGTCTTGTTCTACTTCTCAGCTTTTTAACTTTTGAAATAGTGCTACTACTTAACTCTTTCCTTTTTTCTTTAAGTTCTTCTATTTCTTTATTTAAGCTTTGTATTTTATCTTTCAAAAATTCGGCTAAAGACTTATCCAAATCTTTTAATCCTTCATCATCTTCCTCTACAGGTTCTTCTTCTACTTCTTCTTCCGTATCAACTTCTTCTTCAACATCATCATTAATAACATCTACTTCTGTTTCAGTTAAACCCGTTTGAGCAACGCTTAATATTTCTTGCAATAAAGTATCTGAAATATCTTCTGCTTGTGCAATAACACCTTGTTTAACCAAACGGTTTTGCAAGTCCTCCCAAAGAGATGTATCTTGAGTACCATCATTGTATTCAATGGAAGCCAGTCTTTGTTGTAGACCTGTGTTCTGTAAAGCTTCTGTGATAAATAAGACAGGATCATAGTAGTAAGGTTGGCTCAGAACTATATCAACTTCATCTTGTGGAGTTGTTGCTAAGTCAGCTTTAAGAGCTGTTTCCATTAATACTTTGACAGCATTTGCAAACTTCTTATTACTCTGTACTTTTTGAGCATAGATATTTGTTAAAATAGCCGTAAGTGCCAAATACTCAAAGGAAACCGTTGGAGTTTTATCTTTATCCAACTGTTCTCTTAGGCGCATCTTATAATCTTCAACTTCTTCTGGAGTAATGTTAGGATTATTTCTAGCAATAGCTTCTACAGTTTCCTTTATGATGTTCTCCTTTGCCTTATTAGAAATAATATCAGAAACATAGTCTTGTGAAGCAAAACGAACATCAATAACTAAAGTACCATCATCACGTACTTCAATAGGTTTGGTACCACTTTCTGTCAGCATTACCTTACCTTCCAATAACTTCAACTCTTGTAATTTCTCTAGGAGATCGGCATTGACTCTAAACCTACTTTGTAATAACCGTTTTACTAAAACTGTAATATTATAAGGTCTATCAAACGCATTGTATCCGGAAAACTCATTTAGAATTTCACGAGCTTTTCTTTTATCTAATGCGTGACGTTGCTTTCTTACTTGCAATCCTTCTTTGACTCCAACCAAAGTTTTACCAGATAAATCTCTATAATAACGTTGTGCTATCTTAACAGCTTCACGATATTCCTCATCAGTTACTTCTTCGTTTGTTTCAAGGTTATATATCTTACTAGGCATGATGCCATTCTGAACAAGATCATCTATCTCATTAAGGTCAAACACCATTCCCATATCAAGGAACTTCTTGATTATTGTTTCAGCTGTTTTCTTTTCATCAGCAGCCTTTAACGAATTAAGAATATGTTGCTTCTTATTCTCATCAATCTGCTTAAAGATTTCCTTAAGAGCTTCTACTTTTTCAGTAATAGTATTAGGATTATTAAGTGTCTCAACATAATTTTGGTAGTAGCCCAAATCATCTGCCAAAGACATATAATCCCAATACATATCAAACTTCTCTTCATCAACTTGAGTACTACCAGGTTGATTATAGAATTGATCTATTGTTCTTACTTGATCTTGCGGAGTAGAATTAATGAAGCTTTTAAATACTTCACGCATTTCATCTTTCAATTCTAACACCTCATCTTCAGTAAGGTCTTTTTTCTTTGAAAGTTCATCAGCTTTTTGAAGCAATTCCATTTGTTTCTGCAATGCTTCATATCGTGCTTTTTTACGAGTATATTCTGGAGTGTTATCCATGTTATACTCTTGATCGGCTTTTAAAGCTTGACCTAAAGTTTGGATTTCTTCTCTGATATCTACTTGGTTATAAAGCAAAAACAAATCTGATTCAGACATATAACCATTAGCAGTAAGCTTTTTACTAAGACTCTTTAATCTATTGAAACGTTCCTCAATAATATCTCCCGAAAAAAGCATTTCTTTTTTCAACTGAGAAATAGCTAACCTTCTATAAAACTGTTGCTTACCTTCTTCGGATTTAGGATCATACTGTGTAAAATCATCTAAAGTAGTAAAACGTGGATCTTCTTCTAACTCTTTATACCGCTTAGACATTTTTTCAATACGGTCTATATATTGATTAGCTAATTCAGTAAACTCAGCCTTATTATTTTCAGTAATGTCAGTTCTGTCGAAATTTTCGTTTAACTCTTGAGCCGTATAGTTATGAAGGTCTTTTAGATATGAAATGTATTCATCTTGCAATCCATATTTAAAAATTTCAGCAATGCCTGTTCTAAAAACTTCACCTTTTTTATCCTCAAAGTATTTCTTATCTCCTTTTTCTGCAGCTTCAAGGAGTTTCTCCATGGCATTAACTTGATCATAAGCTCCACGACCTGTTTCTTCAAAGAATTTTCCTGCACCTGATAAGTTGAATACCTCTGTTAAAAGTTGAGCTTTCTTTTCACGCTCCTGGTACATAGCTTCATTCTTCTCTCTACCTGCTTTACTCCAAATATAATTTTGACTTCCTACTGAATAATCACTTATAACTTGAGTAGCTACGTTAACAGGCCCTGCAAAAATACCAATAGCTGCACCCGTTAAGAATGTATTCCATGAAGTATCCCCCATTGAATCTGCTAATTCATTTAAAGAAGATCCAAATGCATAATCAGATTTCTTATTTCTACCTAGATCATTAGGTAAAATATATTTCGGACCAGTTGGAGTAGCTATAGTTGTAATACCAGCATACTTCTTAGCTGCAGAAGAAATGATATCTTGAGTAACCTCTTGTACACCTTCTCCAGACATTTCAACTGCTTTTCCAAGTGCACCATGCCAAGTAATACCGGCAGCCTTACGTCTTAAATTTTCAACGATATTGTTATCAACAGCTAATACTTTTGCTTTTGGTCCTTTTGTTTTAACTCTAAAACCACCTTTGTATCTACCGAACCAACTATTTGTAGGACTGAACCCTTTAAATAATCCGTTGAATGTAAGAGCATTTGTTATATAGATAGCTCCGTAGTTATTCCAATAAGTCATTTCACCAGCCTGTTCAGCTCTATGAAGTATATCTTGATACACATCATTGGGCATTTTTTGACCAGGATTTTGTTTATACCACTCTTTAAGAAAGATATCTAATGACTCTTGTTTAGTAAAATCACTTTCAAGCAATGATTCACTATGAGTTAGATATCCCATACGAGCATCTCTAGCTAAAGCACCGGCACCAGTTAATGCTTTCTGCACTTTATTCATGTCACCCATTCTATGAGCATTACGAACAAAGTCCATTGTGTTTCCTAAAGGTCTTACATTTTTTCCAATACCATAAATAAATTCTCCAGCACCTCTTGCTATACGAGAATTGTTAATAGTTCTCATACGATACAGCGCACCAAATACTTTATTACGTCTACGTGAAGCTTGTAACATTCTAAAACCACGATTTAAATTGTACATGGCTCTAGTTCCAAGACTTGCTTGTTCTGCAGCAACTGCTGGTGCGGCAAGACCACCTGATCCTAAAGTAATTCCCGCATAGAGTAATTCTTCAGCGGCAATAGCTGAAATAATACCTGTTGTATATCCTGCTGATAGAATTGTATTTGACCAAAATGAAGTCCATTTATCTCTACCTTGAGTTGGAGCATAGTTCTGCATTACATCATGGAATTGAGATGCATTATCATCATCCTTAGTCATACCAAAACCAAAGGTATCTTTCCAACCAATCTTCCATAGTTCTCTATGTCCAGCCCAAGCTCTTCTATAATCATCAGCAACGGTTGTATTATCTAGGTATAATTCTTCCATACTTTTAACAGTAGGGTTATAACCTAAATTTCCAAACGTTTTTGAACCATATGTTAAATACCTAGCTAGATCAGGAGCACCAAAACGAATTGTTTGTGCCTGTGCAAATTCATTTTTGTCTACTGGATTATAAGCAAAGTGATCTTCAATAGAAGGTACTTGAGATACTTCTTCAGTAGGAACTTCAGCCGGTACATCAGCTGCAACATTTGGTTGTTCTCCAAATTGATTCTCTATAGAAAAGTCTTGAGTTTCGTTAGCCATGGTATTTATTGTTGAGCATTCAACTTCTTAATATATTCAGAAAAATTGAAACGAACTTTTTCAATTGCATCATCAACGGTTGTATAGGCATTAGAACCCATAAAGATTTTTAGTTCTTCACCATTTTCTTTGTCACCCATTAACCACATGGCACCATCTTCACTTTCCAATCTTAATCCTGTTCCAATACGCTTATCATCTAATGCGGAAAGGTCATAAAAACCAGTAAGTCTATATCTCTCATCAGATATATCATCATAAACACTTGTAGCAAAGATTTCGTCATTTTCTTTAGCGTATGCTTTATCCATAAACAAAGTAATATGATCATTAAAGTTTCCTGCTTTATCATACTTTGATATCATATAAGCTACCTTATTTCTATCAGCAGTTTTGTTGATATAAGATAATTTGTATTCAGCTTTGTCATCCTTAAGAAAATCCTTTAATAGTTTACTACGTTCTTGTCTACTTTTACCTGTGTACATATCAGGCCGATCTGTATGATTTAATGCGCCATCCTTAATATAAACTTTGCCTGAAGTTAAATCATTATCAAAAGAAGTTTCCGCAATATCAATTACTTTATTAAAATGCTTAGTCTTAATTGCATTAGGATTATTACGGTCAATTCTATGGTATTCAGCAGAATGAGCTCCTGCAAGCCCAAAGTTATCACGCATCATAGTATACCGAAATGTTTCAGAAACAGATTCTTCTCCGAACTTAATTTTAAACTCACGGATAATCTTATTGTAAGATTCTTTAGCTTCTCCAGAACCACGCATCCAATTGGCACCATTAAGAGCATTTACTGAACCTGCAGAACCAGCAGACATTGGCCTAAAATACCAATCCATAAACCTTTTCTCTGCTTCAGTTGGTTTAGGACCTTTCATATTCTTATAGAAATAATCAAGATCACTACTAGAACCTCCTACCATTTGCTTAACTTGTTCTTGAACCATACGTGTATAAAGAGTGTTATCTGCCATAGTTAAGTCCTTCTGTATTTCAGGACTCATCATTATTTGGTTGTAACGATCTTGATAATTAGGAGCTCCTCCAAAGAGTGGATACTTTTTAGCTAACCTTTGAGCTTCTGCATCTATGGCAGAGTACATTTCTTCGGGAGTTCTTGTACTTCCGTTCTCATTAAACATGTGTTTTAAGAACAATGCTTCTTGATAATTACCTTGATATCCATCATTCTGCATATAATCAGGATTTTTTTCAGTTTGCATTTTATTTATAACGCTCTTGTTAATCTTATAAAGATCTTTACGAAGATTGTTCTGCTCTTTGATATAAGGTTCTATAATATTATTCCAAGCTATTAAGTTATCCTCTCCAGATACTCTAACTGTTTTTTCATCCTTACCTTGCTCTGTTGTTATAAAATAATTAGGATTAGAAAAAATAGCAGTTCCACCTTTAGTACCAACATCTTTATAATGATAATACATTCTGACATTTTGCACAGGAGTCATTTGCTTAGTAAGATTCAAAAAGCTTTTTCTATTATTAGTCATCCACGTTTTAAAACCATCTTTATTACCAGGCTGTAATGCAGTTATAAATGAAATATTCAAATTTGTGGCTTCATCGTTTCCACCTTGTTGCATCATATTTAAAAGATGTCCTACATTTTCTTCAAGCATTTGATTATGATTTACATAATCAGATTCAACTCCTTTAAAATACTGCTTTTTGGCATTATCATTAATAGTCGCATATGAAGCACGTTCAAAATAAGTTTTAGTTAAAGCTTTAGCTGCTTGTTCAACATTGGGATCTGTTTGCCAAATCATATTATAAGCATCTTTATAACCAGCAATTTTCTTTTTTTCTTCTCTAAGTTTTAAATCATCAGGGTTTATTCCCCATATCCAATTAATTGCTGAACCTACAATAGCAGGAGTTACACCACCAGCACGACTCTTCATTCCCATCATATTTGTAAATGCGGTAACTCTGATTTCCGTTTTTGTAGGATTATGTTTTGAAATATAAGCTGGCGTATTAGAAAAGAAATCTCCTTGGTGAATAAGACTTTCGTTACGTTCAAATGTAAGCTTATCAACAATGCTATCTGCTACAGGACTATAATACAATTTCTTGTTATCACCAGTTCTTGCTTTAACCTCTTTAGCCTTTTCATCATAATAAACGTTCAATGAATTTTGCGCACTATTCCATAAGTTCAAAATATCATCATGAGTAGATTCTAATTCACGAATCTGTTCTTCTGAAAGCAATCCTCTTTCAGCTTTATATAAATCCTCAACATACTTGACAGATGTATCTTTAAATGCTTTCCATGCTGATGAAATTTCTTTATCTTTTGAAGTTACTGCATTATCATATGCACCATCAAATACATTCTTCAAAGTTGTCTCAAAAGAAAAATTGTATTGTTCTTGAACACCTTTGTATCCAGCATCTAACTCTTTTAACCATTTGCGAGTATTATCTGAAGTAACCTTATCAAAATTAGATATAGTTATCTTAGGAGCATCCTTTTCTGAACCTGTTGGAACCAATGTGGTTTTAGCTTCAGGTTTATAACCATGAATTTCTTGGGTTGTTTTTGATGCATTACCAAGCAACTCCTGTAATAATTGTTCATCCGTTTGTGGCATAGCAAAGCTTTTTATTCTGTTTTAAAGTATTTTTGATAAGCACTTCCTTCTTTAGCAAGTTGAACACCTATATCAGCAAATATTTTTTTGTTTTCATCATCCGTACCTTTATACTGCTTATACCATCCTGCTAACTGTTGAGCTTGTATATCAGTTAAAGCTTCTACTACTTCCCCATCTACAGGCATAGCATCGGTATAAAATATTTGTCCTTGGTTTAGATTGACACCTAAATTTTCGAATTCAATGCCCGGACCATATTTTTCAGAATATGCCAAAGTCTTTAACAAAGCAGAATTGGCTTCAGCTTTCTTATTAATTAACGCAACTTGAGCATCTTGCAATGCAACGTCTAATAAAGGCGTATCACCTTTAAATGATGCTTTTAGATTTTCCCAATCAGTTTCAGTCATGTTAGGTTTGATATAAGCAATAGCTTTAGGGCCTAATTTGTCTTTTAAACTTTGTGCGGCTTTTGTATAGACATTGGTTCCATTAATTTCATTCTGAAGTCTAGCAAAGGTTTCTGCTGAAGCAAAAGCATTATCTTTAAATTCCAATTTCTTAGCATTAGCTTTAATTCTTGCAAGCTTTTCTTCATGAGCAAATTTTCTTGATTGAAGCTGAAGATCGTGCTGAAATTTATAATCCTCTAAAGTATACTCATCTGGTTCCCATTCTTCTTGAGCAGTAAGTTTAGCTAAAGTTGAAGCTGCAGCATCTACTTCTTGCTCAAAGAATACCATTGAATTGAGTTCATCCATATAATCAACAATGTACTCACGCTTAGATTGGTGATGTAAATTTTTTTGTGCTGATTTCACATTGTCATTCCAGTCCTTAAGTTGTTGAGCTTTACCAAACAATTCATTAGTCTGCATAGCTAACTTATATTCTTCAGTTAATTCCCCTTTGCTGTTGTACTGTTTGATTTTACCAGACTCTAAATCTTTAGCATAAGCTTCGTTAAGAGTCTTTAGAGAATCGTAATCGTGTGTGATTTCTTCATATCTTTTATCAAACTGTTCCTGTAAAGCATCACGATAATTTTCAATGTAACCTACAGTAGCATCATTTAAGTTATCGTATGTACCATCAGATATTGAAGCATATATCTTATCCTTACGATTGTTATATGCCATAACTTTGTACATATCCATAAACCTTGGATCATTACCATATAATTGACCAAACATATCCTGGAGAGGTTTTTCAATTACCTTTCCGTTTGTGTATGTAATACGGTATTTACCATCTTGGGTTGGCACTACCTTTTTTGCTTCAGGATCCAACTCCTTAAATTTTTCAAGTGCTTCTTCTAAAAGGTTGTTATGTGGAATGTAATCTACATTTGCAAACTGCAAAGATTCATTTTGATTAGCATTCTTAAACTCTTCACGCTTGTACTGCATGTATTTAATTCCATCTTCCCAATATCTTCCTCCACATTCTTTAGGATCACGACAGTTTTTAAAACCTTCAGCACGTTGTAGTTGATTATTAAAGTGCTTAGTCCAAACCATATCTTTTACAAGAAAATCATTCTCGTATATCTGCTTAAATACATTTTGTGCTTTACTTACATTTGAATCTTTAGATAAATCCATACCGGCTATCTTCTGCAAATCTGATTCAATAAGCTTGAAGAATTCTTCTCTAGCGGCAATATTATCATCTCTAGTCAATCCAGAATTAAGGATTGTACCATACATCTTACTCAACTTAGCATGAGCTTGATCATACTTAGCTTGACGAGTAGCCAATAGCTGTGCATCAAATTGAAGCTGTGGATCAGGTGGCCTTAAGCTCTGAACCGCATCTTGTACACCTTGTAAATAAGTAGCCATCTTCTATCTTCGTTTTATCAAATGTATAAATTTAACTCTAAACATTTATTGTTTAAGAGTTATACTGCTGTGTGTTTACAGGCCAATCGGATTCCTGTACATTGTACTTTCCACTCATCTTAGCCATTGCCAATTTCGCTGCTACGTTTGGATCCATTTCCGGATGTTTTTGCATCATATCCATATAGATATCATCAACTGATTTATCAGGAGTTGTATCTGGATAGAAATCTTTTCCTTTAACAAACACATGAAGTCCTGTATCTGGATCAATAATATATTGTTCTCCTATAGACGCTTCAAGATTCTTTCTCTGTGCACGTTCCTTATGCATAGCAATTTCTTGTGCGGCTACAGCATTATCTGCATTCTGATAAGCGTTTGCGTATCCTTGCTTTAATGTTGTAACGGCATTATGGTGTCCTTGAATTGCAGCGGCTTGTTTATCAGCAGCGTTTTGAGCAACTTTGGTATTAAACAAACGCTCTCTATTATATGCATCAACATTCTTATCAGCATATTGAGAAACAACTTGTCCAATCATTTGCATAGAGTTGCTTGCCATTTGATTAGCCAACTGTTGTTGTGGACCGGCAAACATTGCACGTTGTTGCTGTTGTGCGGCAGATTCAGATTGTATAGCCGCAATAGCTTGGTCTGGACTATAATAAGCCTGATCTGTATAGAACGTTTGTGATACAGGCATTATAGGTCTTAGGTAAGGAATGTTACGTCTATTCTTTCTAGCTTGTGCTAAAGCTCTACGGTTTTCCCAACGGTAATCCATATTAATTGGATCTTGGGTATCATCCATAGGTTTAATATTCCACTTGTAAAGCTCATCCTTAATTTTAGCATCAGGTTCAATACGTTCAATAGATCCATCTTTGTTGAATCTATAACCTTCGTATAATCCTTCTCCTTTATAGATATAATAGTTACCGTCAGATGCTTGAAAACCTTGCTCACGAACAAGTTTGTTTAAACGGTTATACTCTTTTTCATCCTCAACATCAACTATATCTGTATAAGGAGCGCGATAATGCCAAAGTGAGTCCTGAAAGTTTGCAATGATAAACTTATCGTCAATCTTTCCTTCTTTATAAAGCTGCTGTAATTCTTGATTAGTAAATCCAGCTTTATCATCAGCAGGCTTAAATCCTGCATTACGTAAAGCACGTTGCATTAAATTATTTGGCCTGTGACTCTTTGTTTTATTATCATCCTCATTGAGCATATAATCCAAAACAATAGCAGGGTTTTGAGCAGCTCTTGCTTGAACTTGTTTGATCTTAGCCTTTACTTCTCTTCGATAATCCTTTTTACCGTCAGTAATTGCAATTTGATCAATACCAAGTTCTTCAAGAATATTATTTAGTTGGGTAGCACCTTTTACACCATAAGCTTCTTGTGGAGTATATGGTGAATCATCTAATCCCCATCTTCCTGTTTCACCTCCATCATTGAACATTGGTAAGTCATACCCTAATTTAGCTTCAGGCATTCCAACTCCAGGCTCTGCAGGTTCATTAGATAATTGTGATTGTCCTTCTTGCCCCATAGCATCAAATAATTGTTCATAAGACATTCCAGTTCTAGCTAAGAATGGTTCAAAGTGACGAGAGTGTTCTACTTGCTCACCAGATTTCTTCTCATGGAATTGCTGTAAAACAAAAGCAAGACTCAACTTAAAGTTTGAATCTTCAATACTCTTGTCTAAAGACCTCTTAGTTATTTGATCTATAGAATCATCCTCTCGTTTATCTACTAGTGTAGACAATTCCCACTTTTTTGCTATTTGAGCAAATGTCTTAGGCTTTTTTCCATTAAACCCAAGCACTTGTAAGAGTGCAGGATCTTCTAATTTTAAATGATCTGAATATACAGCAGAACCATTTGCTAATTTTTGAGGATTACCTCCTTCATAATGCTTTTTACCACCAGCTACAGCAGTACGTTTTTGATTAGAAACACCATCGGTAGAAACTACAACCTCTCCTTTTTCAATTTCAACATTTGCATCTTCACGATTATCTGGTTGCAATACAGGTTGAGAAGGTTGTTTTGTTTCCTTGTCTTTAATTTCCGTACCAAATTGAGCTTTAGGTAAGCCTACTACTTTAACTTTAGCCATATTACATTCGTGTTATTTCATAACCATACTTAGCCAATTCCATTATGTCAGCTTCTGTTAATTCCAATTCATCTCCAACTTCTAATCCAAGTTGAGCCATAACTAAACCGCCTTTTTTTAAAGAGCCCCATCTAGTTTGACCAGGCATTAGGTCTTCATAAAGATTCTGTTGTGAGAAGTTACCGTAAACATCTTGATCACTTCCTGTACCAGCTCTTACTCCAGCACCTACTTGTCCTGACTGACCAAATCTAGGATCACCCCATTGATTATACAATCCCATAGCACCAGAACCTATATCATTTGCAGCAATCATTTTCTGTCTTTCTGCAGTAGCTTCCCAAGTAGGAGTAGTTTGTTGAATAGCTTCTAACTTATCGGTAATCCAACCAGCAGTATCATATGCAGCTTGTCCAAACTTTTTCCAATCTCTCACGCGCTCTTGTTCCTCAACAATTCTTGCTGAACCTGTAGGATCTACAGAGTAACCTTCCATCTCTTCTTTAGTTGGGAAGTTTACATATTGACCTTTTTTAGCAAATAACAAAGCTGAATTAGGACCTCCTTTGAAACTCATATTTCTCCAATCCCAAACAGGTCTACCCGGTTGTGATACCATACCACCATGCATATAGAATCCTTTATATGGATCAAATGCTTGACTAAATTGACCAGGAGGTGCTCTATCAATTACTGTTTCCCACTTCCAATCTGGATTTACTTCAGCCATTTTTCTTGTATACTCATCTGTATTAGGATCAGCTAACAAATCCTCTCTAGATACAGGTCCATAACTTTTACCTTCACCTAAATAAGCACCACGCGGTTGTCTATACTGCATAGTTTGTCCTGTACCAAAGTCATAATATTCATACAATCCTGTTTCTTTATTGTACGTTGCAGGATCAGCACCCTCTACAATATCTAAAGCTTTTTGAAATGCTTCAGAACGTTCATCTGTAGTTCCTGCCATTTCAGCAGCAGCTTGATAATTAGCATCAATTTGAGCTGTATATGGATTAACATCTACTCCTGTAGAAACAGCTTCATCCTTTTTAGCTTGCATTTTGTTAATAATCTTCTCTGCTTCAGCAGGATCAGTTACAAGCTGTCGAATTTCATCTGGAGTTTTTCCGTAATAAGGATTTCTAGATGATTCCCTTATTTCTTTTGCAGCTTCTTTACCATAAACATCTTTATATGCTTTTCTTTCCTTACGAGTAGCTGTACCATCCGCAATTTTTCTTTCAAGTTCTTGACGATAAGTATCTACTCCTGCAGTAGTTTGATCACCTTCTGCAGTTACTTCAGTAGAATTTGCAAATGTCGTTAACCATCTAGGATCTACTCGAAAGTCTTGCCAGTTCATAGGACCTTCTGCTTCTGCACGCATACGTTCAGCTTCTTCTGGCGATATAGCAGTTTGCTCCCCAGTTACAGGATCAGTATAAAGCATTGTTCCATCAGGAGCTTCATTTAAATATTGAGGATCGTATCTAGTACCAGCATAATTCTGCAATCCTGCAGCATCTACAAATGCATCTTGACTAGCATCATAAGTCATATCGTCTGCAACTTGATCTTCGGTTTCTCCATTTGTCGGAGCACCTTGTTGTCCAACATAGTCAAACTGAACTGCTTCAGGTCTTCCAAATAAACCAGGTCTTTTCTTCATCTTACCTCTACGATTTAAATAACCGTGAGATACTCTGAAGTTATACTTAGAAGGATCAGCAGCAATCTCCGACATTTTAGCACCAATCTGTTCTACATTGGCATTAGCTAATTCCCCATAACCTTCAATGTTATATTTTCCTGTTCCTTGTTTACCAAAAGAAGTAAAAAGATCATACAACGGAGTTTTATTCAAACGCTGATTGAAATACCTACCTCCTAAAGAACGTTGGCCCGGTCCATATCCAGGATAATAATGTCTTGCACCTTGGTTAGATGTAGAATAATACTTAGGATCACCATACTGTTCTGTGAAACCTTTCCATCCACCCATAGCATCAAGTTGTTCCCAACTCATAGGTCTACCTGTATTTGGATCTATTACACCCGGAGTTGCAGAACGCATGTTATTATATCCTTGTGTTCCATCACCACTATTGTATGTAGGAGTATCAGAACCTGTTGAATTATCGGAACTTGTTGAAGCATCAGCATATTCAGGAAAATCTTTTTGATATTCTGCCACAAGTTGTTTTCTAGCTTCTGGATTAGTTTTCCAACTATTATACTGTTCTTGACTTAAATTATATTGATCAATTAACATTTGATCTGTAATATCAGCACCGCCTTTTGCTTTTGGAAGTTCATTAAACTTCTTCATCTCCTTCATACCTTTAGTAACCATTCCAAGACGAAGATTCTTAGCTACGTAATTTGAAATAGCTCCTTCCATATTCTGTAGCAAAGCTTCAGTGCTTGAGCTATCAAAACTTTTCACATCTCCACCACCTTTATACTTCTTGATTACTTCTTTTTTTAGCTGTAAGAAATCTTTTTTAGTTGGATTAACTGCACCCATTCGTGCTTCATTAACCATACCTCCATCATCCATATGCGCTGAATCAGCCATAATAGAACCATCAGGCATTCTATGATAACCAGGAGGAACCATACCTCCACGCTTCATAGCTTGTTGCATCATTTGCTCTTGTGGAGATTGTGCAACTTGACCGTTAACAGCAGGAGTTTGTTGTTGTGCTTCTTGAATAGCAGTCACCATTTGCTCTACAGTTAACTCACCACTCTGAAGTGCTTCAACAATTTGTTGTGGTTCAGCACCAGACATTTGAGCAAACATCATTACTAACTGTTGCATTTGCTCTTGTTCAGATTCACCACCTTCAGCCATCATTGGTTGTCCTTCTGGAGCCATACCTTCTTGTGGTGGAGCTTGTTGTTGAGCACCCTGCATTTGTTGCATAACCTGTTCAATCATAGGAATAACTTCTTGTTCTGGCATTCCTAATCCAACAAATATTTGTGCAATAACTTGAGGTGGTACTCCACCTTGCACTAATTGAGCAACAACTTGAGTTGGATCTGCTCCTTGCTCTAGCATTTGCTGTACTTGCATAGCTAGTTGTTGCATCTGATCTTGACCACCTCCTTGTTCTTGAGGTGCTCCTTCTGCCATCTGCATTCCTTCTTGAGCTTTAGGCATTTGATATACTGTAACTTTCTTTTTCTTTTTGGCCATAATACAAGGTGTTATATACAATATACTTAATTTCTATCAGTATTGTTAACTATAAAATGTTTAAGACTCTATGACAATTGCTCCGCCTGCTCTAAGCTTTTGGATCTCTTCATCTGTTAGTTCCATTACTTCTCCACCAGTTTGAAACTTATATCTTCTTCCCCAAGGGTACTCTCCTGTTTTAGCGTACCTTTTCATTTTCCTCTTTAAGTAACTCTTTTGAATAGGTTGAGAAATCTGTCTAGGTATATCACTTTTAGCATAACCATATACTTCAGGATCCAATCTTCCCATTTCATCATACCAGTAATTAAATCCTTTCGGTAAATCGTTATTTGAATTAAGTTGCTCGATCTGTTTTTCCAAGTCTGCTACATCATAGGTATAAAATGCTACGTTATTACCACTACCATCTGAATATGTTTGGTAATTAGATGGTGTTATTCTTTTATCATATAAAGCAGGTGGTAGGTTATAATTAATTTCTCCTGGCCCTGGCATTCCTATTAAATTCCTTTGTTCAAACTGATAAGAATTTATATCTTTTCTATAAGGATATTTTTCCATATCCTCTTTCCAAGCATCTAATTGTTTTTTTGTAAAAAACATACTAGGTCCTCTTTCTTGTTCTTGTTTATAAAGACCATAGCTTCTTGTATTAATATCATTCAATGCTTGCATGTAGTTAGAAGGATCTTGCCAACTTCCATCATAATTAGAACTTTCTTGACCACGACTCCTAATTATATCATACGAAGTAGATTTCAAATTATCAATTGGTTTATAGCCATATTTACTTAAAGCATCTTGCAGTAATTTAGACCTATCAACCAATGCTTGATAATCTTCTTTAGTTGGAGGTGGATCAGTAATACCACCTTCTTTCAAAAATTTAGGTAACGAACTATTACTTGCAAATCTCGGAGTCGTTTTAAGTTCTTCTTCTTTCTTTTTAGCACGAGCAATGCGTTTCATTTTTTGCATCTTTCCTCCAATCGGTAATGAATAATTTACTCCAACATTAACTTGTGGAGCAAATTCTACTCTACCTGATTCAGCTTTTTCTTGACTAGTTAGTTTACCCAAAGAAGGACTTGCTGAAACACCAGCTTTGATACCAAAACTCCCATCTCCTAAAGGCTTCTTATAACTTAAGTCAACTCCATAATTTAATCCAACTTTAGAGCCGAGGTCTGTAGAGTTAATTGATCTTGTATCAGCTTTAGATTGAGCCCATACTCCACCATAAGGTGTAACATCTAGTTTACCTTTATAACGATCATTTAAAAGATGAATGTCTGCACCACCGCTAAAATCATAATGAGCTCCACGAATTGGATCATAACCCAATCTATTTTGAGCAAAACCAAACACAGGAGCATTTCTCCTTTCTGAACCAAACTTATGTGCACCAGAAACACCTAATCCAAAATTTCCACCATATACATCTCCA
>Ga0098073_1000264_pt1 | contig 19446 bp, 16 predicted proteins | sample 31_taG_FD_75060 | JGI IMG/M metagenome (GOLD analysis project Ga0098073, IMG submission 75060) | Marine viral communities from the Gulf of Mexico - 31_GoM_OMZ_CsCl metaG | ecosystem: Environmental > Aquatic > Marine > Oceanic | place: Gulf of Mexico | collected 2015-07-12
CTCCCATGAATGTCGAATGCGAGAAACACGAAGATAAAACAAGCGGTGATGCCGGGTGACCCTCCCTGCCGGGAGAATGGCTGCAAGCGCCTCACGCCACTCGGCACTTGCTCGCTCGCCCCTACCCCTTCTTCCGCTTCTTCCGCGCCGCATATTTCGCGTCGCGCGCGGCCTTCAGTTCGGCTTCGGTCGGGGCGGGCACCGCCTCGGCTTCGGCCTTGGCTGCGGCGGCGGCCTGCTTGTCGGCCTTGGCCTGCGCGATCGCGGCGCGCTTGGCGGCGCTCTTTTCGGCGATCGCGGCTTCGCGCGCTTCCTGCGCGGCCTTGCGCTTGGCAATCGTCGCCTCGTCGAGCTTGGGCGCGTCGGCCAGTTTCTCGAGCGCCTTGGCGCGCGCCTTCTGCGCAAGCGCGCGGCGATCCTGGAAATCGGGGTCCTTATATCCGGACATAGGCGATAATCTCGTTTCTGATTGTCCGGCGGGGGGCGCCGGATGTGGGGGGCTGGACAGCGCTGGCGCTGGGGACGCGCCCTATTCCTCGCCCATCCGCAGCGCGGCGATGAACGCTTCCTGAGGAATACTGACGTTTCCGTATTCCCTCATCCGCGCCTTACCCTTCTTCTGCTTCTCGAGCAGCTTTTTCTTGCGGCTGATGTCGCCGCCATAGCATTTGGCGGTCACGTCCTTGCGCATCGCGGCGATGGTTTCGCGCGCGATCACCTTGCCGCCGATCGCGGCCTGGATGGGCACCTTGAACAGGTGCCGCGGGATGAGGTCCTTCAGCCGTTCGCACATGCCGCGCCCGCGGCTTTCGGCGACATCGCGGTGGACGATCATCGACAGCGCGTCGACCGGTTCGTTGTTCACCAGGATGCTCATCTTGACGAGGTCGCCCTCGCGCAGGCCGATCTGTTCATAGTCGAAGCTGGCATAGCCGCGGCTGATCGACTTGAGGCGGTCGTAGAAATCGAACACCACTTCGTTGAGCGGGAGTTCGTAGGTCACCTGCGCGCGGCCGCCGACATAGGTCAGGTCGACCTGGATGCCGCGCCGGTCCTGGCACAGCTTGAGGATCGCGCCGAGATATTCGTCGGGGGTGTAGATCACCGCCTTGATCCACGGCTCCTCGATCTGCTCGATACGGCTGGGATCGGGATAGTCGGCGGGGTTGTGCAGCATCAGCTCCTGCGCCGGGTCGGTCCGCGACTTGTTGAGCTGGATGCGGTAGACCACCGAGGGGGCGGTGGTGATCAGGTCGAGATCGTATTCGCGGGTGAGGCGTTCCTGGATGATCTCGAGGTGCAGCAGGCCGAGGAAGCCCGCGCGGAAGCCGAAGCCCAGCGCGGCGCTGCTTTCGGCCTCGAAGCTGAAGCTGGCATCGTTGAGCCGCAGCTTGCCGATGCTCTCGCGCAGCTTCTCGAAATCGGCGGCATCGACGGGGAACAGCCCGCAAAACACCACCGGCTGGACTTCCTTGTAGCCGGGCAGCGCCTTGTCCGCCCCGCCCTTCACCGTGGTGATCGTGTCGCCGACGCGCGCCTGCTCGACTTCCTTGATCTGCGCGGTGATGAAGCCGATCTCGCCCGGGCCAAGTTCGGGCAAGTCGGTGCGCTTGGGGGTGAAGCAGCCGACGCGGTCGATCAGGTGCTGCGTGCCGCCCTGCATGAAGCGGACGTTGAGGCCCTTCTTGATCGCGCCGTCCATCACGCGGACGAGGATGACCACGCCGAGATAGGGGTCGTACCATGAGTCGACCAGCATGGCCTTCAAGGGCGCGTCGCGGTCACCGGTGGGCGGGGGGATGCGCTTGACCAGCGCCTCCAGCGTTTCCTCGATGCCGATGCCCGACTTGGCGGATGTGAGCACCGCGCCGCCCTCTTCCCACGGGCCGGTGGCCTCGATGCCGACGATCTCCTCGATTTCCTCGGCGACGCGCTGCGGTTCGGCGGCGGGGAGGTCGATCTTGTTGATGACGGGGACGATCTCGTGGTCGTGCTCGATCGACTGGTAGACATTGGCGAGCGTCTGCGCTTCGACGCCCTGCGCCGCGTCGACCACCAGCAGCGCGCCCTCGCACGCGGCGAGGGAGCGGCTGACTTCATAGGCGAAGTCGACATGGCCGGGCGTGTCCATGAGGTTGAGCTCGTAGGTCTCGCCGTCGCGCGCGGTGTAGGTGAGGCGCACGGTCTGCGCCTTGATGGTGATCCCGCGCTCCTTCTCGATGTCCATGTTATCAAGCACTTGCTCGGACATCTCGCGATCGGTCAGCCCCCCGCAATGCTGGATCAGCCGATCGGCGAGCGTCGACTTGCCGTGATCGATATGGGCAATGATACTGAAATTGCGGATTTTTCTGAGATCGGTCATACAAACTGCTTAATCGGAAAAGATGGCACAAGACATGCCTCGCCCGCGCCTTAGCCGTGGCAGGCATTCTCGCCAAGCGCCCTCTGCGACGCGATTCCCGCAGCTGCTCCGATAATCAGTAGCTGGTACCCGCTTTGGGCGTGCCGACCTCGACCTCGACGAACTTGCGCTTCGACGAGGCTTCCCCCCGCCCCGCCATGATCAGCGAGTAGGGATCCTGCGGCAAGGTCGTCAGCGGGCTGCCGGCCGCTTCGATCTGATAGGGCGAGACGCGGTGCCGGGTGCACAGGCCGTCGGCGCCGTCGCTGATCAACGGGGTCTCGAACTCGACGCCCTGCACCGAGCCCTTCGACCGGCGTACGGTTGCGACGGCCAATTGGCCATTGCCCAGGTCGAGCACGACTTCGGTGCCCAGAGGCACGTCCATAAGCCCCTCGATCCGCGCCCCGGTCTTCGAGAGATTGCGCATGACCACCCGGTAGCGGCTATCTTCGTGGATCAGTCCGATGCGGCGGAACACGGTCTTGCGGGTCGCGCGGTATTTCGCCGGGCCGCGCGGTTCATATTTGAGCTCGCCCGCCTCCAGCCGTTCGAGCAACTCTGCGTGAGGCATGGCGCGGGCGAAGATATACCCCTGGACCAGTGTTGCCCCGCGCTTGGTCACGAGATCGAGTTCGTCCTTCGCCTCGACGCCCTCTGCCACTGTTTCCATGTCGAGCGCATCTGCAAGGCTGACGATAGCGCTGAGGATGGCCGCGTTGTTGTTGCCTTCCTCGGTCGCGCCGCGCACGAAGCTCTGGTCGATCTTGATCTTGTCGAACGGCGCGGTGCGCAGGTAGCTGAGCGAGCTGTATCCGGTCCCGAAGTCGTCGAGCGCCAGCTTTACGCCGAGCGCCTTCAATTCCTCGAAAATCCGCTGGGTGCGTCCGGCATCGCCGAGGAACACGCTCTCGGTAATTTCGAGTTCGAGCCGCTCGGGTGTCAGGCCGCTTTGCTTGAGCGCGTTGGCGACGATCTGCGGAAAATTGTCGTGCGCGAACTGCATCGGCGAGACGTTTACCGCCACGCGCAGTTCGAGCGGCCATTCGGCCGCCTGTCGGCAGACCTCGTTCAACGCCCATTCGCCCATTTCCCCGACAATGCCGATTTCCTCGGCCACGGAGATGAAATCCTCGGGCGAAATCGCGCCGCGGTCCGGATGATTCCAGCGCATCAAGGCTTCGCACCCGCGGACCATATGCGTCTTGGCGCAGACGAGTGGCTGGTAGTGCATGACCACCTGCCCGTTCTCGATGGCGTCGCGCAGGTCTTCCTCGATCTGCCGGCGATGTTTCGCGCCATCCTTGAGCTCGGCCGAATAGAAGCGGTACTGGCCCCGCCCACCGCTCTTGGCGGCATGCAGCGCCAGATCGGCGGCCGATATCAGCCCTTCCGGATCGAGCCCGTCATAAGGCGCAATGGCGACCCCGACCGACGTTCCGACGACCGCGCGCGAATCGTTGATCGAATAGGCCTGCGACAGCATCTGGATGACTCGCTGACTCAGATCGCCCAGGGCGCCGCGGTCATCCATGTCGGGCAACACGATCTGGAACGAGTCCGCGCTCCGGCGTGCAATTTCCCCCTTGCTCCCGATGATCCGTTCAAGCCGCGCAGCAACCTGCTTCAGCAGTTCGTCGCCCGCGGCATGACCCAGCGAATCGTTGATCTGCTTGAACCGGTCGAGGTCGACCATCAGCAACGCGCAGGTCCGTTTGGAATTGCGATAGGCCTTGAGCAATTCGGCCAGACGCCGGTTCATCCGGTGGCTGTTGGCCAGACCGGTAACCGGATCGTATTGCGCCAACCGTTCGGCATCGCGCCGGTTTTCCCGGCTGGCCGTGATATCCTTCGCGCTACCGCGATAGCCGGTAAAGCGCTCCTGCTCGTCGAACTGCGGTTTGCCCGCGATTTCCCACCAGACTTCGCGCCCCTCTATGGCGAGGCGGACATTGAGTTGGCTGATCGAGTTGCGCGCCCGCAGCAGGAACGCGAGCGGGCGCTCTGGCCGGTCGGGATCATCGACCTTCTCGGGGATGAAGAGTTCGCTCATCGATTTGCCGATCGCTTCGCCCTGCGTCCAGTCGAGCTCTTTCGCCGCATTGTCGGACAGGTAGATGAGCCGGCCTTCGGCATCGGTCGCCCAGAACCAGCCCAGACCTGCGGCCTCGAAACTGTCGAGCAGTTCCACCCGGCGTTCGGCATCGGTGATGGCGATCGGACGCAGCGGCGCAGGCTGTGAACCTTCGCGTCGTTCCGTCTTCGCCCGCGACGCACGCGAGAAGAACCCTGCCATGTGAACTCATGCTCCCGAGTAGCCTCTGTGCGCCGAAATTCCCTCTCAGCGCAGCGAACCATGTAGATAAACGCAACTTCTTTCCAAACGGATAACCATGTGATCTGCGGTGTACCGCACATAGTCCGCTGCTTGCCAGCTGCCCCGACCATGTGCATTGAAGGCATGTCTCGGGGGAGAAAGACATGCGGCATATCGCGATCGTGGGATCGGGTCCGGCGGGCTATTACACGGCCGAAGCCGCCGTCAAGAAATGGGGCGATGACGCCCGGATCGATATCTTCGACAAATTGCCGGTGCCGTTCGGCCTGATCCGCACCGGCGTCGCGCCCGATCACCAGTCGATCAAGGCGGTTGCGCGTCGGTACGAAAAAACGGCGATCGGCCAATCGGTACGCTTCGTCGGCAATGTCGACGTCGGTGGTTCGGTTTCGATCGAGGAGCTCGGTTCGCTCTACGATGCGGTCATCCTGGCCACGGGCGCGCCGCAGGATCGCCCGCTGGAAATCCCTGGCGCGCGGACCGGAAATGTCTTTGGCAGTGCGGCATTCGTCGGCTGGTACAACGGCCATCCCGAGTTCGCGGGGATGGACCCCGTGCTGTCGGGCAAGCATGCCGTCGTCATCGGGATGGGCAATGTCGCGCTCGACGTGGCGCGGATCTTGGCCAAGACCGAAGGCGAATTTGCCGGCTCGGACATCGTCGCCCACGCGCTCGAGGCTTTGCGCGGCAGCGCTATCGAGAAAATCACCATCCTCGGCCGGCGCGGTCCGCACCAGATCATGATGACGCCCAAGGAACTGGGCGAGTTGGGGACGCTCGACCGCGCCGCTCCGCACGTCGATCCGGCAGACCTGCCACCGGTTGCCGACGATGCCGTTCTCGAACCGGGGGTGCGCAAATCGGTCACGCTGCTGCGCGAATTCGCGCAGCCTGCGGCAGCCGACCGCGATGCCAAACCGGTTTCTATCGAGTTCGATTTCTTCGCCAGTCCCCGAGCCATCACCGCCACAAACGGCTGGGTAAGTGCCATAGAAGTGGAGCGGACCCGCCTCGAAACCGGGCGCGCGGTGGGTACCGGCGAAACCTATAACCTGCCGGCCGATCTGGTCGTCAGCTGTATCGGGTATCGCACCTCGGCCATAGAGGGCGTGCCGTTCGACCAGCGGGCGGGACATTTCGCCAATGACGAGGGCCGGATCCTGCCCGGCCTCTATTGCGTCGGTTGGGCCAAGCGCGGCCCCAGCGGCACGATCGGCACCAACCGGCCCGATGGATATGGGGTCATAGACACGGTCGATGAAGACATCGCCGCAAGCTCCGGCAAAGCTGGCCGCGCGGGTTTCGACGAACTGGCGCAGGAACGCGGGATCGAGATCGTCACTTTCCGCGATTGGCAGAAAATCGAGGAAGCCGAAATCGCAGCCGCGCGCGAAGGAGCGCCGCGGGAAAAGTTCGTCGATATCGAAAGCATGATCGCAGCACGCGGCGCGTGATCGTCCTTCGCTCGCACAGGTCCGACACCCCGGCCAAGCTGACCGGGGGATACCGCCCTTGCCCGCCCGGCCGCTCCGCAATCGATACCCCCAGCACTGCTGTCCAGCCCGGACCAGGCGGATCGCAAGGACAATGACATGACTGCCGATCCCGCGCTCTTAGCGAACCCGCTTGCCAGCCAACCGCCCCGCCAGACCACGGGCGAAGGCGGCGCTTTCGGTCGAACCGGCTTTGCCTGGGCGATCTTCGAATGGGCCCGCAACCCCTATTACATCCTGATCGTGATCTACATCTTCGCGCCCTATTTTGCGCGCGACATTATCGGCGCGGACCTGCTTGCCAGCGGTGCGCTGGACAACCTGCCGCCCGGCGACGCGCTTGCCGCGGCCAATGCGCAGGGGCAGGCAACCATAGCCTCGGTGACCAAATGGGCCGGTTTCATTGCCGCCCTGACCGCGCCGGTCCTGGGTGCGGCGCTCGACCGCGGCGGGCGGCTGAAACCGATCCTCGCGCTGTTCCTCGGGGCCATCGCGGTTTGTTCGGCGCTGCTGTGGTTCGCGATGCCGGGGGGCGAAGGCCTGCCGGTTCCCGCGATTATGGCCCTGTTGGTGGTCGCCTATGTTGGTTACACCTATTCCGAGGTAACGCACAATGCGATGCTCAGCGTGTCGGGCGAACCACGCCGACTGGCGATGATATCGGGTCTCGGACTGGGTCTCGGCAACCTCGCTGCGACCTTGATCTTTCTCGCGATTGCCGTGCTCTTCGTGCTGCCCGCTGCGATCTCTTGGCCATTCGCGGCGCCGCAATTCGGAATTGACCTGACGATGTTCGAACATGCGCGGCTAGCCGGCCCGATCTGCGCGGTGTGGCTGGTGCTGTTCTCGATTCCGTTCTTCACCAGGGCACGCGACCCGGGCGTACCCGGGGCCAGTTGGATGCGCGCCTTCCGGGAAGGCGCACGCAGCGTTGCACGCACGTTGCGCGAGGCAGCGCGATACCGCGAATTGATGCGGTTCCTCATCGCGCGGATGTTCTACGCCGACGCGATGGCCGCGCTGCTGGCGCTCGGCGCGGTTTATGTCGCGCTCTTCCTCGGCTGGAATTTCCTCGAAATGCTCTGCTACGCGATCTTCGCCAGCGCCTGCGCATTCGGCGGCGGCATTTTCGGCGGCTGGCTCGAAGGAAAGGTCGGCGTAAAGCGCGCGCTGGCCCTGGAAATTCTCGCCATGGTGGGTGTCGGATTGCTCCAGCTGAGTATCACCCGCGAAAGCCTGTTCCTCGGCCTGGTCGACAATGTGGTGGTGTGGGACGGGCTCGTCTTCCGCACCCTGTCGGACCTCGTCTATCTCGGTCTCATCAGCGTGATCGCGGTGACCGCCACTGCCAGTATTTCGTCGAGCCGTACGATGCTGGTCACGCTTGCCCCGCCGGGCCGTAGCGGTGAATTCTTCGGCCTCTACGCGATTGCCGGCACCATCACCGTATGGATGGGGCCACTGCTGGTCGAACAGTTCACCCTGTGGTCGGGCGACCAGCGGATCGGCATGACTTCGATCCACCTGCTGTTCGCGATCGGCTTCCTCGTCCTGCTTGCTGTCCGCATGCCCACGCACGCCGAATAGCTCGGCGCTGGACTCATCGGTTGCAATGTGGAACCTTCCTCGGCGGAGAGAGGAGCACCAACATGCCCGCATATGATCTGATCATTCGCAACGGGACCATTGTCGATGGTACCGGACAGGACCGCTTTACCGGGGATCTCGCCGTGAAGGACGGGCTCATCGCTCAAGTGGGCCACGTCAGCGGCGACGCCGCCGAGGAAATCGATGCGGAGGGTCACCTGGTCACCCCCGGCTTCGTCGACATTCACACGCATTACGACGGACAAGCGACCTGGGACCAGGAAATGGCCCCGTCGAGCTGGCACGGCGTAACGACCGTCGTCATGGGCAATTGCGGTGTCGGTTTCGCTCCGGCGCGTCCCGACAAGCACGAATGGCTGATCGGCCTGATGGAAGGCGTGGAAGACATTCCCGGGACCGCGCTGGCGGAGGGCATGAAGTGGAACTGGGAAACCTTCCCCGAATATCTCGATGCGCTGGAAGAACTGCCCCGTACCGTCGATGTCGGCACCCATGTCCCGCACGGTTCGGTCCGCGCCTATGTTCTGGGCGATCGCGAGCGTCCCGGTGCCGTTCCGACCGCCGAAGACATCGCCGCCATGAGCCGCATCGTCGAAGACGGCGTGCGCGCGGGCGCGCTGGGATTCTCCACTTCGCGTACGGTGCTTCACCGGGATATCGGCGGCGAGGTCGTCCCCGGCACCACCGCCACTGCCGAGGAGCTGGTCGAGATCGGCCGCGCAATGGGCCGTGCCGGACATGGCGTGTTCGAAATGGCCAGCGACATGATGCGCGAATGGGACGAGTTCGGCTGGATGGGCAAGATGAGCCGCGAGACCGGGCTGCCGGTCACCTTCGCGGCGCTCCAGTCGATCGCCAAGGAACTTCCGCTCGACGAGCAGATCGAGAGCATGCGCGCCGAGAACGACAATGGCGCGAACATCGTCGCGCAGATCGCGCTGCGCGGCAACGGCATCGTCATGGCGTGGCAGGGCACCGTGCATCCCTTCCGGCTCAAACCGAGCTGGAAGGAGATCGAGGACCTCCCGTGGGAAGAGCAGAAGGCCAAGCTGTTCGACCCCGAGTTCAAGGCGCGCCTGATCGCCGAACAGCACGATTTTTCCGAGGTCAACCAGGACATCATGGGCCTGATCATGGTCGTTTGCGGCGGCTGGAACATGCAGTTCGAAATGGACCCCGACTTCAATTACGAACCCACCGCCGAGGAAAGCGTGCTCGAACGCGCCAGGGCAGCGGGCATGTCGGGCGATGAATATGCCTACGAGCTGCTGTGCCGCGACGAGGGCAAGGGCTTCATCTACCTGCCGATCCTCAATTACGCCGACGGCAATCTGGATTTCCTGAAAGACCTGCAACACGCCGACGACACGGTGAATTCGCTGTCCGACGGCGGCGCGCATTGCGGGACGATCTGCGATGCCGCCTCGCCCACCTTCATGCTGCAGCACTGGGTGCGTGACCGGGCGCGCGGCACGATCGACCTCGAAAATGCGATCAAGCGGCAATGCAACGACACGGCCCGGCTCTACGGGCTGGAGGACCGCGGCGTGCTGGCGCCCGGCTATCTGGCCGATATCAACATCATCGACATGGACCGGATCAAGCTGGGCAAGCCCTGGCTGGCCTTCGACCTGCCTGCGGGCGGCAAACGCTTGCTGCAGAAGGCCGAGGGCTATGTCGCGACGATCAAGAACGGAAAGGTCACATTCCGCGAAGGCGAATGGACGGGCGAGGCGCCCGGTGGCCTGATCCGCGGCCCGCAGCGGGCCGAAATGCTGGAGGCTGCAGAATGAAAGCAATCCGTACGGGCGCGAAGCCGTCCACCCTCGATGCGCTGGAATGGGTCGATATCGACGCCGCAGCGGCGCCCGGTCCGGGCGAGATTACCGTCGATCTGAAGGCCAGTTCGCTCAACTATCACGATTACGCCGTCGTGAAAGGCATGATCCCGACCGAACCGGCTCGCATCCCCATGTCGGATGGCGCTGGCATCGTCTCGGCGGTTGGCGACGGGGTGACCGAATTCGCCGTGGGCGACCATGTGGTCAGCACCTTCTTCCCCGACTGGCTCGACGGCCGCCCGCCGTCCAGCGCGTTCACCCGCGTTCCCGGTGACGGGATCGACGGCTATGCGCGCGAGGCAGTGACTGCCCCGACCCACTGGTTCACGCGCGCACCCTCCGGGTTCAGCCATGCCGAGGCTGCAACGCTGACCTGCGCCGGGCTGACCGCCTGGCGCGCATTGTTCGTCGACTACGCGGTCAAGCCGGGTGACACCGTGCTGGTCCAGGGCACGGGCGGGGTCTCGATCTTCGCCCTGCAGTTCGCGAAGGCCGCGGGCGCCACTGTCATCGCCACCTCTTCCTCCAACGAGAAGCTCGAACGGGTGCGCGAACTGGGGGCGGACCATTTGATCAATTACAAGGAAGTCGAAGCCTGGGGCCCGAAGGCGCTGGAGATAACCGGCGGGCGCGGGGTCGACTGCGTGGTCGAAATCGGCGGGGCAGGCACGCTCGACCAATCGATGCTGGCCACGCGCGTTGGCGGGCATGTCGCGCTGATCGGTGTGCTGGCAGGTTTCGCCGGGCCGGTGCAGACCGCGCTGCTGTTCTCCAAGAACCTCAAGGTGCAGGGCCTCACCGTCGGCAGCCGCGCGATGCAGCAGGACATGATCGCTGCGATCGAGGCCAACGGCATCAAGCCGGTCATCAGCGATACCTTCGCGCTAGCCGGCCTCGCCGATGCCTTCCGCCATCAGGAAAGCGGGAGCCACTTCGGCAAGATCGCAGTCGAGATCTAGGGGCGCGGTTACCTGCCATAGCGGGGACCGGACACTGACCGGGTATCGCGGGGCCGGCCTCCACCGGCCCCCGGCGGCCCATCACGGTTCGATGATGATTCCCTTGGCGGGATCCACACTGCCGCTGGCCATCCTGACGAAAACGTCGCGTGCAGCAGCAAGGCCCGCATGGCGTTCAATGGTCACGCTGTCGCCGGCATCGGCAAGGAATATACGCCAGCTCTCGGCCATCTGGCGGCCCGCTTCCTGCGGCCCCAGGTCCTTGAACAGCGCGACCGCATGGTCGGGTGCGAAGAACAGCGTCGGCGCCGGTCCGGGCAGGTCCCCCGCCCCGCCGCCGCGCTCCTCGATATGCGTTGCACCCACCAGGCAGGAGTACTTCAACGCGTCGCCAAGATGCGCATGGATCGCGCCCAGCAGACGGGCGTTGCCGGCAAAATCGACCGATACCGCGGGTCGGCTGGCCAGTGCCTGCACATCGTCATAGGCCAGCACTTCGTCGTAGAGACCGCTCTGCTTCACGAAAGCGACATTCCCCGAAGAGGTCAGGCCGATCCGCCGGATATCCGGCGAACGATGCCTGGCCGTACTGGCAAGGCCCATGGCAGTCTTGGACGATGCGCTGGTCAGGATTACCTGTTCGGCGCCGAACCAGTCCTGCGAGCGCATGAAGTATTCGATCAGGAAACCGGTCTTGAACAGCGGACCGAAGATCATCCGTTCGCCTTCGCGCGCCGGATCGTGTTCCGGGTCGGCTGCAAGCCGCGAATAGCTGTTGTAGACCGGGCTCATCGGCTGGCGATGTGCGGCCATGTCGGTAAAGCCGCTGGCGGACAGTTTTCCGGGCACGACGTCCAGATGCGTCGCCATAGGCAGGTAGCCATAGACCCGCTCGCCCACGGATATCTCGGACACATTGCTTTCGATGACGCGTGCATGGCCCCACATGGGCACGATGCCCATGCCGTCGGTGCCTGCCCCCTGCACGGGGAAGAAGTTCCAGTATCCGAAGCCGTCGCCGACGACCGCATAGGTCACGTTGTTCGCCGTGACCGAGAAGCTTTCGATTTCCAGGCGCACCGCATCGTCGGCCAGCTTTCCTTGGTCGCAATCGACCAGTCGGGCCTCGCCGATTGCATTCTTGCGGACATGGACTTGCTGCATTCGCGTCTCTCCTTCGAGAGCGACGCTAACCGCAGATCTACGCCAATGCGAGCGCTTAAACCCGCATCGGCATGAGGACATAGAGCGCGGGCGAATTCTCGTCCTTGCGGATCAGCGTCGGGGCGCCAGCATCGGCCAGATGGATTTCCACCGTGTCGGCATCGATCTGGTTGAGGATGTCCTTGAGATAGCCCGCGTTGAAGCCTATTTCGAACCCGTCGGACGAATATTCCGCCGGCACTTCCTCGGTCGCGGTGCCATTGTCGGGACTGGTTACGGTCAGCGTGACCTTGTCCCGATCAAGCCCCATCTTGACCGCGCGGGTCTTCTCGGTGGCGATCGTCGCCACGCGGTCGACCCCCTCGTGGAAGCTCTTCGGGTCGAGCTTAAGGAGCTTGTCGTTACCCGTTGGAATAACGCGCGAATAATCGGGGAAGGTCCCGTCGATCAGCTTGCTGGTCAGGACCACTCCGCCCTCGCCGCCGAGCGTGAAGCGGACCTTGCTGGCCGACAGGTCGATCTGGACATTGCCGTCGAGCGACTCGTCGAGCAGCTTGCGCAGTTCGGCCACGGCTTTGCGCGGCACGATCACGTCGGGCATGCCTTCTGCCCCATCAGGCCGCGGCAGCGTGAAACGCGCGAGCCGGTGACCGTCGGTTGCGGCCGCCCGCAGGACGGGTTCGTTGTCGTCCGACACGTGGAAAAAGATACCGTTCAGATAATACCGGGTTTCCTCGGTCGAAATCGCGAAACGCGTCCGATCGATGAGGTCGGCGAAGGTCTTGGCGGGCAGTTCGAAACTGGTCGGCAGATCGCCTTCGACGATGACCGGGAAGTCGTCGCGCGGGAGCGTCGGCAGCGAGAAGCGGCTGCGCCCCGCCTTGATCGCCATGCGGTTTTCCGCCGCTTCGAGGCTGACCTGCGAACCTTCGGGCAGCTTGCGTGCGATATCGAACAGCAGGTGCGCCGAAACGGTGATCGCCCCTGCACTGTCGACATTGGCTTCCATATGCTCGATCACCTGCAGATCGAGGTCGGTTGCCATGACCCTGAGCGAATTGTCGCCTTCGGCTTCGATCAGCACGTTGGAGAGGATCGGGATGGTATTGCGGCGCTCCACGACCGACTGGACGTGGCTGAGACAACGCAGCAGCGTCGCGCGTTCGATGGTGGCCTTCATGGTCCTACTTTCGTCCCTCTTGGGCGCCTGGCAGGCCGGAATCGCCCCACCAGCGCCGGAATACGGATAGTCACCCTAGCGGGGCGCGCATGGGGGGCAAGGCCGGACGCCGCGGCGCCGCAATTCCTTGGGGAAAAGTGGGTGAAATCAGCCCATCATCGCCATGCCGCCGTTCACGTGCAGCGTCTGGCCAGTGACATAGGCTGCCTCGTCGCTCGCAAGGTAGGCAACCGCAGCGCCGATCTCGTCGCCTTCGCCCATGCGGCCCATCGGAATACGCCCGTTGATCGCCGCTTTCTGCTCGTCGTTCAACGCGTCGGTCATCGCTGTGCGGATGAAGCCGGGGGCCACGCAGTTCACGGTGATGTTCCGGCTGGCAAGTTCCTGCGCGAGGCTTTTGGACATGCCGGTCAGGCCCGCCTTGGCAGCGACATAGTTCATCTGCCCCGGATTGCCGGTATGCCCGACCACGCTGGTGATCGAGATAATCCGCCCGCCCTTGGCCTTCATCATCGGCCGTGCGCTGGCGCGCATCAGGCGGAAGCTCGCCTCGAGATTGATGCGGATCACCTGGTCCCACTCGTCGTCCTTCATCCGCATCGCCAGATTGTCACGGGTGATGCCGGCGTTGTTGACGAGGATGTTCATCGAACCCAGCGTATCGACGGTGGCCGGGATCAGTTCCTCGACCTGCGTCGGATTGGAAAGGTCGCAGGTGATCTCGACATGGTCATGGCCGAATTCGTCGTTGAGCTGTTCGCGGAAGGCGCGCAGCTTGTCGCCGTTGGAGCCGGACAGCGCGAGGCGCGCACCCTGCTTCGCCAGCGCGTAGGCGATCGACGAACCGATCCCCCCGCTGGCACCGGTCACGAGCGCGGTCTTTCCTTCGAGGCTGAACATCATGCGTTCTCCTTGGCGAAGTTTTCGAGGTCTTCCATGGTGACGAGGCTGACGGTTGCGGCCTCCTTGTCGATGCGGCCCACCATCGGGGCGAGCACCTTGCCGCCCACTTCGACAAACCGTTCGATGCCCGCATCGCGCATTGCCAGAACGCTTTCGCGCCAGCGGACCCGGCCGGTGATCTGATCGACCAGCAGCGCCTGTTCTTCGGCCGGATCGGTGACGCGTGCGGCAGTGACATTGGCGAACAGCGGCACTGCAAAGGCCTGCGGGGGCGTCGTTTCGAGCGCGTTCTTCATGCGCAGCGCAGCAGGACCCATCAGCGAACAGTGGAACGGCGCCGAAACGGGCAGCTTGATGCCGCGCTTGATCCCGTGATCCTTCGCCATTTCGATCGCGCGGTCGATCGCCTCGGCGTGGCCGGAGATAACGACCTGCGTCGGATCGTTGTCATTGGCGACTTCGCAGACCTGCCCCTCGGCCGCTGCCTCGGCCAGCGCGGTGGCCTTTTCGATATCGGCACCGAGCAGCGCGGCCATCGCGCCGACGCCGATCGGAACCGCATCCTGCATTGCGATGCCGCGCAGGCGCAGCAGCTTGGCCGTGTCGGTCAGCGAGAATGCCCCGGCGGCGCACAGCGCGCTGTATTCGCCGAGCGAATGGCCCGCGACGCAATCGGCCGTGTCGGCCAGCGTCACGCCGAATTCCTTTTCGAGGACCCGGGCAGTGGCCACCGAATTGGCCATGATCGCCGGCTGCGCATTGGCAGTCATCGTCAGTTCGCTTTCGGGGCCGTCCTTCATCAGCGCGGAAAGCTTCTGCTTGAGCGCTTCGTCGACTTCCTGGAACACTTCGCGCGCATGCGCGCTGGCTTCGGCGAGATCGGCGCCCATGCCGACCTTCTGGCTGCCCTGGCCGGGAAAGATGAATGCAGTCATAAAATCTCCTCGACCGCGCGACTAGGCGCGAGCGCCCCGCGTCTCAAGTCCGAAGGGGACAATCTTGTTGGCAGCATCGTGGCCGATATCCGCCCGGCCGAGGTAGGGGATGCCGCTGCGTCGGCACCAGTCCTGCGCGATGGCGACTTCGTCGGGGCCAAACGGGCGGTCGTTGACGGGGACATCGCTGATGCGGCCCAGACGCAGGCCCGCGATGCCACCGAGGTGCTGCGTCACATGAAACAGCAGCCGGTCAATCGCATAGAGATGCTCGGCAACTTCCTCGACCATGACGACATGACCCGACAGATCGGGGGCAAGCTCGGTGCCGACCAGCATCGCCAGCGTGGCAAGGTTGAAAGCCACCGCGGGGCGCGTATCGAGGCCGGGTTCGAGACCATCCTCCCCGCCCTTGAACCAGTCCAGCGCGCGCTCGATCGCAGCGGCGCCGCCCTCGCGCCGGACGTCACCCGCCAGCGGTCCATGCGCCACGCGGCCGATGCCATGCCTGTACAGCGCGGCGAGCAGGAAGCCGGTGTCGGAATAGCCGAGATAGGACTTGTCCCGCGCTGCCGCGTTCATTTGCGCCACCGCCTGCGGGGCGATGCGGTTCGAACCATAGCCGCCCATCGCGAACCACACCGCATCGAAACCGGGGTCGTTCGCGCAATCGAGCAAGGCGGCGAGCCGCACGTCGTCGCTGCCGGCGAAATGCCCGTCTTCGGCAAAGCATTGATCGTGAAAGTGCAACGACACGTCGCTGCGCCCCGCCACCAGCGTTTCGACCGCCGCGGCGCGTTCGCGCTTCAACCGCTTTCCGGGGGCGCAGATCGCAATTCTGACCATGCGCCCTGCTAGCGTGCTTGTATCGCGCGGCACAACTCAATAGCTGCACGCGCATGAGCGATATGCCCACTCCAGATGAATTGTTCGCCCGTCCCTTCTTCTTCTGCGGGATCGGCGGATCGGGAATGCTGCCGCTCGCGCAGATCCTGAAAGGTCGCGGCTGCACGGTCGAAGGATCGGACCGCAGCCACGATCAAGGCCGCACGCCCGACAAGTTCGCTGCGCTCGAACAACAGGGTTTCACGCTGCATCCGCAGGACGGCAGCGGGATCGTCTCGGCCAAGCAGATCCTCGTCGCCAGCGCCGCGGTGGAAGATACCGTACCCGATGCCAAGCGCGCCAAGGAACTGGAGTGCCTGCGGCTGACCCGCGCCGAGCTCAATTCGATCCTCTTCAACACCAGCGGTGCGGGGCTGGCGGTTGCCGGGACCAGCGGGAAGTCGACTGTCACCGGCATGCTCGGCTGGATCCTGCAGGCGTGCGGGCGCGAACCCACGATCATGAACGGCGCAGTGATGAAGAACTTCGTCTCGCCCGAACGCCCCTATGCCAGCGCGGTGGTCGGCGGGCAGAGCCTCTATGTCAGCGAGGTCGACGAAAGCGACGGGTCGATCGCGCTCTATCGTCCGGCTGTCGGCGTGCTGCTCAATGTCAGTCTCGACCACAAGAGCATGGAAGAGCTGCGCCAGCTGTTCGGCGACTACCTTTCGCGCAGCCGCATTTCGGTGATCAATGCCGACGATCCCGAAGCGCTGGCGCTGCTGCCGCATGCGAAGGAAGTCGTCACCTTCGGGATCGAGCAGGAAAAGGCGCAGATCGGCGTCGTCCCCGGCTCGGTCGCGGAAGGCCCGATGCGGCAGGCCGCGCTAGTCGTCGACCGGCACGACGGCAGCGAACATCCGTTGATGTTCAACCTGCCCGGGCGGCACAATCTGGCCAACGCGCTGGCGGCAATCGCAGCGGCAGCGGCAGCGGGCATACCGGTCGCCAATGCGGTCGCCGCGCTCGCCGGTTTCGAAGGTCTCGCGCGGCGGTTCGACATTGTCGGCACCAGCGCCTCGGCCATCACCGTGATCGACGATTTCGGCCACAATCCGGAAAAATGCGCCGCCACGCTGCGCACGCTCAAGGCGCACCCGGGCCGCGTGCTCGCCTTCTTCCAGCCGCACGGCTACGGGCCCCTGCGCCAGATGGGCGAGGAGCTGGCCCAGACCTTCGCGCATGAACTGGGTGACGAGGACCGCGTGATCCTGTGCGACCCGGTCTATTTCGGCGGCAGTGTCGATCGCAGCGAAGGCAGCGAACGGATTGTGCGGTTGATCGAACAGGCGGGCGGCCAGGCCGAACACATTCCCGAGCGCACGGCGGTGGGCGACAGGCTCGCCGAACTCGCGCAGCCAGGGGACCGGATCGTTGTCATGGGCGCGCGCGATGACACGCTGAGCGGATTTGCACGCGACCTGTTCGACCGACTGGCCTAGATCGCGGCGGGGCCCGCGGCCTCACGCGCCACGGCCCGGCAATATCCCTCGCGTGCGGTCAGCCGGTCGCGGTAGTCCCTGAGCGATTGCGGCACGCCCTCGTCCAAGCCCACCCGGCCCGCCAGGATCAGCGCGTAACCGCAGCAGATATCGGCCACGGTAAAGCGATCCGCGCACAAGTAGTCGCGCGTTTCGAGGCGCTGCTCGAGCTTGACGAGGCGCTTCCAGAACCACTTGGCATAGGCCTCGCCCGCCTCGCCCCAGCCCTTGTCCTTCTCGAACAGGGCGAAGCGCATATAGACGGTTTGCGGGAAAGTGATCGTGGCATCGGCGTGGTAGGTGAAATCGAGATAGGCGGGATAATCCATCTCGTCCGGCGCCACGACCAGCGACTGGTCCGCGCCCTTGGTGGCAAGGTAATGCGCGATCGCACAGCTCTCGGTCATGTGCGCCGCGCCATCGACCAGCATGGGTACCGTACCCAGGGGATTGACCTCAAGGTAGTCGGGCGTCTTGAAGCGGGGCGGGAACGGCAACAGCCGCAGGTCAATAGCGACCCCCGCCTCTTCCGCCGCCCAGGTCGCCCGCAGGCCGCGCGACCCCGCGCAGGTGTAGAGGACCGGCGGCTCAGTGGTCGCCATGGGTGATGCCGATCTTGAAGACCTTGTGGATGAGGATCGCCAGCACGAAGCCGAGCGCGAGCCCCGTCAGGGCGGACAGCGCCGCATAGGTTCCCCAGCCGAGGATGCCCGAAAGTCCGCCGGTCACCGCTTCCACCGTGTGCTGCAGGCCATGCGCCCAATCGGAGGGACCATGGATGCCCAGTTCGTGCAGGCTGTGCAGGATGATGCCGCCGCCGACCCACAGCATCGCGATCGTGCCGATGAAGGACAGCGTGGTCAGCAGATAGGGTACCGAGGTCACCAGAAACTGCCCGAAGGCCTGTGCTGCGGCCGAAGTCTTCTCGCGCAGGTGCAATCCGATATCGTCCAGCTTCACGATCAGCGCGACCGATCCATAGACCACCAGTGTCACGCCGATACCGACGATCGCCAGCACGCCCGCGCGTACGATGAAGTCTTCCGCGGCCACCTCGTTCAGCGTGATCGCCATGATTTCGGCCGAGAGGATCAGATCGGTGCGGATTGCGCCGTTGACCCGCTGTTTCTCGAACGCCGCCGGGTCGGTGATCTCATCCTCCACAGTGACGCCGTGTTTCTGGCCGCCCAGCTTTTCCATCACCTTTTCCGCCCCTTCATAGGACAGGTAGCAACCGCCCAGGATCAGGATGAAGACGATGGCGCTGGGAAGCAGCCAGCTGAGCAGCAGCGCGCCGGGCAGCAGGATTATGAGCTTGTTCTTCAGGCTGCCCTTGGTGATGTTCCAGATGATCGGCAGTTCGCGCGCAGGGCTGAGGCCCGTGACGTAACTCGGCGTGACCGCCGCATCGTCGATCACGACGCCGGCGGTCTTCGAGCCCGCCCTGCCCGCCGCAACCGTAATATCGTCGACCGAGGCCGCCGCCGCGCGGGCGATGATCGACACGTCGTCTAGCAGGGCTACAAGTCCACCGGGCACGCACTACTCCTTCGTTTTCCAACCAATGCCGCCCTGCCCGCCCGGTTCCACCCTGCCAAGCCCCGAGATTGGCTTGCATTCGTCGCCAATCCCGTTATGTGCGCGCATCCCCTGCCTGTGGGCGGGGATTCGAAGAAAGCCGGAGGGGCCCCGCAATCCCGCGGACAAGCCAGCGATCGGCCACATGTGAAAGGACAAGGGCATGGCTCTATACGAGCATGTTTTCCTGGCGCGACAGGACCTGAGCCAGGCTCAGGTCGACCAGCTCGCCGCCACCGCTACCGAGATTGTCGAGAAGAACGAAGGCAAGGTCACCAAGACGGAGACCTGGGGCCTCAAGAACCTCGCCTACAAGATCGACCGCAACCGCAAGGCGCATTTCGTGATGCTCAACATCGAGGGCCCCGGTGCCGTCGTGGAAGAGCTCGAGCGCCAGACCCGCATCAATGAAGACGTCATCCGCTACATGACCATCCGTGTCGAAGAGCACGAAGAAGGTCCGAGCGTGATGATGCGCAAGAACGAGCGCGATGCGAAGAAGCGCCGCGACCGCGAGGAGCGTAACTGATGGCCCGCCCGTTTTTCCGCCGCCGCAAGTCCTGCCCCTTCTCGGGCAAGAACGCCCCGACGATCGACTACAAGGACGTCCGCCTGCTGCAGGGCTTCATGTCCGAACGTGGCAAGATCGTCCCCAGCCGCATCACCGCCGTCAGCGC
>Ga0098073_1000265_pt1 | contig 19429 bp, 15 predicted proteins | sample 31_taG_FD_75060 | JGI IMG/M metagenome (GOLD analysis project Ga0098073, IMG submission 75060) | Marine viral communities from the Gulf of Mexico - 31_GoM_OMZ_CsCl metaG | ecosystem: Environmental > Aquatic > Marine > Oceanic | place: Gulf of Mexico | collected 2015-07-12
AAGAAACGGCAGAACCTGAATACCGACATGCAGGCCCAGCTGCGCAAGGTGGCGAGCCACGGCCTGAAGATCGAGGCCGCCTTGATGGTCGGGTTCGACGCGGATGACTTGTCGATCTTTGAGCGACAGTACCGGTTCGGCATGGGCCTGCCGGTCGGAACCTTCAAGATTTCCTCGCTGGTCGCACCCATGGCCACGCCCATCTATGACGAGATGCTGCAGGCCGGTCGGCTGGATCTGACGGGGGAGCAGGCGCATTTCCCCGGCGCGGACATGGTGACCAACATCATCCCCGCCCAGATGACCAAGCAACAGCTGTACACCGGCACGCGCTGGCTGATCAGTCGGCTTTACAGCCCGGCGGCGTTCTGGACGCGGTTCGAGGCGCTGGCTGACATCCTGGGGCCCAATCCCCTGCTGAAGCGCGGGACCGGCCGACTGCACAACCCGGCGTCGCGGGCCAGGGCCAATGCCCATTTTGGCCGAATGCTGCGCGCCGTCAGCCGGGGCAATCCTGAAATCGCCGACGTCATCCGCAAGGCCAACCGGCTGATGCGCGCCCGCCCGGACATCCGCGACGGGCTGGCGGACATCCTGACGACGTGGATGCTGTCGCTGTATGTGCACATGGAAAAGGGCGTCTACGACGCGGAGTGGGCCCTTATGGAGGCCCCGCCCTTTGACAGGGTTCAGTCGGCGGCCTGACTGGCGAGTTCAGGCGGCGAGCGTGGATTGCCGCGACGTGTCCCGTTCGATCAGGAAGATGCGTCCGAGGGTGGCGATCATCTCCAGCCAGTCAGCGAGCGAGGCCTCACTGACCAGATCGGCATCGCGCGGTTCGAACTTTGACGACCAGCCGCCGCTGTACATGCGGCATTCCGAACAGACAGCGTCCGAGGTGCCGCACTTTTCCTGGCCCTGCTGCAGGTCGGTCTTGAAGTAGCGCATCTGTCCGATCATCCGCGAATGGCAGTCGCGGGCGATGCCGGTCTCGGGATCGATGTCATACAGGGGGCCGGACTGGGTGGCCCATGCATTGTAGGCCTTCGAATAGACGACGGTTTCCGGGAAGTCGTCGATCAGGTTGTCCATGGTGCGCCGGACCTGGGCCAGGCTGTCGTCGTCCCACAGAAGATTGCTTTCCGGATTGGAGATGCGAAAGAATTCGCGATCATTCCCCTCCCCCTCTGTCAGCTTGCGCAGATAGGTGTGGGTCGGCGAATACATGTTGAACGTGACCGGCAGGCCGTTGTCGCGCCCGATCTCTGCCAGGCGACGGGCGTCGCCCAGATTGGTCTTCGTCAGGGTGTAGAGCAGGATGGCACGGGGATCGCCGGCATAGTTGCGGATGGCCTTGTGAAATGAGCGGCCGCCGCGCAGGTCGGCATCGGTTTCCGCATCGACACCCCATACGGACACGCCGATGCGGTAGGGCACCGCCGGGTCGATCCGGATCGTGCCATTGGTACCGATATTGCCATATGGGAAATACTGGCTGGCGGCGATCAGCCGGTCCTGATGCAGGGCCGGCTCGGCGCCGACGAAATAGGCCATGGTGACGCCACGCTCTGCCTCGGCGGCGAAGAACCGGTCCCAGGTGTCGATATCCTCAACGCCCTGTATCGGTTTGAAATCATCGGAGAAATAATAGCAGCCTTCGCAGAAGAGGTTGCAGCGGGTAGCAACCTCATAGAAGGCTGGCTTGCGGAAGGCCCGCACAACCCGCTTGGCCTCTTCATAGGCCGGTGCCAGGTGAGGCGCGCCCTGCAAGAGGCCCGACAACCGGGTCAGTCTGGCTCTACGATCACTCGACACACGGCCTCCCTTGCCGACACAGGATCGGACACCTGACGCTATCATGACTTGCAGGCGCTGGGGAGTTAGCGTCAGAATTCATCCGGGACATGTTGCCCCTTCCGCATGCCCGCGGGCTTCGAGCTCAGCAGCGATATCCCGGGAGAACAGGCGCGCGCCCTCGGGGTTCATGTGATTGGGGTCGACGAACAGCTCGGCGGGATAGATGCGCGCCGGGTCGCGCCAGGCATTGATGACGACAGCCCCCTGCGCCTCGATCCGATCCAGAGATCGCCAAAGGGTCTGGAGGTCGGCGTCCATATGCAGGCGGGTGCTGGCCTGCATCTGCGGCGAGGCGGGGGGCACGATGATGTAGAGTTGCCCGCCGGCGGCCCTGATTTGTGCATGGATGTCGCTGATTGCCTCGGCGGCCCGCCCGGACACGCCGGGGTCATAGTAGGCAATGGAGTTGATGTCGGTCATGCGATCCGACACCTGGCCGTCGGCCAGACCGTCTTCCAGCGCCGGGTCGAGCGTGCCCTCAAGGCGCCAGATCAGGCTGTCGATCGGTCGGGCGGGCGGACGAAGCCCGACGGTGACCAGCATCTGCTGAAAGCGTCTGCGCCAGTCCTGATAGCCGAGCGCGGGCGAGATCCGGGTCACGGCGTACTGACGCCAGTCCCCGTCGATCAGGCCATGGCGCCCATTCTCGAACAGGAAGCGATAGGTAATCCGGCGGTTGTGGCTGCGCCCCGACGCAGGGATGGCATTGTTGTAAAGGGTCGCGCCGGGGCTGAGCGCAAGGAACCACTTTCTGGGCGGATCGGGACGGCTGAGCACCAGTTCGACCATGGCCTGGGTCTCGAACACATCCTGAAGGACAAAGAAGAAGTCAGCGCCGTCGAGGCACAGGGTGTCGAACCGGATTGCGCCGCCGACGGAACTGCCGACGATGATGGCCTCCTTGCCCGAGGTCTCGTCCAGAAGGGCATTCATGGCGTCGATCTGACGGCCGTCGTCGAACACGCGCGAAACAACATTGAGCCCGACGATGAGGGCGAGGGCGAGGACGAGGAACAGGATCAGGCGGCGCATCGGATCCCCGTCAGAAGTTGAAATAGAGGAAGCCGGGCTTGTCGAAGGTCCCGAACATCAGAATGACCGCGATCAGGACATAGTAGAAGCCCCAGGCGACAACCGGGCCGCGCGCTTTCAGCCGCTCGAAAACGGATCGGCGACAATCGAACCACTGGAAGATCTCGAGGGCGACGATGGCCATCACCAGATAGCGCGGCATGATGTTGAAGCCGGATATCAGGGCGCCGGGGTCCTGTATCGCCCAAGCGGGAAGCTCTACCATCCGGCCCCAGGCCTGGATCGCCAGCTGCCAGCTGGGGGTGGCGACCATGGAGCCCAGCAGGATCAGGAAACTCCAGAGGACCAGTCGGTTCAGGCTGTCCTGAAGGCCCACCTCGACCCCGCGCGGAAGACCGAGGGTGCGCGCCACTCCACGCGAGAAGGTCACCGCCGCACGGCTGCGACGAACAATGCCCTCGCCGATCATCACCAGACCCGCGATCACGCCCGCTGCCAGCCAGGTCCAGGCGGCGCCATGCCAGAGGGCAACGATGGCGATCGTGATCAGGGTGGCGACCGCACGTCGGACTGCCTTGTCATCCCGCCGCCCTCTGCCCCGGCCTCCACCTCGCGCGATCGGCAGGTAAACGTAGTCGCGGAACCAGGTGGAGACAGTGATGTGCCAGCGCCGCCAGAACTCGGCCACGGAGACGGAGGCCAGGGGGCGGTCAAAGTTGCGCGTCAGCTGAATGCCCAAAATGAGGCTGGAACCGATGGCGATGTCGGCATAGCCGGACAGGTCGGCGTAGTAGCGATAGATTTCCCCGACAGCGGCAGTCAGCACCAGCAGCGGGGAATGATCCAGCGGCTGGTTCAGCACAGGCGGTACGATGTCCGCCAGCCGGTCGGCGATCACCAGCTTCTTGAAGTAGCCGACCAGCATCAGCGCCCCGCCGGCGGCTGCCCGACCGACCTCGAACACCTTGTGCTGACGGAACTGGGGCAAGAGGGTGCCCGGCCGCTCGATCGGGCCCGCCAGCAACTGGGGGAAATACATGACATAGACGGCGAAGTAGCCGAGGTGGCGTTCCGGTTCTTTCCGGCCGCGATAGACGTCGATCACATATCCCAGCGTCTGGAAGGTGTAGAAGGATATGCCGAGCGGCAGCAGCAGGCTGATGGGCTCAAACGCCTGACTGTCACCGCCGTGGACCAGCGTCAGGCCGGTATTGGCGACCAGGGCGAAATATTTGAAGGTGAACAACAGGCCGAGGTTGCCGCACAGGCTGACGGCCAGCAGGGCCTTTCGTCGCCAGCCCGGCCGGACACGAGGCAGCATCTGCCCGACGACATAGTCGATCAGGGTCGAGACCCACAGCAGCCACAGGAAATCCCAGCGCCAGGCCGCATAGAACAGATTGCTCAGCGCCAGCAGGATGACCCACCGCCACCCCTGGGGCGTGCAGAAATACAGCACCACCACGAGCGGCAGAAACAGCAGATAGTCGAGGCTGTGAAAGCTCATGCCCGGTCAGGACCGCGCGCCGTCGCGGTGCGGCGTGACGCGGAGCGGCGCTCGACCGTCGGGCCTGAGTGCGAAGTCGATCCAGCAGGTCAGGTCCTGGCCGGGATTCGGCGACAGGCGATAGCCGCTGACCACATGGCCGATGGCCCGGCTGAGCACCATGAAGGCGAAAGAAGTGCCGACGCAGCCTCTGGGTCCAGCCCCGAATGGCAGCCACAGCCGACGGTGCGCAGTCAGATCCTTGCCCATAAAGTGGTCGGGGTTGAAGGCATCCGGCTGATCCCAGAGGCGCCGGTTTCGATGCATGGCATAAATGCCGAGGACAGCCGTGAAGTCCTTGTCCAGAACCGCATCACCGACCGGCAGGTCGACGGTCACGTCCCGAAGGATCTGGGGAATGGGCGGATAGAGCCGTAAGGTCTCGTGGATAACGGCGCTGGTCAGGGGGCAGGATCGCAGATCGCGCGCCGGGTCGCCCGGGCCGGGGCCTTCGGCCCATTCCTGGCGCACACGGTCCTGGATTTCGGGATGTATGGCCAGCAGCCACAGGGCCCAGGTGAGCGTCGCGGTGGCATTGTCGTGCCCGGCATGCAGGAACAGCAGGGCGGTGTTGAGCATCCGGTAGGGTTCGCCGAAGTCCTCGGCCCGGATTTCGACTGCCCGCGCACTGAGCGGACGCAGGCATTCGATCTGGTCGCGCAGAGGGGCATAGGCCAGACGATCCATGGCCTCCGCCGCATTGACGAGCAGCGGATCGCTGTGTTGCGCCTGTTCCTCGTCGCAGAAGAAGGCCCGCCACAGGGCCTGCATCGTGAGATGCCGCGCGGTCCGGAACAGATCGACCGGGCCTTCATACCATTCAGACAACGCATGGGCGCAGGCCAGCGTCACCCGGTCGATCGTGGCGCGCTCATGAGTGCCGTGGATGGGGCTGAGGAAGGCCTGACGCCACTCGGGCCAGTCCATCTCCTCGCCCTGCAGCAGGGTGTCGCCGAAGCTGCTGCCCAGAATCCGGTCGTGGAGACGCGACCGCGGATACTGCCCTTTCCGGTTCAACAGCACCTCGGTCACGACTGGCGGATCGGTCACCATGACCATGCGGCGATGGCCGACCGTGGCCTCGACAAAGGGCTCGGTGAGGCAGGCCTCTGACCAATACTGGTCCGGAGCCTGGAGTGCACGGATCATGCCGGTAAAGCGCAAGGGATCGCGGCCCTGAAAGATCAGGCGCGGGAGGCCGATGCTGGCATCACCCTTGTTGTCGCTCATCCCGCCACCGACTCGGCTTACTTCGACGCCCTGCTTACGCTGTCCCCGAAAAGCGGGCCAGTTCGGTGAACTGTCCGGCGACCTCGCCACCAACCACCACCTGTTCGCCCGAGGTGACCCACACGTGGGCCTTCAGCCCCCTCCCCACGTCCTTTTCCCGCGCTACGCCATAGTGAAGCACGCTGGAGATCCCACGCCGCCGGAGCATGGCGTGGGCTGCGAGCCCCTGTTCGAAACACAGGGCCCGCCAGGGCACATTCCGGGCGGCGCGACGCACAGCGCGTCGGACGGGCATGATCTCGTCGCGGATCCGCGCCGGGCGTCCCCCGGTCCTCACGCCGTGCCTCGCCACATGACGAAAAGGCACGAAGGCGAGGCAGAAGGCGGCCAGCCCCAGAAGAAGGACGGCCTCGGTCAGGATGGGGACGTCACGCGGCTTCATGGGCTCCACGCGGCCGGAGCCGTCGCGCCTTTCGCCAGAGCCACAACGGGATGCGGATCATGAGATACAGGAATCCCAGCCCTCGCGGCACGGGCATGTGGACACGGTCGTAGTCCCCTGCCCAGTTGCTCTCCAGTTCGGCAAAAAAGGCCTTGGGCGTCGTGCCGATCAGATGGCGAGCGATCCAGGTCATGCGCCAGGGCTTGCTGTAGGTCGCTATCTCGATCACGCCTCCGCCATGGGTCAGGCTGGCGTGAGCGGCACGGACAAGATAGCGGCCGGCGGCATCCAGTTGCACCATCGGCAGGCGTCGACCGAACAGACCCTGACAGAGCGCCAGCGCCACATCGGGCGCCCGGCCGGCACCCATGGCGACGGCCTGATCGCGTAGCCCGGCGATTTCGTCATCGCTGCGCCCCCGCAGAAAGGCGGCGACATCCGCGATCCATTTCAGCCGTGACCAGCTGTGGCGCGTGCCGTGCACACAAAGATAGGCGAACAGTTCGGGGTCGGCGAGCGTCTGCAACTTGCCCGAGCCAAGGGCCACCGACTGTGTCTGGCACAAATCGAGGCCGGAAAGCTCATGCGGGTTATCGACCAGCCTCCAGTGCAGCTCGAGATAGATGTTGCGCGCTGGATGGAAAAACACGCATTCCTTGGCGACGTCCTGGAAGCGCCGGAAAGCGTCGGCCGCCAGCCCTTTCGGGTAATCGAGGACATAGCCCTCGGCGATCAAGAGGTCGCAAGCAGCGTCGACCTGATCCGGGCGGACGAGGAGGTCAATGTCCCAGGAGTCCTTCATGCCCACGTCGCCGTAGATCAGGAGCGCCAGCGCGGTGCCTTTGACGAAGGTCGCCTCCAGCCCGACCCTGTCAAAGGTCGCTTGAAGATGCAGGCTCTCCCTGGCCAGGTTCAGACTGCGTCGGGCAGCCTGCCCGGCCATCTGCGCGAGCCGCACGTCTGTGTCGGGCGGCAGGGTCACGCCGGCTTCGGTCAGGGCGCGGTGGACCTGGGGGGCGACCCGGTGTCGCGCCGCAGTCTGGACCAGACGGTCCATATCGAGCACCGGATTGGCCACAATTGTCCGCAGGCCCACACTCCGGGCGGCGTCATCGCCCGGGCGGCAGCAGTTGACCACAACGTGGAGGGCCAACGGCAGAGGCAGGGCCTCGCCCGCCCTCACAGAACGCGATCGTCGATCAGACGTCCCTCGTCAAATGTCAGCCGACGGCTGCATACGGAAAGGCTCCCGGCACGGTGCGAGATCATCAGGATCAGGGGCCGGGGATCGAGGTTGGCCAGCGCCCTCAGCACCGCGTCCTCGCTGTCGGTATCCAGCGCGGCTGTAGCCTCATCCAGAACGAGGACATCGGGACGTCGCAGAAGCGCGCGGGAGAGAGCCAGACGCTGACGCTCGCCGCCCGAGACCATGGCCCCATCCTCGCCCACCACACTGTCCAGCCCGAGTGACAGCCGGGAGACGACGCGGTCGGCGCCGGTCGCGGCAAGCGTCTCTGCGATACGGGCCTCATTCGCCTCGACGCCACCCCAGAGCAGGTTGGCGCGGATGGTGTCGTTGAACAGAAGCGGGTCTTGGGTGACATAGGCGAGGCGATCCCGCCAGGCGGATATCGTTTGCGCATCAAGGGTCTGGCCGCCGATGGTGATGCGCCCCTGCTGCGGCTCGAGCAATCCGGCCATCAGGTCCGCAAAGGTGGTCTTGCCGGCCCCTGACGAGCCCGTGATGGCCACAAACTCTCCGGGCTGCAGCGTCAGTGACAGGGCGCGGACGCCCCGTCCGTCCGTCGCGCCCTCGTGGAGATAGGTGACGTCGTGGATACGGATGGTGCCCTTGAGGGGGCTCCGATCTTCGCTACTGGCTGCCGCGACACGAGCCTCGCGGGTCAGGTCATCAAGGGTACTCTGAACCGCTTCCCAGGCCGGTAGGGCGTAGGCCACCTGCTGGAGGCCCGACTGTATCTGTATGGCGGGGCCCGCGATCCGCGCGAGGACGACCAGCAGGGTCAGCATGACGGCCGGAGGGTAGTCGAGGACCAGAAATCCGAGCAGCAGAGAGACCGAGGCAACGGCAGCACCCAGCAGACTCCACATCACTCGCATGGCTGCCTGACGATTAATGAAGGCCACCTGCTGGCGGGCGGCAATATCCAGATCCCGTTCAAATGCTGCAACGAAAGCAGAATGCAGGTTCTGACTCATGGCCGCCTTGAGCCCGCCGAGGAATCGCCCAAGCTCGACCATCAGTCGCATATTGGAGCTTGTTACCCGGGCACCGATTTCGCGGGTGGCGCCCAGCCAGCGGCCCATGACAAGGGCACCCAGCCCCATCGACATCAGAGCGATAACGGCCAGAAGGGGTGCCAGGACCAATGCCACGCCTGCCTGAATAGCCACCAGAATGACGGCGACCCCGCCCTGAAGCAGGAAGTGCACCCCGGACGCACACCGCTGAATGTCCCCGCTCATCAGATGCGTCACGCGACCATGCCCGAGGGTGTTCAGCGCCTCCCACCGGCTGTTGGCGAGTGCGCGGGCGAGCGTGGATCTCTTGCTCTCCAGATATCCCACCTGGAGTGCGCCCATACGCAGGTCGCGCTGCCACAGGATCAGCGCACGCAGGGCCATGACAAGACCGAACAGGCCCAGAACCAGGATCAGTCTCGAGGCACCTTCTATGTCGGGCCAAAGGTTCAGCAGCATGCCGAGCGGTCCCGTCTGGGTCGTACTTTCCGCAAAGAGCGTCCCCAGCAGCGGAACCAGCAGGAGCAGGCCGAAGCCATCCAGCAACGCACCGAGCGCCACCAGGACAATCAGTCCAGGACCTCGGCCACCGACGTAGGCGGCGAGATCCCGGACGAAGGCGACGGACCTTTCCATCAGGAGACGTAGTCAGGCATTGGTTCGGGCTGCCTTCCGCATGAAATGGCCGGCGGACACACCCCGCAGCAGCAGCAGCCGATAGTCACGCATCGCTTGCGGATTGGTCCAGCCCTTCTCGGGCATGGATGTGAGGAGCCCCTCCAGCCGATCCAGATCCAGAACATCCGCGACTCCGTCGACGTTGCGCAGGCGGCGAACCTCCTGAAGCAGGGATTCGCGGGATGTCTGCACACTTTCGAACCAATCGGCAGCCTGATAACCCTTGCGGCGCTCTTCAAGAACCACGGCCGGAAGTCGGTCGGTCAGTCCCAGCCGGGCGAGACGACGGGGCAGGCCGTCATTCAGATAGGCCTCGGTCGGCAGGGCCAGGCAGTATTCGACCAGACGCCGGTCAGCGGTGGGGTCACGGACATCGAGCCCCCAGCCGCCCGTCACGCCCTTGTTGTAGTTGCCAGGGTCTGCGCGTCCCAGAATACGCAGCCGGAGGGCGAAGGCGTCCACCTCGGAGCGGTACTCCAGATCATGGCCGCGTTCACGGGCGCGCCGTTCCAGATCGTGAGCCTCGACTGCGCCTTCCTTGACAGCCGAATAGTCGCCGAGCACTGAGACGCGACCGCGCAGCCGACTGACAAACCTCCAGAGCGCCGTCGGCATCCAGGGCCCCAGCGCCTGGGCCCAGTAGCCCTTCCAGTTCATCCGCCGCTCTCGCGACAGGGCGTGACCCTGACGCAGGAGTCCGACCAGATCACCCCGCTTGAGCAGTTCGCCGGGCAGCGTCTTGCCATCAAAGCTGAAACTCATGTTGCCCATGGCACCGACGAGAATGACGTTCAGGCCCTGACGCCGGGCTTCTTCATGGATGTGGTCGGTCCAGCGCGCATTGCAGATGTTGAGCACGGGACGCTCGAACGCGTTGAAGCCACGATCCAGTCCCGCCGTGAGATCGCGCCCGTCATTGCGAAGCACCACATGGTCCATGTTCGGATAGAGCGCCGCCGTCGCTGCAGCCAGCTCGGTCTCGTCCTCGACCTGACCGGGTGTACCGGGAAGCACGAAGCCGGCCCGGGGTGACGCTGTGAAGGCGGTGACCCGGCCACCGCGTTCCGCCATCAACCGCGCCGCTGTGGCCGCGACCGCGGAACTGTCGAGGCCGGCGCTGAGATGACTGCCGACGCGACGTCCCGCGCCTCTCAGCCGAGCCTGAACCGCCCGGTCAAGATGCTCGCGCATCCCTTTGACCTGCGCCTCGAAGGATTCGGGGACAGGCATGCACCGATCGGGGTTCCAATGCCGGTGTATGGTCTGACCGGTCGCCGTGACCTGCACATAGCGGCCCGGCTCAACCCGATGGATGTCCTGAAACCAGGTCTCGGGCCCGCTTTCCGGTAGCAGGGCCAAAAGCTCTGTAACGCGCGACAGGTTGGGCCCGATCGGGACATCCGGCAGGGCGTGCAGACCCTTGGCCATGGAAGCGAAGGCAAACAGCCCGCCCTGCCGATGGTAGTGCAAGGGCTTGGCGCCGAGGGCGTCGCGCGCCAGCGTCAACTGGCGGTCTCGGGCATCCCAGACGGCAAAGGCATAGTCGCCGTAGACATGGTCGAACAAGGTATGCTGCCACCGCTCCCAGGCGGCCAACAGAAGTCGGGTATCGGAACTGTGGTCGGCCAGGGCCGGGTCCAGACCAAGAGACTTCGACAGTCCATCCCGGTCATCCAGACGCACGTCGGCGACCAGATGGTAGCGCCCGCACGAACTGGCCAGCGGCGGCGCATCATAACGATCTTCGTCAAGGCAATCGAAGCGGCGCAGACCGAACGCCACATCACCACCATCCCAGAGCCCCTCTCCGTCGGGGCCATAGAGGGCTTGCGCGATGTTCATGAGACGGCACGAGTCGACTGCGCCCCTCCCATCCAGACGCCACAAGCCCGCAAGTGCCGTCATCGGCTCCCTTTTTCCGGATCCATCTTGAGTCATACAGCCCGAACAGCGAGCCGCGCGAGGCTATCCCAAGTCAGAACATGAACAGGACCGGACCACGCGCGCTCCCGCTTCAATCGGCCAGACAGTAATGCCGTCGACGCGCAGACCAATCAGGATGAGGAGCCTATGCCGTCCGCGCCGGGATTTGGGTTGCTCTCGGCGGTTTCGGCATCAAGCCGGAGCAGCGACGGCGCCTGCCAAGCCTTGCGGCCGGATGTCTCGTCCAGGCCCTGAATGCCAGGATTGTCGTTGATCGTTTCACGCATTGCGGTTGAGTCCCCACAGGTCGAGTTGCGAGGGTGCCACACGGCCCCTGTATGTCAATCGATATCCACATGCGGGCGAATTTTATTCTTTCGACACTGCGCCTTAACGAGCAGCTGACCTCGAAGGCCACTGCGCAACCTGCATTCCTCGTCTGCAATCTGAGGGTTGTGAGGCTTCGTAGCGTCGATTCGCCGTCGTTCAGAGGCGACGGATCATCCCCTCGGCTTCCATACTGGACAGAAGGGCGCGCACATCAGTCCTGCAGACCTCCGCGTCGACGTCATATTCCTGGGTCAGGCGAGCGACCAGATCGGCAACCGTAATCGGGGTTTCGACCAGTTCCCAGATGCGTGAGCCGATCGGATCCAGACCGTAACAGGCCCCGCGCTCCACGCTCATGGCCATGACCTCGCCGTCCACGCGCGTGGTCAGCAAATCCGTGGACGCCACGATCTGGTCCCCGTTCCGAAATTCCTGATCAGTCATACGTCTGGTCCCACGCCGAGAATTTTCGCCTCGCCAAGCTGGCGGACAAGGTGCTCAACCTCAACCTGAAAGACCTCATGCCCCCATCGGCGCGTCCACTGCAGGACGGCGACCTTCGCCGCCACCGACACGCAATGGCCGAAATGCGCTTCCTGAAGGCCGAGAGCGGATACCACCTGGGGGCGATAGGTTTCGGTCATCAGCATTTGCACCGCCGCGCGCCCTCGCAGCTGGCGCAGCCCCACGCCTTGTTCACCCTCGCGACCCAGCCGGATAACGGCGGCCAGCGGTACGGGAGGCTGATCAGCACGGGTCGGTAGCCCCAGCTGGTACTTGTCCATGTTGTCGTGGATCCGCTCCAGCCCGTCGATGTCATGACCGTGAAGTTTGGCCGCGTCGGCCCACAGTTTCAGGCGGGGAAGCCCCGGATACACAATCGGTCGCCCCGCAGCATCAAGGCCGATCACGCAAACGTCGTCGCTGAGCACCGTACGGCCCGCCGCGGAGAACCAGGCGGCCAGCGTCGACTTTCCCGCACCCGAATGACCTGTGAAGGCTACGGCAACGCCGTCGATCACTACTGCATTGGCGTGCAGCGGATAGAGGCCCCGCTGATGGATCAGGATGCCCAAGGCCGAACCCAGAAGGAACAGGCGCAGATTACGTTCGGAGCACCCCCCTTCGATATCGACGGTGATAGAGCGACCGCCCTCGATCCGGAACCGCGCCACGCCTGGAAGATCCAGCAAGGCGGTGGCTCCAATCCGCTCAAGTGAGCTTGCGCCGGTCCGGGCCACCGCACCCCGACGTATCCCCACGACCTGGCGCCCCGCGCTCGCCCCGACCTCGATCAGTTCAGGCAGCGGAATCTCGGAACGTAGGACAAAATCGACGCAGGCATAATCAGGCACACGCCGTGCTCGCCCGTTTCCGCGCGACTGGCAAGAGTGAGGGAAAATTCTGGCGGAGACGGAGGGAAATGGCGTGTACCACCCTGCCCTGCCCTAACCCGTTGACCCATATGGCCGCCACCCGACTGTGTGTACCAAGCCGGTGTACCAAGGCGGTGTACCAAACTCGACCTCGCCGCCCGCACTGTTCACGCTGAGTGACGCTTCCAGGTGGGTGCACTCGAGAGGAGATGCCGTGGATCACTTTGAACCTCCATAAGCCCCAGTATTATATAGGACTGTCTGAATTTTGGAGTAGGGATGCGTCCCTGATCAGTGGAGCCATGCGAACGCCCCGGAAATGCGGTCGATGGGCTTCCGGGGAAGCTCGGGGCGGGAGCAGGCGACTGGCCGAGGTCAAGGGCACCCAATCACGCTTTTCGCTTTGTGCCGGCTATAGGTCGATTGGGAACCGCACCATGCTCTCGACAGGCGAGCGCTGTTGTTTGCCGTGCTCGATCTGAGGCTATGGTCTCGGTCTATTTGAAATCGTATGCGGGTCGTCCGCCGAGCGATTTAAAGTTCAGTTCGGCTCTGCCGATGCAAGATCAATTCCGACAACCTCACCCCGCGAGCCCGACAGTGTTCGGCCCCGGAATCGATATGCTCGATTGTGTATGAGGCTTTTGATCGCTCCTTGAACTGGGACGAGCACGCCCTGTCCAAACAGAAGTCGGGCGTACCATTGATCCTCGACGAATAACGCAACACCCTCAAGACCGGGCCCCTCGAGCTCGCGCGCGTGAGTGGGCGAAAGCGACTGCGCCTTCGGTGGGTTGGCAGAGCGGGTTGTTAGAGTACTGGTCACGCTCTGCAACAGGTCGCCCGCGTTTTCGCCATTTATCTCGATTGCAATCGTTCCGTTGTTGACGATGTTCATCTGCTGCGCATGGCCTTTTGCTACAGGCGCGATGATAGATCGGGCCAGTTTTCTGTCCGTGACGGTCACTTGTTGCAACCCGCCTGCGCGGATGAGCTCAAAGACCGAGCATAGATGGGCGGCGAACGGCGCCAACAGGGCCACGAGGTTCCTAGCAGTGTCGTAGGTCTCTAGGACGCCGAGAGCGATATCGACACTTCCGGGTTTGACCGCTTCGACAGTAAGGACGGGTTTCAGTCCTGCGACACGCTCACGCCCGAATCGCGAAAAGCTTTTGTCCGCTGCGGCGAGTATCTCCGCAACTTCGCTGGCCCGAGCGCCGTGTCCCTCGATATGGATCACCAGCATTTCGCCCCCCAAGTTTCAAGATGTCGCTCGGCATAGTGTAAAACCTTAGCCGCTCATGGCCCTACTAAACTAACATGCTCGCAACAACGCGCGCCGACGCTTTGCGTCGCGAATAGCATCTGCGTACATCGCCCAGATCCGATTTTGGCACCGCTCTACCGTGTTGGCGTACTCCGGCCGGCCCATCAGCCGACGCCACAGAGGCCCGTCATGCTGAGAGATCACCAAATCCAGGGCGGACGTCGGACACATAGGGATCACGGCAACCCTAGGGCCCGGATATTGCATGAGTCCGCGTAACTCGTGTTGAACTGCCCGAACTGCAGGGCCCGGCAAAAGACCCGGCTGACCGGCGAAACGATCTTGCGCGTGTCCACCTCGTTGATAGTGGAACAATGGGTGGCCTTCGCGTGGCGGTTTTTTTGGATCTAGCTTGGCTTGGGTGTCGATCCGCCAGTGGTCTTCAAGAACGACCTCGCCCACGTCTAGCCTCAGGCGCCCTCGGACACATACCTGCACCTCACAGAATATGTCCTCAACCTCACTCGGCCTGCCCAATGCCGGGAGGTTGAATGAGAAACTCATCTCCGCGCCCGTCATCAACGTGTGCGGAGGATGGATTCCTTGGTTTCGAGGAATCGGCACGGTGATTTTGCCACGCGCGGCTATACCTCTACGGGCTGCGGCTTGGATAGCGGCTGCGAGAGTCGCAATACCCTCCGCCGTAGGTTCTGTAGCCGCTTCTCCACGAAGCGGCTTATACAGATCTTGAAAGTCCCGGATGATCTCGTCTAGCAACGGACCGCTCAGAGTTCACTTCGAAGGCGAGCAAAATCGGCGCTGTTCAGTCGGGGGTCGCGAACACGACTTGCTGCACCGTAAGAGGCAACAATGGGGTCTACCCAGACAGGTGCTTCCGTGCGCGGGCTCATTCTGACCCCGTATCTCGGGTCGACCGGCACCAAGTCGCTGGAGTCATTTTCCTGTGAAAGGGCGCACCATCGCCAAGGTCGGGCGCCGGGACTGATTTCCGGCATGGTAAGTGCTGGTAAAGCCTGAGCGAGGTGATTGGAGAAGAGGCTCACGCGATCTTGGATCGTCGTCATAGAGAGAGGGTCATCCGCGCCCGCTACGTCGTACCACGCATCGTCGAGGCCCCGCGCCCACCACCTCGGCAGGTCTTCAGCTCCTACGCCCGTAAAGCTGAATGGCTTGGCGAACGCCTCGACCACTCTCCATTGATCATCTGTCAGTTGCTCGGACAGGCCCATCCGCATCAACAGCATCGACCGGTCAATCAACATGCCGGGCTGGGAAATACAGGTTCGAAGATAGATTCCGGCGGCGACGTGCGCGGCCTGTGACAGTCCGCCTTCTAGGCGTGCAAACAACTCTGGATGGGCCCATCCCGCTGGAGCTTGGTTCTCCTGGCCCAAAAAGCGCAACAGACCATTTTCCCTATCAGCGGCGGCAATTGCGACGAGGGCGCGATAGACTGCGTTCGCTCGACGCAATCGCTGCTGCACGTGGTCGAGGTTGTCCCCGACCTCGTTTTTTTGAATCATGTCGTCAAATAGATCATCACTTGCAGGGTCGCCTCCCACGTTCATTTGGACAGGCCCCAAATATGCAAAACGAATGACGGGAAACTCCAAGAGCGCACCCGCCTTCTGCTTGGCACGGATGTCTTGAGCGATGCCGAGGCCCGTTCCGTGTGCGCCCGCCTCGCTGGAGAGATCGACATCCATAAGAACACCACCAGGCTGAATGGCCCCGGTGAGGATGGCCGTACGGCCTTCTTCGGCGCCCAATACGTCCACTTGGATTCCAAGCTCGCCGGTGCCCAATTCGTCCCTAAAGGCAGCTGCCTCATCGACCTTATCGTCGATAAAGAGCCATGACTTCGCAAGGTTCTCAGTCACTTTCTAACTCCGCCGGCACTCGAAACTCTATGCAGGTCGCGTAGCCTTCTGGCGGATCGACAACCTCGACCTCGCCGCCGGCATTTCTGGCAATCTGATCAACGATCCAGAGTCCCAAGCCCGTGCCTTTTGCGTGTTCGGCGTCACTAGACCGTGCCGTCGGAGCGTTTCGGGTTGTGAAGAAGGGCTCAAAAACATTAGGCCTGATTGACTCAGGTATACCGTCGCCAGTGTCGCAGAACCTGATGCGGACAACATCGTCCGGTGTACGATCCGCCGTGACGAGAATTTTCCGCTCGCCGTCGGCCCGTTTGAGCGCCTTGAGCGCGTTCGTATGAAAATTGAGCAATACCGAAGCGATCTCTGCTTCATGCATAGGTCGGGTATAGAGAGGGTCAAAAGGCGGTGTTCGCACTTCCAGCTGAGCCGATTGCGTAGCAGCATGGGCGGAGAGGCCTCGCTGGAAGTCTTCGACCGCCTTGCTCAGGCTGACCGGGTGGATTTCCCGGAGGGCACGGCTCGCCACAGTCGCATTGAGGTAGGCCGTAAGGGTGTCCAGACGCGCTAGAGCGACTTGAGCCCGGTCGGCCTGCGTCGCGAAGGTTTGATCGTCCGGACGCGCTGATAGGGCGACGGTGAACACGCGCTTCAGATCAAACCTGAACGCCTCAAACGACATCCCGGTCTCATGGCTAAATTCCGCTGTCGTCATCCCGATGGATGCGAGGAGGCGGAGCATGGCAGCTTCATCAGCCAGAGCGGCCTGCTGTTCGGTAAATTTCTGTTCCTGCGCCTCAACAGCTCGCTCAGCCTCAGCCGTGCGATCCACTACCTTGGAGAAGATAGCCCGGTCGCCGCCACCCAGTGCAGCCTCCTGCGCGGCTTCCCGGGCCGCGCGCAGTGCGGCACGCGCCTCAGACAACGCTGCAGTCTTGGCTGGATCTGGCGGAGGTGACTTGCTTCGTGGCTTCCTTCCCCTCTCGACGTGCACCTCTGTTGCGGCCGTGATGAGGACGGACGATGCAAGGCCTCGCAACTCTCGAAACGCCTCTGTCTCGATCAAGCCTTCGCGAGAGGTGTGCTCGTCGAACAAGACGCCATCGCGATCAGTCACCTCGATGACGCCGAAGAAGTTCCGATTGGCGATGGGAGCAAGGAAATCGCGTCGCCCGTACGCTTCATCTAGGCCGAGCCAATCGTCTTCCTGCTCTCCGTACGGCGTGACCCTAAAGCCATTTCGGTAAAGCCGTATCCCACCCTGTTCGCTCAAGAGATCTTTGACCCGCGTGAACACCATGCTGGGCAACAAGGAGGGTTCGAGGATCACATGATAGGCCTTCATGTGAACGTCGCGCAGATGTTCGTAAGCGGGCGGCTTCCGGTCGTCGCGGTGCAGATGATGTATCGGCCGCCAGTCCTTCGTAGGCCCGAAGGCATCCTTGGGCATTCGCCATCGGGCCTGCCCTTTGTCATCAACAGCCATTTCTATGACCACCGGGAGGTGGTCTAGAATCTCAGACTGCATGTCGGCGATGACGCTTTCAGACTCGAAAAGGCCGCCGCCGTCAAGAAACCGCACGCTGAACCCCGGGTCGGCATCCCGGACGCTGGTTGGAGCCACAGGGAAGGGTTGCTGCAGAGCGAGCACGCCGCGCCAACAGGTTCTTATTTGGCTTGGCGTCCAGCTGTCATGAAGTCCCTCGATGCGAAGGGTCGTCCCGGGAGACCGGGGGGGAAGCTCCAGAATTCTGACCCGGACATCCTCGAGCCGCCTACCAGCCTCGAACGCGGTCCAGTCCGCGACCAGGCGAAGCGCATGGGGCTCACCTGCGGCATAAGTCGTGAGCTCGAGCCGATCCCCCAGCCGTTGCGTCGAGAAACGTCCGATGCCCTTACGTCCTGCACGGGTTCGGCGGTATTTTGTAGACGTTGGAAAAGCGACTTTGGTTTCTGATGCGAGCCGCAGAAATCCGTTGACGATGTCGCTATAGGTCATGCCCAAGCCGTCATCTCTGATTTCCAGAGACGCCTCGCCGGTACCGCGGTTTTCAAACGACACGTCCACCTGAGTGGCATCGGCATCGAAAGAGTTCTTGACCAGCTCAATGAGCGCGGTCTCTTGGCGGGCGACAAGCTGCCTGCCTAGGCGGGAAATGATCGCGGCGTCAGCGTGGAAGAAGTGATCGCTGTCCATTTAGGGCTCTTTGGAAAGGCTGTAATCGCCGCGCCGCCGTGCAGCACGCACATGGCTCAGGATATCTGACATTTCATTGGTCGCGGCGCGCCAACCGTTTCCTAGAAGCGGTTTCATGAGAAGTTCGTCGGCAAACTCTCTGGCCGCGACGGCCTCTCCCTGCCGGATCAAACGATCCAAGGCGTCGACCTCTCGTCTCCTTATCCCTTCGTTGACGATCACAGGAAGGGCTCGAGCTTCCTTCAACTCAAACTTAAGCACGCCGCCACCATAGGTCCTTCCTTGGAGCTCCGCGGACAGCTGGCCGAAGGTCGAAACAAACGAACTTACGGCAGACAGACGCGACGCCAAGGGCAAACCGTCGATGAACCGGACGCAATGAAGCGTATTGCTGCAGGTAATCTCCTCCTCCACTAGGGCCAGCCGCGGACCAAGGTCATTCATGTAGGTGAAGACCGCGTCACAGACCGGAAGCGGCGCTATCACCCACCAAGGCGTTCTCTTCTTGAACCACGCCGTGTTTCGCCGGCTGTCGCGATCAATCTGCGCCAGTCGGCGTCGCACAGGACCGCCGCGCGCGCCCAGCGTCTTGGGTGCCATGAGCCAGGTCCGCTCCCCCACGTTAGCCATGTTCTCCAGTTCTTCTCGCGATATCGATAAGCCTCGAACGTGCCGCGCACGCGATACGATGGGTGCGAGATCCTCGCGGTCCATCGCTCCAGCATCAGCGCCGTTCAGCAAGAACACACGGTTGGCTCCGGTCACGGCGCCAATCGACAAATTCGCCAGCGTCCCGAGAGGTACGGCTAACTCTGCAAGTTTTTGAAAGCTGGGGGGGCGTTGGAACGGTCGTGATCTTGCGGGAGAGCTCGTGGCGAAATCCCAGACGCCGCGAACGACTGTTGCGGCGGGGCCGCCCTGATACCCTTCAGCAAGGATAAGGGCCCCGCGCTCGTCGGCTGCTGAACTCCAAACTGGTTTGGTTGGCAACTCAACTAAGCTCAGACTGCGGAACTCGGACTGCAGCTGTCGCAACAAGTCGTCCGCGTAGGACGTAAAGGAGGCAGCCGCCGGAACGACGATTAGCATCCGTCCGCCGGGCCTCAAAAACGAACGCGCATGTAGAACGAAGTAGGTCCAAAGCCCTGCCGCGCCCTTCATTGGGTACCGGTGGCGAAGGTCTCGTTTGGTCTTCTCGTCGAGAAGATGGTTTCGCGTGAAAGGCGGATTCGCCAATACGACGTCGACCGGCGCGTGATCGCGAGGGTCTAGGTCGAAGAAGCTCATGGTTTTGATTTCGGCTCTCTTGCCGACTGCTCCTTTAAGAGTCTCGACGGCCTTCGGATCAACATCGCACGCTATAGCGGTTCTTACAGGACCGCCGACAATCT
>Ga0098073_1000269_pt1 | contig 19373 bp, 20 predicted proteins | sample 31_taG_FD_75060 | JGI IMG/M metagenome (GOLD analysis project Ga0098073, IMG submission 75060) | Marine viral communities from the Gulf of Mexico - 31_GoM_OMZ_CsCl metaG | ecosystem: Environmental > Aquatic > Marine > Oceanic | place: Gulf of Mexico | collected 2015-07-12
AAAAGTAGCTCATTCAATTCGTATGACCGGCAAAAAATATGGTAAGAGACCGTATAAACGCATTATGTCTGCCGAAACTCGTGCTAAAATTGCGGAAACAATTAAGATTAGAAATGCCGCGGGGTATTCAGAATCTAATATAACTAGGCATAAACGATCTGTAGCCGCTAAATTAACATGGGCGCGGCGTAAAGGACTTAGCGCATGACCACATATAGTTGTTATGATCAAATAGTGGGCGCGTTGAGGCTCCTAGGAGTGTTAGCCGAAGGCGAAACGCCCTCGTCAGAGACAGCGAATGACGCACTATTTGCTCTTCAACAGATGATCGACAGTTGGGACACCGAACGGCTTTCGGTGTTCTCAACGCAGGATCAGGTGTTCAACTGGCCGTCAGGTGAAAGAAACCGCACGTTAGGCCCGACCGGCGATTTTGTGGGCGAGCGTCCTGTGTTGCTGGACGACGCGACTTACTTCCGCGATCCACAGACTAACGTCTCTTACGGCATTAAATTCATCAATCAGCAACAGTATGACGGCATTGCGGTCAAGACCGTAACGTCTACTTACCCACAGGTCATATTCACTAATATGACCTATCCAAACATTGATATGGTCATCTACCCTGTGCCGCTGCGCTTGCTAGAATGGCATTTCATTTCGGTAGATAAGCTCACGCAGCCTGCGACGCTGGCGACAACGATTCTTTTCCCGCCAGGCTATCTGCGGGCGTTTCGTTACAATCTGGCTTGCGAATTGGCTCCTGAGTTCGGCGTTGAGCCATCAAACCAAGTGCAGCGCATCGCCATGTATAGCAAGCGCAATCTGAAGCGCATCAATAACCCCGACGACATCATGGCTCTGCCTTACAGCATCGTCGGGACGAGACAGCGTTACAATATTTTTGCTGGAAATTATTGATGGTCGCAACGCCTATCCTTGGCTCTAGTTATGTCACCCGCAGCCCAAATGCGGCTGACAACCGCATGGTTAACTTGTTTCCTGAAGTTGTGCCCGAAGGCGGTAAGCAGGCCGCGTGGCTCCAACGCGCGCCTGGGTTGCGGTATCTTCAGACGCTTGGCGCGGGGCCGATCCGTGGGCTTTGGACGTTTACAAGTGATACGATAGATCCAGCTCCTGGCGAGTCAGCAACAACAGCCTATGGCTATGTCGTATCCGCGCAGAAATTATACCGTATTGATTCTGAGTATAACTACACAGAATTAGGAACGATTGACGGCACTAGCCAAGTTAACATGACTGATAATGGGCGGCAGATGTTTATTGCTGCCGGTAATTACGGCTATATCTACAATAGCACGTATAAAGAGATTGCGTTTAATACCACCAATACAAGCACGACCGTATCGGGCGGCGATACAACATATCTTTACCCAGGACAGCCTGTGTCAGGCACAGGCATACCTACAGGCGCGACAGTCGCTAGTGTTACCAATGCTACCACGTTTGTCTTGTCGGCAGCGGCGACCGCAACCAATACAGGCGTCACGCTGACATTTAGTCCTTTTATAACTCAGCTTACGTCGCCTTTTGCGGGCGCTGTTGGTTGTGGATTTCTGGACGGTTGGTTTGTGTTTAACCAGCCAGACAGTCAGATTTTCTGGGTTATGGATTCGACCGGCACAACCATTGACCCGCTTTACTTCGCCAGCGCTGAAGGCTCGCCAGATAATCTCGTTACATTAATTGTAGACCACCGCGAGATCTGGCTGTTTGGCACCAACTCCGTTGAGGTCTGGTATGATGCTGGACTACCTGACTTTCCTATGGCGCGTATTCAAGGCGCATTTAACGAAATAGGCTGTCTTGCTGCTTATTCTGTCGCCAAGCTCGACAACGGTTTATTCTGGTTGGGCGCAGATGCTCGCGGTAATGGTATCGTTTACCGCTCAAAGGGCTACTCAGGCGAGCGTGTTTCGACCCATGCGGTCGAATGGCAGATCCAGCAATACGCGACGCTATCTGACGCTGTGGGCTACACATATCAACAAGACGGTCATAGTTTTTACGTTCTGAACTTTCCCAACGCTAATACAACATGGGTTTACGACGTGGCGACTGGCGCATGGCATGAGCGCGCTGGCTGGGAAAACAATGACTTTACCCGCACGCGCGGTAATTGCCAGATGAACTTTAATAATGAGATCGTCATCGGTGACTACCGCACGGGCGAGATCTTTGCCTATGATCCAACAGTTTACTCAGAAGCTGGCACAACGCAGAAATGGCTACGCTCATGGCGCGCTCTGCCTACAGGCCAAAACGATCTGAACCGTTCGACGCAGCATAGTCTTCAGTTAGATTGTCAAGCAGGTGTCGGTCTTCCAGGCTACAGCCAAGAGGATGTCAATGCTATTATTTACATTTATGATCGCGCTGGGGATTACATTCTTGACCGCGCTGGGTCTGCTTTAAAGATCCGCGATTATGCTCAATACACCATAACTATCGGCGCAGATCCACAGGTCATGTTGCGTTGGTCTGACGATGGCGGTCACACATGGTCTAATGAACATTGGAAGTCTATGGGTCAGATCGGTCAGACAGGCTACCGCACGATTTGGCGGCGGCTCGGCATGACGATGAAACTCCGCGATAGGGTGTATGAGATCTCCGGCACTGATCCTGTTCAGATCGCTATCATGGGCGCTGAACTGCACGTAAGCCCGACCAATGCCTAGTCAGTTCTATAACGATACTCAGATCCCAGCGGCGCGCGTTCAAATGAACGATCCCGTAACTGAGTATGTTAACCGCCCTTGGTATCGGTTCTTCTATAATCTGTTTATTCTTCTCGGCAGCGGATCGCTGCGCTACGGCACCTTTTTTGACACGACTGACCAGACGGCAGCGGCTATTAACACTGGATACCCAGTCACCTTTAATAACACTGACTTATCAGAGGGAGTTTACTTAGGCACGCCCACGTCGCGCATTTACGTGAACAGACCGGGGGCGTATAACTTTCAGTTTTCGCTTCAACTTGTTAGTAGTAGTGCTAACGCAAAACAAATTTACGTATGGGCGCGGATAAATGGCACTGATGTCGCTGATTCGGCCACTAAGATTACTATGAAAGGCTCTGGCGAAGCCTATGTTGCTGCGTGGAATTTCGTGCTAAGAATGGATACGAATGACTATTTTGAACTTATGTGGGCGACTGATAACACGGATGTCCAGATAGCGGCTGAAAGCGCAACAGCTTTTTGTCCTGCTATCCCTTCTATTATTATGACCGTAACTTGTAATATAGGTGAATAATGGCCGTCGTAACGCCCACCGCTAAAGCTCAGTTTATTGACGCCGCTGGCATACCGCTGGCAGGCGGGTTTCTTTACACTTATGAAGCTGGCACAACCATCCCGCAGGCGACCTATACGGACTCGACCGCCGCAACGGCTAACAGCAACCCGATTGTGTTGGACTCTCGCGGCGAGGCTAATATCTGGTTGTCGTCAGCTAACTATAAGTTCAAGTTGACTGATGCAAACGGCACTGAAATCTGGACGGTTGATAACATCGCCGCGCCATCTACGGCCCTGTCGCCGGTCTTTTCCAGTAACGTCACCATCTCGGCTAACACTTCTGGCCCTGCGCTTCTTGTTACGCAGACGGGCGCAGGCGCGGCCATTCGCGTTCAAGACAGCGCCGATCCTGACGCATCGCCTTTTGTTGTTGACACGTCAGGTCAAGTTGGTATCGGCACGGCTTCGCCAGCAAATGCTGTTGACGTGGCAGGCGGCGCTATTCAGATATCATCGTCTGGCGGCACGGCTCGCACGGTCATGTCGGCGGATTCAACTGACTCTATATTCTCTGTAAATGATGATCGTAATTTTACGGTCAAAACTAACGCGGCGACACGTCTGACAATCAATTCATCAAACGCCACGTCAACTGTCCCTGTTGTGCTTCCCGCTGATCCTACAACATCGCTCCAAGCTGCGACCAAAGCCTATGTTGATTTAGGATCGCCCGCTGGTATTATTGCTCCTTTTGCCGGCACAACTGCGCCTTCTGGTTGGTTGGCCTGTCAAGGCCAAGCGGTATCGCAAACTACATATGCAGCGCTATACGCTGCGATAGGCGCGACTTGGAACACAGGCGGCGAAGGCGCGGGTAACTTCAGACTGCCAGATCTTCGCGGAACATTTTTGCGCGGTTCTGGCACTAATGTTACTGGGTCATCTAGTGGCGCTGTTGGTCAAGCGGTCGGCACTTATGCGGCAGATACATATCTAAACCATACGCATACAGATAGCGGTCATACTCATACGATAGCACAAAGTGATTCTACGGTTGTTTGGAACACAGGTTCTATAGCAGGTAATTATGTAAGCGCTTCTGGAACTACTACAACAAGTTCTGGAACGGCTAACATTCAGACGTCTACGACCGGCGGCACGGAAACAAAGCCAAAGAACTATGGCGTGCTATACATCATCAAGACCTAGTATTATAGTGCCCTAGGAGGCGCAAAAATGGCATTACCAATGTTAGCAGCTATCATGGGCGGGGCGTCGCTAGGAAGCGGCGCACTTAGCTATTTGGGTGCTCAAAAGGCTGCGGGCGCGCAACAACAGGCCGCTCAACAGGCTGGTTTGTTTGGGCTTCTATCCCAACAGCAAGCACTCGCGCAAGCCCGTGAGATGGCTGAAAAAGGCGCGGGGGCTGCGGCTGACTATTATGGCAAAGGCCGCGCGGATCTTTTAGAACAAGGCCGTCAAGGCACAGAGACAGCGAGAGAGTTTTACGGCAAAGGTGTCGGATTTCAAGAACCATATATGCAAGGCGGTGCAGGGGCTTTTAATCAGCTCGCAGCGCTTTACGGCCCTGGCGGCGCGTATACGCAACAGCCTACCTATGAACAGATTCAATTAGACCCCGCGTATGAATTTCTTAAGCAGCAAGGTCAACAGGCCACGACTAATGCTGCAAGAGCTGGCGGGTTAGCTGGTTCGGGTAGCGCGCTAAAAGCAGCTGAACGTTTTGGTCAAGGTTTAGCCAGTCAAGAATACGGTAACGCTTACAATCGTTTTATGGCTAATCGATTAGCGGTTACCCAAGGGTTGCAAAACATTGCTGGCACAGGCGCTAACGCCGCTCAAGTATCGTCGCAACTTGCAGGCACGACAGGCGGGCAATTGTCGGGCAATCAATTTAATCTTGGGTCTAACCTTGGCACTATGGCATCTAATGCCGGAAACACCATAGCGGGGGCTTACACAGGCTCTATTCCAACAATGGCAGCGCTGGCATCAGCTAACCCATATGGACAGGCGCTAGAAAATGTTGGGCAGGCTAGAGCTTCTGGCTACATGGGTGGCGCGTCAGCGTTAGGCTCCGCATTACAAGGCCCAGCAAATACAATGTATTTGGCTAGTTTATATAACAATAGAAATCAGCCAACGCAGTCACCTTTCCCGCAAAGCTACAGAACGTCCATGTATGGCGCGCAGCCTGGCATATCTAATCTCTTTGGGTTGATAACATAATGCCTGTTCGTTACGACATAGCCTCTATGGTTCCTCAATCAGCGGGTGGTCTTGACCCGCTAAACGTCATGGCTCAGATGCGTCAGCAAGATCTTGCTGAAGCGCAGATGAATCAGATGGCCCAGCGCGGGTATTACCAAGACTTAGCGTCGCAACGCGCAGCGCAAGCGTCTCAGATACAGGCGATGCGTGAGGCGCGGCAGGCTGAAGAATCACAAGTCAAGACACAGCTTGAGCAAGAGAAATTACTTGCTGCAAAATTAAATCGCGTGTTTTCGAGTTTAGGCCCAAAAGCAAGTCAAGAAGATTTTCTAAAAGCTACCAATAGATTTAATAAAGACGATCCTGAATTTGCGGATTGGCTTCGCAGTCAACAATATAATGAAGAACTCTATAACAGGTTAACAATTCCGGCTGAAAAACTGGCTGAACGTAAATATGAGAAAGGCCCAGAAGGCTCCGGCGCGTATATTGAATCCGGCATAGGCCGCCCGCCTTCATATGTCTATCCTGTAGACCCAGAACAACAGCGCATAATGCAGCGCGAAGGAACGGAGAAAAATCCTCGTTCCAGCGCGCAGGGTATAGGACAGTTTATAGATAGCACTTTTGTTGATACCTATCGTAAGACTTTTCCTGACCAAGCTAAAGGTCTTACGGACGCGCGTATTCTCGCGCAACGCGGCACAATGATAGACGCTCAAACGCCTATCGAAGTGCCTATGATGAATACATTTACCCGCGAAAACAAAAACGCGCTGTCAAGAGCTAATCTTGATCCGACGCCAGGAAACACGCGCCTAGCGCATTTCTTAGGTGCTGGCGGCGCGATTAATGTTCTTAAAGCTAATCCTAATACGCCGGTTGAAAGTCTGGTTTCGCAAGAAGCTATTCAGGCTAACCCAACAGTTCTTAAAGGTAAGACCGCAGGTGAAGTCGCCGCATGGGCTAACAAGCAGATGGAAGGTGGCATTACGCCAACTAAACTAGAGCCATTAGGATCTACCAAACGCGCGGCACAAGATGGCGCGTTAGAAATCTTGACTGATATTGAATTAGATCCCGCAGGCGATGACAGAATATCTAAGTTAATATTACAATCTACAAGCGGCGGTCTTCAGAAAGCCGCTGCTGGCGCAGTTGAATACGCTACTGGCGAAGCTACTCCCGGTATGGAAGCTATCGCGCAATTAGAGACTTTTGCAAATAGCGCCGTATTAAAACAACTAGGCGGTAAGTTAGGCGGTAATATATCGAATACTGATCGTGAATTTATTCAAAAGTCTATGGCTGATATAGCCAATCCCGAAATAGGCGCAAACGCGCGATTAAAAGCATGGCAAGAAGTCAAGCGTCGTCTAGCTAAATACGCCGACGTGGAACTACCATCGGCACCGACGCGCGGCAAAGCTGGCGAATCAACGCCTCAAGTCAAACCGTTAACTGGCCGAATTAAGTTTATGGAGCTTGGCGATTAATGGACGTTGAACTCCCCGATGGCACCGTAATTGAAGGCGTTCCTGACGGGACGACTAAATCGCAGCTCATCGCTAAATTGCGTAGTAGCGGATATGACGTTAGTAAATTAACGCCAGCTCAAGACGCCACTAAATTCCGTTTTGCTTCGCCTGAAACTGAACAGGCAGGCGTAGGCGCGCTTGGTCGTTTAGGGCAAGCTACCGAAGAGTTTTTTACCAAACCAGTAGCGCCAGCGCCTGCCGCTGTGCAGGCTCAAGGTTATGATCCATTAGCCGAATACGCAGGCCGCGTAGTTGGAAACCTACCCCGCGACGTTACGCAAAGCGCCGCTGGTTTCACACCCGAAGCCTTATCCGCTACAGGCGCGGCTTTACGTGATCGACCATTACAAACCTTATCGCAAGCCGGTGGCGCAGCGTTACGCGGTGTTGGACAATTTGTTCAACATCCGTTTGAGACATTTGCCGAAAATCCTTTTTCGACGGTAACAGGTCTACAAGGTGCATCGCTGTTACGCACGCCGACACAGATGGCGGCAAACGCTTTAGCACAGGCCGCATATCCAGGAGTCCGCGCCGCGGTGTCGCCTACCAATCGTATGATTTATGACGTGTTTGGCGCACCACAAATATCGGAAGCGCTGACACAAGCTGCCCCAGGCATGACAGTGCCACAAGCATTAGCCGATATAAATGCGCCAAGAGCACAAGCTGTTGCAAGACAGGCACGCGAACTTTTACCAGAAGAGACTCGCGCTGCTACGATGGCGCAGGAAGAGGCCCGCGCGGCTCAATTAGGCGGCATCGCAGGAACGCCCGAAGATATAGCGGCAGCTAAAGCCGCTAGAGACGCTGAAGCCACTCTTAACTATAGCAGAGCGTTCAAGCAAGTTATGACTGAAACGCCTGAGTTGACGTCCATAATGGACAGGCCGTCAATGGAAAAGGCTTTTGGTCGGGCGGCGCAAATAGCTGAAGAACGCGCACAGCCATTTCAGATAGGTAAAACTAAACCGGCTGAAGTAACTGAGTCTAAGATTCTAGATGAGTTTGGACGACCCGTTCAGAAATTTACACCCGCAGAAATAGCTAAATATCCTATGCAAAGTCTTCACTATGTGAAGATGGCGCTAGACGATATGGTTCGCAATCCTGAGAGTTTCAGCATCGGCGCGGCGGAAGTATCGGCTATTCGAGATACACGAAAACAATTTATAGCGCAGCTCGAAAATAATTCCGACTACGCAAGGGCGAGAGCTACTTATGCCGCGCAGAGCGTGCCGATAAATAAAATGCAAGTGGCGCAAGAACTTGTCAAATCGGTAACGGATCCGCTTACGGAAGGGCTGACACGCGGCGGTATGTTTGCGCGCGCGATTGAGGAAGCCCCCAAGACAATTAAGCGTTCTACAGGGCAAGAATTTTTTAAAGAACTAAATGAAATATTTTCGCCTGAAGAGATGAAAGTCGTAAACGGTGTCCGCGATGAATACCGGCGCACAAAATTAGCGGATGAACAAGCGCGGCTTGGCGCTAAAGCTGCGCCAGAAGTTGAAGAATTAGCGTCGGCTAAGATTTCATCCGCGCTTAACATACCATTTCTTGATAGGACTTGGACTATTGCCAACACGTTAATTAGACGCTCGCTTGGTAAAATAGATGAAAACTTGGCGGTGAAGATCGGCATGATGATGCAGGATCCGGCTGAGTTAAATAAAGCGATTAAGAAAGCTAAAGATTACTATGCTAGGACTGAAAAGGGCATAGCGGCTATAAAAGAAGGCCAACGAAAAACAGTTCAGGCAATACCCAGAAAAGCAATCTCTGGCGCTGTTTCGTTTCAGAATGTCATGGCTCCGCAACAAAATCAAAACGCGATGGCAAGATGATGAACAACGAGTATCAAGTATTCTTTGACGTGGCCGTTGGCGTGATCGGCGTCCTGGGCGGATGGGTATTGAATACCGTCTGGGGCGCTGTCAAAGATCTGCAAGCCGCTGACAAGGAACTGGCCGAAAAGGTCGGTGAGATCGAAGTGCTCGTTGCTGGCCGTTACGTTACCCGCGATGAATTTAACCTAACACTTAGCCAAGTGTTCGCAAAGTTGGACACCATTAGAGACATCGTTAGCCAGAAAGCCGACAGATGAAAGAGAATTATCCACAGGCGCTGAAACAAGTCCTTAAATATGAGGGCGGCTACGTTGACCATCCAAAAGATCCAGGTGGCCCGACGAATAAGGGCATTACGCAAGCGGTCTATGATAATTGGCGGAAGTCGCAGAATCTCCCGACGCAAAGCGTTCGTGCTATTGCTGATTCGGAAGTTGCGGCGATTTACAAGAACTTATACTGGGATCGTATTTCTGGAGATCTTCTGCCCGCTGGCGTTGATTTTGCTGTGTTCGATTTTGCTGTAAACAGCGGAGTCAGCCGCGCGGCTAAGATGCTTCAGTCCGTTGTCGGCGTTACGCAGGACGGTCAGATTGGCCCTGCAACGATCCAAGCTACTAAAGCCTATGTCGCTCTAGCCGTAACAAACAAACGGCTGGCGTTTATGCAATCGTTGTCTATCTGGTCAACATTTGGCAAGGGATGGTCTGCGCGTATTGCGGACGTTAAAAATCAAATTGCATCCCTTACTAAATAGAATTGTCTATATCGTCGCGGTCGCTGCGTCGATTTCATATGGGGCCAAGTTGCTGTTCATGCTTGGCATCTACTTTAGGAGATCGTTTGAATGAAAAACTGGATGACCACAATCCCTGGCGTTATCACGCTCGTTGGCGTTCTCTTCAACGCTTGGCAAACCAAGACACTTGACTGGCCTGCGCTCCAAAACGCACTGATTGCAGTCGGACTCATCGCCGCTAAAGACTTTAACGTCACGGGCGTATGAACACTGTAATCTTAATTGTTATCCTTTTGGTCGTCCTGTATGCGGCGGCTAAGATGTTAACGGCTGAAGCCTATGAACGCGGACGGCGCGAGGAAGCCGTCAAGCGCATGGAGCTTCTGGCAAAACTTAAAGAAAGACAGACCAATGTTGTTATGGCTCCCAAAACATTGGATGAAACTATTGATGATCTCACCAATAATACTTTCTAGTTGCCAGTCAACGAGCGGCGGGTCGTGCCCGCCACTCGCTCAATACTCAGTCGCTCAACAGCGCGCCGTTGCCGCTGAACTTAGGCGGCTCCGTGGAACCGAAACGGCTCAGTTTATCGTCGATTACGGCAAGCTCCGCGCGGCGTGTAGGCTTTAATTCTTCTTTCTTAGCGGGCTTTAGATCAGCGCGCTTCTTGTAGCCAATGCCAGAACCTTCCTTCTGTTGCACATAGTCATTGGCAAACATCGCCGCAAAGGCTTCGTAGTTCATTGCATCTAAACGGCTGTCGATATGCGTCGGGCTGCTAAACGCTCTTGCGTTCTTAACGCAGACCATGATGATCGCTACCTCAAAGGGGTGAATATCGCGGCCCAGACGCAAAGATGCCAGATCAGCAATAAGCTGAAAATTATCTTCAATTCCACCGTAATCAGCCCCTCGCTCGCCGATTATTTCGCTTGCCTGTTGTAGTAGATCGTGCGGATTCATCAATTTCCCCTAATAGTTCGGCTCGCTCACGCAACATTCGCAACGTCGTGTAACGCTGATGCAAACGTATAATGACCGTAGACCGCTGAGCGTTCTTGCGCTCGTCACCCAAGAGATCCAATACCTCTTGTTCCGTATAGTCCGTCAGGACTTCGTTCAATTCACGCCAGTTCATTTAAAGCTAACTCCGCTAACGAACGCTTGTCATGCAGACTTGCGTAGATGCGTTCGTCAATAGTCTTATTACAGATCAGAACATAACACCACACTTCTTTTGTCTGCCCGCTACGGTGCAGTCGCCCGATGGTCTGTTCGTAAAGCTCGAGCGACCACGGCAACGATAGAAAGATGATCTTATTGCCGCCAAACTGTAAGTTCAGCCCGTGCCCTGCGCTCTTTGGATGCAGGGCCAAAAGCTCAAGTTCACCTGTGTTCCACTTGTCAACGACATTCTCATCGTCCATAGTAGAGAGTTGTGGATATTGTCTTTTTAATTCCGCTAACTCTTCCTTATAATTGTAGACAATGATTGTGTTAGCGCGCTGGTTTTCTTCGAGCACTTCTTTTAATAAATCAAACTTATGCGAAGCGACCCATTCTGCGCCGTCTGCGCCGTAAATAAAGCCACCCGCGAGCTGCTGTAATTTTTGCGTGACAACCGCTGCGGTTGGTGCTGTAATGATCTGTCCTAGTTCTAGGACAAAATCTTTCTTCATCTTATTATACGGCGCGAGATCCATATCGCAGCGCATCTCGACGACGTTGAGCGGCGGCAGCTTATCTTTGTATTCGCCAGCCTCTAACACATATGTTGCTGGTTTGATCGCGGTCATTACGTGGTTGAGCGCGCCAGGTAACGGTTCCCACTGTTGATAGTCCCGATTGACGCAATAAAAATACTGTTGCAGAAACGCGCCTTTGCTACGGCCTAGCAGCTTCTGGTCAACAACTTTACATTGACCAAACACGTCTTCCAGACCGTTAGACGTAAACGATCCTGTCAAGCCCCAGCGTATGTGGAACTTGTCAAGAATCTTTAATAGGTATTTAAACCTTTTACCGCTTGGGTTTTTTAATCGCGTAAGCTCATCAAAAACCACACCGTCAAAGCCAGTGGGATCAATGCTAGGAATATTGTCATAGTTCGTCACCACAATGTCAGCGTCAGAGTCGAAGGCGGCTTTGCGTTGCGCTGGCGTGCCAACAGCAACAGCTATTTCAAATTCCGGGCACCATTTCTGCCCTTCCTGTCGCCAAACATCAGTGCAAACACGCTTTGGGGCAAGCACTAACCAGCGTTGCACAAAGCCGCGCGCCAACATTTCTGTCATTGCGGTTAACGTAATTGCGGTTTTACCTGCGCCAACGGGCGCAAGAATCATTGCTCTGTTTTGACAGAAGAGGAAGTCTGCGGCTTCATGTTGATACGGTCGTAAGTCCATCTATCTACCTGTTCACGATTCCAGAGGCACGCATAACGCTGATTCAATTTACGCATATCTTCGGCAAATATTTTTTGTAGTGCGGACAGCTTGCCGCCATCCTTTTTTAACTCTACAAACCACGTCTCGCCGTTTGGCAAACAGACAATTCTGTCAGAAACGCCACGATTTGATAGGCTGTTAAATTTAAAGGCAATACCGTCAAGTGATTGAACGGACTTGACAAAGTAGCGTTCAATGTCTTTTTCCAAATCAGTCATAAAAAACTTATTGACACATCTGTAATAAATTGTCTAGTATGCAAATCACGAAAGGTAGTCTACAATGCACTCGGATATAGTCGGCGGTTCCACAGCGAAGCGCGTAATGAACTGCCCTGGCTCAGTTAAGCTGGCGCAATCCGTTCCCCCAAGACCATCATCAAAATATGCTGAAGAAGGATCAATGTTACATGACGCGATGGATAAGATCCTGTCTCACGGTGCATCTGTTGATGACTTTGGCTTTGGCGATGATCTCATTGAGCGTAAACTACGCCCTGCCCTTGACGCGCTGAATGAGATTGATCCTGACACAAAGATGGAATTTCAGACTGAAGTTTCCGTTTCATTTGGAGGGTATCTAGCTGGCGTATTCGGATCCTGTGACCTCATTGGTCGTATTGGCAATCGTGCAATTGTTCTCGATTGGAAGTTTGGTGATGGGGTGGCGGTGGATGCTGTCGAGAACCATCAACTTATGTTCTATGCCGCTGCGGCTATGCGGACTGACGAAGCCCGTTGGGCGTTCGAGGGCGTCACTGAAATAGAGTGCGTTATCGTTCAGCCGCCGTATGTCAAGCGTTGGACTACAACACCGGGGCGCATCAAAGCGTTTGAGCGTGAGTTGTATGATGCTGTAACGACAGCGCTGCGGCCTAATGCGCCTGTGGCGCTTGGCGATCATTGCAAGTGGTGCCCTGCCAAACCTATCTGTCCTGCAATGACGGGCGAGACAGAGCGCGCATTGCGGATACAATTAAACAGCATATCGCCGGAGGGCTACAGCAATGCGCTTATCATGGCAGACCGTCTTGAAGACTGGATTAAATCTGTGCGTGAGATGGCGCAACAGGCGCTTGAGAACAGTATCGCAATACCAGGATTTAAACTTGTGCCGAAGCGCGCGACCCGTCAGTGGGTCAACGACGAAGGCGCACTGGAAGCTCTTACAGAAATGGGACTGGAATTTGATGAATTAACAGAGACGAAATTGAGATCGCCAGCGCAGCTAGAGAAGGTGTTGAAGAAACACAAGCTCGAACTGCCGAAAGATCACGTCGTCGCTGTTTCAACGGGTAACACGATTGCGCCGGAGTCAGATCCGCGTCCAGCCGTGTTGCAACTCGGTAAGCACATCCGTGCTGCCACACTTAAACTACAGGTGAAGTAATGTCCGATTTAGTAAAGTTTAATGTTGAACATAACGTAATAGCTAATCTTTCACAGGTGTTGCGTTCGGTTAAAACCGACTTTGCGCCTATGAACGCGGCAATTATCAAGATGGACAAGACCGGACATTGGGTTGTCGGCGCTGACCAGACTGAAATTGAGAAGACTAGCGTATGGGCAGTCAATCCTTTTTCTTTCATCCATGGCTTTATTGCTTGGGGACAAGGCGAAGTATTGGCTGAGAAGATGTATCCGATAAATGTCGATCTTGACTCGGTAGATCTTGGGCCACCTCCTAGTGGCGCTGCGCGTGGTTGGGAGAACCAACTGGGCATGGCTGTTAAATGTGTGCAGGGCTCTGATGAAGAGTTAAACGCGCGTTTCTCAACAACGTCAGTTGGTGGTAAGCGCGCCTTAACAGCGCTTATGCACCAAGTGGCGGATAAATCTGACTCAGATCCTGAAGCGATTGTGCCGCTGGTAGAACTTGGTAGTGAATATTACGCACATAAGGTTTATGGTCGTGTTTACACTCCTGTATTTAAGATCATTAAATGGATTGGCTTAGACGGCACCGCCGGTGAGGATGTGATAGCTGAACCGGCAAGCACGGTGCGTCGCCGCCGTAGCTGATATTCATCTAGGTAAGATCGTCTCCTAGATGGATTGCGGGGCGGCTTCGCGTGACAACAGGCCGCCCCGTTAACTTCCAAACAGAAAGATAAGAAGATGGCCGAACGTAAAGTTTGGAATGATGCAACACGTCTAACGCCCAAAGAACAACAGGTCTATGATCTGTTTCGCAAAGGCTTTAGGTGTAAAGACATCGCGCAGATCTTGAGCATATCGCCAAGCGCTGCGCGGACAAGATTAGCTCTAGCAAAGGATAAGGTGCGCTGTGGCGGATAAACTCTTCGTTCCGGCCTATTGGCCGTTCTTCAAATCAGGCGAACTACGCCGCTTTGATTACTCTGCGCCGGATACTCCGTCGTTTACGTCTGTGTTTAGTTATGACAAAGGCAGCGACAGCATGTTGTATAACAATTACGACAGCGCTGGCACATGGTTGAACAAATGGTATTACCGTTACAACCCTGGCTTTGGTGTCGCTGAGTGGCGCGATGATTACCCAGGCAACAAGAAGGTTGTGCTATCGCCGCCGATAGGCTGGGGCGAGTTTCAGGAAGTTGGATCTGACTATATCAACTATCCTAAGTTCGACTTCTTTAAATGTTGGCCCCCTGCATCAAGCAGCGGCGTGCAGATCGTGCATTTTGAAGAACACATATCACAGATCAATGTAATGGGCGTCTATTATCAAGACGTGATCCAGTTTACTTACTTACAGAACTGGAATGGCAAGCCCGCGACCGGCGCGCGTTACTGGATGGCGCTTGGCGTGGGGCCGATCAAGACGCAGTTCTTAACGCAGGATGCAAACGACAGAACTAAAATAACGGAGTCAGTCGTATGGGACGCGAAGATAACGACCGTGAATTAAGACTAAAAGAACTGATGGGCGACTTACTGTTCACCATTAAAGAATACTCAGAGAAAAATGAGAGGCCAGATGAAATACTTTTTGTCCTTGACCGTATTACTGCCGCTTATCGCACAGCCTTTGAAAGCACAGGAGGTGGAAACGCCAAGGTTCACGGAGATGAACTACGGTGAACAGACTTTCATCTATGACCGCAACGGGCGCATGGTCGCTGCGGGCGTAGGCGATGAGTATGGTATGTATTACAGCAACCGCTACGGCCAGACTATCGGCACAAGATACGACGCGCCAAAATGATCTGGTTAGATTTTGAAACGCGCAGCGAGTGCGATCTGACGACGGCGGGCGTATATAACTACGCTCGTCATCCGACGACGCAGATCTTGTGCATGGCCTTTGCATTTAACAACGATAGCGTCAACGTCACAACTAACGTGTCGGAGATGCGTAAGATAATATCTGAGGCACATGATCAACAGATCTGCGCGCACAACGCCGCGTTCGAGCGTCTTATAATTACGCATGTGCTTGGCATACCAATGGTCATAGATCGCTTCTACTGCACCTCTGCGCAGGCACGCGCTAACTGTATGCCAGGATCGCTCGAAGATGTCGGTCGCTTTATGGGCGCGTCAATGCGTAAAGATCACAAAGGTGGCGCGCTCGTTAAGAAGCTCTGCACGCCGCCGTTCAAAGGCACTGATGAAGACATGCAGGGCTTGATTAACTACTGCGCGCAGGACGTTCGCGTCATGCGTGACTTTAGCCTACGCATACAGCCGTTGAGCGAAGAACAACTTAAAGATTACCATGTCAACGAGCGCATCAACGACAGAGGCGTGCGTGTCGATGTCGGGCTATGTAAAGCCGCGCTGGCGTATTCTGAGATTGAAGTTGTTGATATTCAAAAGCGCGTGACTGAAGTTACGAAAGGCGCGATCACATCCGTCCGCAGTCCTAAGATGCGCGAGTGGGTGTTAGCGCGGCTGGGGCCGGAAGCATTAAAGCTGGCGGTCAAGAACGATAAGCCGTCTATCGACAAGAGCGTGCGGGCCGCGCTGTTGTCAATAGACGACCCTGACCAAGTGCCGCCCGATGTCCTTGAGGTTATCCAAGCCGCCGATGATATGTGGGCGTCGTCTGTCGCTAAGTTCAAACGCCTCGAACAACTTGCGTGTGACGATAATCGTGTGCGCGGCGCGTTTGTATTCGCGGGTGGCAGCGCAACAGGTAGAGCGTCATCATACGGGGCGCAAGTGCATAACTTCGCACGTAAGTGTGCAGACAAACCAGACTCAGTTCGTCAAGATATGGTGCGTCGTAAACCGATAGTGCCTATACATGGTAAGCGCGTCACTGATGTGCTCAAGGGTATGTTACGCCCCGCGTTAATACCAGCCACTAACAAAAAGTTTGTAGTAGCAGACTGGGCGTCCATTGAAGCCCGTATAACTCCGTGGTTGTCTAATAACGGTCAAGCCAAACTAACTTTGTTTGAGACGGGCGCTGATGTTTATAAAGTAAATGCCGCTAAAACATTTAATATTGAAGTAGATCAAGTGACAAAAGATCAGCGACAGATCGGTAAAGTTCAAGAGCTTGCGTGTGGTTTTGCTGGCGGTGTCGGCGCGTTTGCTGCGATGGGTCGCATCTACGGCATTGATTTACCTGAGAATGAAGCAAACAAGATGGTCAAAGGCTGGCGCAAAGCGAATGATTGGGCCGCTGAGTTCTGGTCTGCGCTAGAAGTTGCATACATTGACGCAATGCGAAATGACGACAAGGAATATGAAGCGGGCCGCGTAAAATACTTGCGGCAGAACAGACACCTTTGGTATATTCTCCCTTCGGGCCGGATGCTTTGCTATCCGTATGCCGCATTTAACGCCGCAAAAGAAGAGGTGACATACGCAAAAGCGTCTTTCAAGCCCAGCGCCGACGCTAAACAATGGCCGCGCGCGAGGTTATGGAAAGGTTTAGCTTGTGAAAATATTACACAAGCTACCGCAGCAGATATTTTACGTCATGCTTTACGCTGCCTTGATAACGAAGGTTTTGATACTGTTTTACACGTTCACGATGAAATTGTTATTGAGACAGATAATCCAGACAAAGCACAAAAAGCATTAGAAAGAATAATGAAAACGCCGCCAGCGTGGGCGGAAGGTTTACCATTAGACATAGAAGTTTCCGTTATGGGGCGGTATGGCAAATGACTTTCGTTGATTTTCTTAAAAGCCTTGCATTTGATGGCGAGACACCACTGTTTGTTAAACAAGTATTAAAGAAGCGTGACGGTCAGGTCTATTATTTTCCTGACGGAACGCCTGACTCAACTTATCCGGCCTACTTACCAGAACAGGCGCGCATATGCGATGGCGATGCGTGGTATGGTAACACTGGCTGTTATATCTTAGAGCGTTTCACTGACAATAAAGTCAGCGCATCAGCCGCTAATTGTGATTACGTTCTTGTTATGATGTTAGATGACATTGGATCGTTGAAAGATTACGGTCAGCTAAAGATACCGCCGTTAGAACCTACGTGGAAGATGGAAACAAGCGAAGGTTCTATACAGTGGGGCTATGCTTTTAATCCAGATAATCAACCAACAACGAATGAGTTCAGCGCAGCGATTAACGCCATAGCTGACGCGCTCTACACTGACAAGGGCGCGGTCAATCCCGTGCGTAACTTTCGTCTTCCTGGCAGCGTGAACTTTAAACGCGGGCGTAACAACTTTGCCGCTAAGTTGCTTGAGTTTCATCCAGACCGTTTGTTCTCGCTCGATCAGATCTGCACCGCTCTTGATGTAACGCCAGGCGAAGCGAACACAGCGCGCGGTCATCATATACGCATTAAAGATACAGGCGGTGATAATATCACATCGTGGCTTAACGAGAACAACCTTATCTTATCCAGCAACAACAATGAAGGCTGGCGTAGCATTATCTGTCCTAACCATGCGGAGCACAGCGAAGGAATAGAAGGCCGCTATCAGTCATCGACTAGATCATATTTTTGTTTTCACGGTCATTGCAGAGATAAGATCGACAGCAATTATTTTTTGAAATGGGTTGCTGACAATGGTGGGCCGCAAGAGAAGCAAGGTCTGCGGAGTGAACTGCTAACAGATCTTGGTAAGAAAGTTCGCGCTAACATAGAACCAACTGCGGCGTTTCCAGATGATGCTAAAGCGCGGCAGATTGAAGCTGACATCTTAACTGCAAAAGTAGAAGATCGCGCTAAATGGTTTAAAGAATGGGCTTACGTTGTAACTGATGATGGTTATTTTAATTTAGTTAATCGTCGTGAAGTCTCGCGCGCATCTTTTAACGCAATCTTTCGTGGCACTAAATGCGTGTCAATACATAATAATCGTCGCATCGAAGCATCAACATATTTTGATGAAAACCGTGAGACGTTAGGAGGCGAACTTGTCAATGAGATTACTTACGCAGCGGGTGAGAAGGCGCTTGTTACGCGCGATAGTATTATCTATGGCAATAAATGGATTAACGCGCGCCCAGAGATCAAACACTCAACAGCAAACATAGATCGTTGGCTGAAGCATTGTGAGACGCTTGTGCCAACTGACTTTGAACGCGAGCATATCTTCGACATGATGGCGTTTAAGCTGCAACATCCAGAGGTCAAAATTAATCACGCGGTGTTGCATGGCGGCGATGAAGGCGCTGGCAAGGATCTTATGTGGGCACCGTTTATCTGGAGCATATGCGGCCCGTTCCAGCGTAACTACGGTTTGATTAAGAATGAGTTGATTAACAATCAGTGGGGCTATCTTTTAGAAAGCGAGATCGTTGTCCTTAACGAGCTGAAGGAAGGCGAGGCCGTTGAGCGCCGCGCACTGGCTAACCAGCTTAAGCCGCTTATCGCTGCCCCGCCGGATCTTATCTCGATCAACCGTAAGGGCTTGCATCCGTATTATATGCTCAACCGTCTATTTGTCTTGGCGTTCACCAACCATCGCCTGCCTATCACGCTTGAGTCGTCTGACCGTCGCTGGTTCTGCATATGGTCAACGTCGCCGCGTATGAAGAGTGAGGACGGCGCAGAGATGGCCGCGTGGTATCAGAAGGAAGGCTTTAACGCTATCGCTGGCTGGCTGAATGACCGCGATGTGTCTAAGTTTAATCCTGGCATGTTCCCACCTCTGACGGACTACAAGCGTTCGCTGATCGAGAGCGGCATGTCTATCGCTGAAAGTTACATATTAGACGCGATCAATAATCAGAAGCATCCGTTTACGCGGCGTGTTATTGGTAGCCCGTTTCACAAGATCTGCCATGAATTATCTGTCGATGATGACGCGCCGTTCACCAAGATGAAGATACCGCCAGCGGCGCTATTTCAGGCGCTTAAAGAGGCCAAATGGATTGACTGTGGCT
>Ga0098073_1000271_pt1 | contig 19329 bp, 23 predicted proteins | sample 31_taG_FD_75060 | JGI IMG/M metagenome (GOLD analysis project Ga0098073, IMG submission 75060) | Marine viral communities from the Gulf of Mexico - 31_GoM_OMZ_CsCl metaG | ecosystem: Environmental > Aquatic > Marine > Oceanic | place: Gulf of Mexico | collected 2015-07-12
GATGCTGGAGACAAACTACTTACATTTGCTACCGATCTAGGTATGTCAGCAGGAGGTGGTCTTGCATTAGGCAGACTTGGTGGCAAGAATCAAGCTGTTGGCACGATGCTTGATATGGTTGGCTCCTACGGTGGAGCGATGGGAAGTATTCCAGTCAGCGAAAAGCTGCTGCAAGGTAAAGACGCACTGATGGGCGGTAAAGGTGAAACGCCTTGGCAGCGTATGTCACGTGAGCAGCAACAACAATTTGCTGAGCAAATGGAAATCGAACTGCTACAGAAGTACGGATTGCTAACGCCTGGTATGGGTCACAACATTGGCCAGGCAAACGTAGCAAACGTGGGAGTGTTCGGCAATGGCATTGCGTAGAAACCCAGAATATATGCCTGGCAATAATGACAGGTATAACGACGACAATCGAGGATTCCTTCAAGCATTTGGAGACGCTGTAGGTGAAGGTCGTGAGGACTGGTCACGTCAATTCCGCCAGAACCGTAAGAACCAAGGTAAGGATGAAAACGCTGTACGTGCTTCAGAACTTTTTGGATCACACCCAGGCATCTCACGAACCAATGAGCTAATCCACGAGGTCCTTAAAGCACGTCGGCCTCAGTATGCACAATCAGATACGGCAAAGCTGATTGAGCAACAGATGCAAGTTCGCAGGGACTTAGGCATAGGTAGAGAGAAAGCGGGCAACGGACGGCAGACAGGCCAGCTGCTTGGCACTGCTGCTCACGACATCGTCAACGACACCAGTCGTGGCGTGTACTGGCTTCTGAATGCAATGCAAGCCACCACCAATGTGATTGGTGAAGCCACACTTGGTAAAGCAGTACCCGAGCTGTACGGCAGGCACAACGTCGCCATCCCACTACAGCAGGGTGGATACATGGATGCAAACATGAAATCCAAACAAGACAAACAGTGGTTAATAGATAGTGGTTACTTAGATGCCTCAGGCAAGCCCAGGTCTGGTGTGCAGATTGAGGAAGGCGGAGTCGTTACAGACAGGAACTTCAACCCAGGACACGTAGCTGCACTTATGGTGCCTGCTGGTGTTGCCGTTAATACAGGTTTAGGGTTGATGACACCATTTGGTGGTGCAGAAGGTTACTACGCCGTAAACCCCAGTCCTGAAGATCCCAATAAAACAAACAACGTAATCAATGAAGTAGCGCTCAAATACATTATGGGCAAACAGGGTAACTTGTTGCCATACGATGAGTTCGTAAAAGTACGCCCTGACGTATCTATTCAAGAGTACGCCAACTACAAGGGTGACAAGTACGACAACAAAGAGGACTACAACCCACTTGACGGGGACATTTCTGTCCTAGGCGGTGCATTCAAAGCAAACGTCCAAGGCATCCACGGACCAGAGGCCAGCATCCTTGGTCGCGCACTACCGCTGACTACAGGCATTACTCCATTTGTAGGTGCAACGGCTGGTGCCGTACTCGGAGCGCGTCGTGGTCGTAGGAATATCAGTCAGGCCAATCCCAGCGGTACAGTTATCCGTGACGGGATGCTTGGAGCAACTGGAGGTTTAGTTGCAGGTCAGGGTCTTGGATGGGCAGCTGAGCACACTCGCCGTGCTCTAACTGACGAAAGAGATGACAGCCAAGGGATTGTTTAAAATATAGAAAACAGAATCAATAACTATGCGTGATACTGCAGCTAGCATTACTAGTCGAATGGCTGGCGATATTTTCAAGCCACCCAATTTTATGCAGCAACGTGAGAACTATCAAGATCACGCTGTCATTGGATTAAAGAATAGAGCAGAAGAACAATCAAATGTATTTGCTGCTGACGCGAAAGTACAAGGTTATGGTCTAGCTGCTGCAAGCCAAATAGCTTCTGCAGAAGCTGAGGCAGAAGCGATTGCAGCTGCAGGCGCAGCAGAAGGACAAGCCTCAATGTTCAGTGGCGCATTTGGTGTGTTAGGTGATTTTGGTGGTGCTATGGCTAGCAACCTTAAGTTAGGAAAAGGTCTCTTTGGTCGAGCACCTGAAGCAGAAGAGACAACTTGATAAAATACAAATAGCGTAATCATAGACATAGATGCAACAACGAGATCCAGAGCAGTTTCTAAATAGACGTACTGGTCGGTCAGGCGGGATGCAGTTTGGCTCATTTGACCAAGACAGAGGTTTCCAATCCACTGCAGCTCAAGGGGCAGGTGAAGTAGGAGCAGCAGCGGGGATGTCAACCTTGTCTGATGTCCACGACGTAATGCGGAAGAACTCTCCGCAGTTCGGAAAGATTGGAACAATGAGCATGGATGCTCGTTCCAAAATGCGCCAAGCAGCCATACAAGCAGAGTCTGATGTTGCAGCTGCAGGTCTGCAATCTGCTGCACAAGTCGAAGCTGCTCAAATTACCGCTGAGGCGCAGAAAGAAGCTGCACAAGCCAAAGCACAAGGTTCAATGATTGGCTCTGCACTTGGAGCTGTTGGTAGCATTGGCGCTGCCCTCATTAGTGACGAGACAACAAAGAATACGATTGAAGCAATTGATGATGCCCTGGCTACTCTACGTAGTTTGAGGCCAGTGAGTTTCTATTACAATGAAGAGTATAGTTCAAACCCTGAACGACTTCATTACGGATTCATTGCTCAGCAGTACGCCCGTGTAATGCCTGATGCAACTTACTTTGATGAAGACTTAGGCAAGTTGCGCATTGACACAACAGAACTAATCAGCCTGCTTGTGCGTGCAGTACAGCAGCTTGAAGCCAAAGTTACACGCCTTGAAGCGTCAAACGCATTAGTAGGAGTTAAATGATGTCTGTTGGATCAACGCCTCCAGGTTATACATATCACCGAGCCGCATATCCTAGTTCTTCACCGCTGCCTGGTGTAGACAAAGGTCCAATGCATGGATGGGGTAGAACTCTATTAGACATTGGCGGTACAGCAATGGCTGGGGTTACACCCTCAGCTCAAACACAAGTGCTGCAAGCTAAGGCAGTTGGACAAGGCCTAGGTCAAGCACAGCGTTTGTTTGGTTACACGGGACAGACTGCAGCCCATACAGGCCGTATGGCAACTGCAGCACTACGTACCAATCCGCTGCTACGTGCAGGTATGAAATGGGGTGGACCATTGGCTGCTGGTTTTGCAGTTGGTGACCTAGTAATGGGTGATGAGAGTTTTGGCAATAAAGCAATGGACGCTGCATTTATGACAGCAGGTGGAGCACTCGGTTCATTCGTACCTGTTGTTGGTACTTCTTTAGGTATTGCAGGTGGCAAGATGGTGAGTGACGCAACCCAGTGGTTGTTCGGAGATAAGAAGACTCCTGAACAACGTAGAATGGAAGAAGCATTAGCAGGACTTCAGCAAGGTATTTACTGATGTTTGGATTTAATGATGGCAAAGTAGCCCAAAGTGAGATTGACAGTGGAGGTCTAAACTCACGCGGCAAGATGGAGAGCTGGGACTTTGGTGATAGCACCAGAGCCTTTGTATATGGATTGCTTGGTAAAGACTACAGTCGAGAGACATTAGAGCGTCAAGCTCGCGAGCGGCAGACAGAGCAATTCAATACCAGTGACGGAATCAGTGCACTGAACACCAAACTGACGCAGTATCGTCCTGGAACCACAATTACTCGTAAGGCTGGAGAATCCCTTGCGGATATGACAGCTCGTGGCAACTTGGAAGTTGGCCTTGGTCAAGCGATTGGTCAAGCAAAGATTACTAATCCTGAGGTTGACTTCAGTGGTGTAACCAACCTTCAAGAGCTGCAATCCCTGGTAGGTCAAGACAACCAACGGCAGACGGATGAGGCTACCAAGAAAGCCGATGCTCGCCTTGCTATAGAAGACAATCGTCATGAGCAGTCACGTCAGGATGCCCATAACCTGCGTGTGATGGACCTGGAGGGTCGCATTGCTTCTGAGCGTCAGCGCCTCCTGCAAGAGGAGCGTTCCGATAAGCGTAACCACGAGGCTACGATGCGTGGCTACGACAATCAGCTTGCTAGCTTCAACCTAGAGAATGCACGGATGATGCAGCAAGAAGAGAACCGTCGTGCAGACCGTAAAGAGAAAGCTCTCTACACACTAATCGCTAGTCTCTCCAACCTAGGTGCTTCGTTCTCTATCTGATCAAGAGTTCAGAGACTGCCACTGAGCCAGTGTCTCTTGTCCCAAAGTAATACGACGGTCACGGGATCCTTCGCTAGGACGGATGTAGTTGTCGTGCAGATAGCGAGAAGCATCGGCAATACTGCTAGTTCCCTTCAGCCCTTGTGCACTACCACCATTGGTCCACACATTGCCGTGGTTGGTTTCCATTTCATGCAGTAGGAATCCGGAGTTGCCTTCAAAAGAAGTAGGATCAAGTCCTTGCCCCTTTGTCCAATTCAAGAAGTTAGAGCGTCGTCCTTGTCCTTCACCAGTGTTAGTCCACTGAAGGTGACCATATCCTTTAGTACCATACCTGTTAGGTGCAAGCTCTTCCATATGTTGGAAGTCACCAGTCTCAACACGTAGGTGACCCACCAACGCAGCTGCTTGCTCAGGTGTATAGCCCTTACCTGTGAGAGTCTGCATATACTGCATAGAAATTTCACCACCAGATTTTTTACCAGTAGGACTTGGGGTACTGCTGCCTGGGGTACTGGAACCGGTTCCACTCTGAGTAGGTGGCTTCAGACCAGCCAGCTGACTTGTCAGTGTCTCAAGATAAGAAGTATCAGGAGCATCGGATTCATACGGTTTGTCACGCAGAGCTTGAATACGTGCAATTTCCTTATCAATTGCAGCTTTGGTGATTGAGTTCTCCGGCTTGTCTTTCTTGAGCATTAGTGAAGCTGCACCAACTACACCAGCTGCAGCCTTCATTTGAGCAGCAGGTTTCATAATTCCACGGATCTCTCTTTCCGTATCACGCTTAATGCGTTCTCGCTTCACATATTGATTAGCATCCAATCCAGCCTTAGCGACTTTTGCATCAGCTTGAAAGGCAGCTATCTTTTCTTCAGCTCTAGTTTCAATACCCTTTTTTGCAATCTCGTCATATTTAGGAGAGTATTCACGTGCAGACTTATATGCCTTTACTGAAGCATTTGCGCTAGCGTTACCCGCATTAATTATGTTGCTGAGAGTACTCATATCTACTGATCATTTTCTTCTATTGTAATTGCTTTGTAGAATATAGAAGATGGAATAAAAGTACCAATGGCAGAGCAAAAGGCACCAAGTATATCTACTGGTCTGTTTAATTTTCAGAACATAATGGATCAGTTCTACAAATGGAGTCCTAGTGACGACGAAGGTAGAGCTATGAAGAATACCTTCCAAGCCAATATGATCCAGGCGGGTTTTGACCAGCAGATGGCAAAGGATATGGCGTACACAAACGCCTTTATTTCAGGCCAGCAGATGGAGCAAGCTGCCGATCTGGAAATGCGTAATAAGCTGCAACTCATGAACGATGAGTTCACAAAAGGCATGACCAAGATGGGTGCTGAGTATGATTACCAGAGCAAGTTTGCAACGGACGAATCAAACCGTCGTATAAATGAAATGTCTCACAGCGGTGACCTGACTCAACGTCAAACCAAGCTGGAAGGTGAAATCGACATCTCCAAAATGAAGGAGCAGGGAATTCAGGATCGCCAGAACATTAACACTCAGGGCGCTGTTGACATCAGTAAAATTGGTGCACAAGGTATCCAGGATCGCCAAAACATCAACACTCAAGGTGACGTTGACATTAAGAAGATCCAGACCCAAGGTACTGAAGACCGTTCAACTCTGACCAAACAGCAAGAGTTGGGTGAGCTTGATCGCAAGCAACAGAGTGGATACGCACGACGTATGGCAGGTATGTTCTGATGACTACAACTACAGCAAAGGGTGGCAAGGTATATCTGACTTATGTAGATCAGTGGCTGGATACACTTCCTGCTGCTGAATCGGAAGAGTTTAGAGAATTTGCTGAGATAACTCCATCTATTATTGAAATTTGGGTATATGCTGGAATTCTGAAATACCCTGGGACATTTAATGACTTGTCTCGTTGGGTGAAGATGAAGTTCAAGAAGTTAAACCGCCGTGAAATCCTTAATTCAGAAATTGCTCTTCTGCACGCTGATATTCAAGAACTGCGGATGGCTATCACTTCTGGTGAGATTAAAGGTGATAATGGTTGTGCTCGTCTTGCAGCCCTTGAGAAAGAACTCAGAAGTCATATCGAAACCTCAGACAAAATGAACAAGAGCACCGACAAGCGAGGGCTGATCCTTGCAGGTGCTGACCGTGTGATGCGTGAGATGACTAACATCTTTAAGGACGATCCACAGTTTGCTGAGCCTATTGAGAATGCAATCAATGCAGTCTGGTCCAAGCTGTACAGCGAGGTGACACAAGGGTAATGGCTAACACTGCAATCACTCCTGAAGGCGTACTAATCGACCTTACTTGCACTCATCAAGGATGCATTGTTGAGGAGAAAGAAGGCAAGTACATCTGTCCTTGTCATAAAGCTGAGTTCGACTTAGAAGGACGCGTCATTAAAGGCCCTGCTAAGAAAAATCTAGAGGTACTTGGATAATGGCTGGCGGGTTTGGTGCTCCAATTAGTGCCCCTGCGGAGGTTGAGTATCAACCGTATGACGGCGACAGTATGTCTCTGCTTGAACTCCGTAAGGAGATGGCAGAGTCACAAGGCATCGAAGCTATTGAAGGTGTAGATAGTGCAGCACTGCAGATCAGAGATAGAGCTGCTCTAAACGCAAAGTTCCGTCTCCCATCTGCAGGACCAGATCAACGGTGGACTCGCTCAAAAGAAGAAGATGCTGCACTTGAAAACTATGCAAAGCGTGTTGCCTATGCAACCACTCGTGAGCAGAACAAAAAGCAGGAATACAAAGGCAAAGCAAAAGCGCAACAAATAGAGCGTTCCCTTAAGTCCTTGAATGAGGCATACATCAGTAGAGGTCAAGCGCTTCAAACATATAAGAATAAGAAAGAAGACGCTTATATCAAGAACTTTGCAAGAGAAATGCTTGGTATGGGCAAGGATCTATACAACTAGTCGTTAGACTGGGGACACTAAGAGAAGTAATAGATGGCAATTGCAAGTGCAGCACTCGCTTATAAGCGTAGTGCGTTGATGACAGCTACCAAAGTAACGACGAAGCCACCTTCAGAGGAGGTGCTTAGGGCTCGTGATGACTTCATCGATTTCTGCAAAGCAATGGGTAAACCTCCAGCAAACCATATGTTGGAGTGGCACAAAGAACTAGTAACAGGAGTTGATAGCGAATGCTTAATGGGAATCGGCGGACCAAACACATCGATCCTCGCGCCACGCGGATCTGCGAAAAGCACTGTCCTTGGTTTGTTTGCAGCTTGGATGATCGGCCGACATGCCGCTGCCAAGAAGATGCTGCGTATTCTGTATATCGCTTATATGGTGGACATTAGTCGTGCAAAGTCAGCAACGATTAAAGGCATCCTCACCTCAGCGAAATACAGAGAAATATTTCCAATGGTTCGCCTATCTAAAATCAAACGATCAGACGAATACTGGTCGATCGACTACGACTTTGCAGGTATCGATACCGCTGGGGAAGAAGCATTCACTATTGCGTGTGGTGGTCTCAAAGGTGCAATTACCTCAAAGCGATCCCAACTTGTTCTTATTGATGACCCTATCAAGTCTGCTGCTTCCATCAACAATCCGGATATTAGGAGAGAGATGGAACAGACGTGGTCTAACGTTATCGCTCCTACGATGTTCCAAGGAGCGCGGGCCATCTGTCTTGGAACTAGGTTCCACTTTGACGATGTACACGCCACGTTATTTGTTCCAAAAAATAATTGGAAGCAAATTATTCAAAAAGCAGTCATAACTGACGCTGAGGGCAGACAGCGTTCGTACTGGCCAGAGTTCTGGTCAATGAAATATCTGAATGAACGTAAGCAAGAAGACCGTGTTGCATTTGCGTATCAGTATCTAAACACAGCCGTACAAAGCAGTGAAGTCGGTATCTCTCCTGAACTGATTGTGAAAGGTGAGGTGCCTGAAGACTATGACTGCTTAGGAGTAGGCATCGACCTTTCTGCAGGTATGTCTGAGAAGAACGACTGGACAGTATTTACGTTAGGTGGAATCAAGGACGGGAAGATCTATTTGATTGATCAACGTCGTGCTCGGACGATGGGGAACATTGAGAAGATGGATACCCTCTGCGAAATGCTTGCGGACTGGAACATCCTTCAAGAAAATGATGAAGGTCAATTTTTCCCAAGTATGTCGCCATGCGTAATTTGGCCTGAAGCTGTTGCTTATCAGAATTCATTTGAAGGTGACTTTAAGAGAATTATGTTTGATCAGCGTGCGCTGTATAACCTCCACTGTAGTCCAGTCAAAGGCTTCAAAGGTGACAAGTTAGCAAGACTTCGTGGCGTACTTGGTCTATTTGAAAACAAAAAGATTGTCTGGAATAAATGGCGTAAGTGGGATGTTCTTGAAGATGAGCTACTTAACTTTGGTCATTCTCAACACGATGATGCTGTTGATTCAATGGTCCTTACTATAGGAGGATTGTTGAGACGAGGAAGTTTGCAATTACAGTACAATGAAGACAGTTTGTAATTAGCCGTTAATAACTATGGCTCAAGCCAATAACAGAAATCAACAGACAAAAGCACGATCTGACGCTAAATCTCGTGCTCAGCGTCATACACAGATTCGAAATGAAATTGCAAATGATTCAGCACGGACTGCTGAGCGGCTGAATGGTCTAGATCGAAGCAAATATGATTTGTCTGGATACAGTGATGCTGATATTGTCAGGTCCTTTAAAGGCGGAACTTTTGGAGATGAGGACTACGCACGTTTGACAGGTAAGTCAGCATCACCATCCCCAGCACCCGCTCCTGCACCAGCCCCCGCTCCAGCTCCTGCACCAGCCCCTGCACCGGCACCGGCACCAGGCCCCGCTCCAGCTCCACCGTCGCCAGTAGTAGATCTACCAATACCCCTGCCTACAAATCCTCAACCAGGAGGACCGACTCCCCCTCCGGTTAATTCAGTAATTACTCCAAGCCCAGGTAGCAATAATGCAAGTGCAGCAGCAAACGCCAACGCTAACCAAAACGTCACTTCTGGAAACATTGATGGTGATATCACTGTTGGTGATATCGATAATACTGGTGGATATATCGGACAGATTGGGCATACGAACAACAGTGTGAACATCAACTACAACAAGGCAAATGCCAACGCAAATGCCAATGCTGGTGGTAGCGGTGGCGCCGGCTCCGGCAACGGAAGTGAAAACTGGTCTGGTCCCGATAATGACCCACTTGCAAACTTGATGGGTGGTATGGCGTATCAAGCACTGAACACCAATGCTTGGCATCGCTCTCAGTCAGCCCTTAATGGACGTGATCGTGCCGCCCAGGCTGTTGCTCTAAACAACACTCTGTCTAATAGTAGAGAAATCAGCGCTGGTTATGCTCAACGTGCAGCCAACGGTACCGATCGTATGTACAGGCTGGCTCAAAATCAGTGGGCAGACACAATGGGTGATACCTGGCGCTATCAGCCTCCTAACTGGGTGATGCCTCAAGCACCTAAAGAAATCACGTCAAACGTGAATCAACTGACTGAGGATGCATACGACCGTATGGGTGGTTAATCGGCGCTAGACTGTAATTAAAATAGGTCGCGTAGATGTCTATTGTTAATAACCAATTTCAGGAAATAATCCAAGCTGCTAAAGAGCGAAGAGGGGACCTAGCAATCGACTCAATGATTGTTAGCTCTCATCTGGCTCAGATGCGTCTGTTCATCCTGCGACGTGGTTTAGAGTTCTACTGCGATCAAGACAGTTACGGCAAGCGTAAGGAATTTCTAGCCAAGGTCTACGAGACTAATATGTTGGAGATGAAGCTGGAAAGCATCATCGACTATTTCTTGTGTGATGGCCAAGGCCTGTTCTACTTCCGTCCGTCTGGTGACACCTATCAGCTGTTCTACTTCCCTAAAGATCAGTACCGCTGCTACAGAGATCAGAACGGAGAAATTGAAAGTGTTGTCCTTATCTACAGCTTTAACGTTAAGGAGCCGTCACTGCAAGATATGTATGGCACTCCCGGTAAGCGGGGTGGTAAGAAGAAGTTTATTCGACTGAAAGTATATAAAGACCGTATTGAGCAGACTATCTCTGACGAGAAGATTGAGTTTGAGAATGAAGGTGGATTGCCTAACCTGACTCAGCCAGGACGTACAGAGACACTTACAAATAGCTTGGGCTTCATTCCTGCTGTTGAGGTATTCAACCATCTGGACTGCACAGGAGAAGCTACCGGTAGTGGAGAGTTTGACTGGCTTGCACACCAGATCCTGTTCCACGATGAACTGGTGCGGAATATCCGTAAGAACATGAAGTTCTTCGGTAACCCCACGTTGGTCTCCAGCCGTCCTAAGCACGACATTGTGGAGAGTGGTGATGAGCAAGCTATGCGTCCCACCATCTCTAGTCAAGCTGGCTTCTTCGCACAGGACAGACCAAGTACAAGAGTATCGCAGCCGTTTGGCGGTGCCTCACCTCTGGACGGTCAGATCAAAGTTCCACGGGTTATTGCAAACCTAGAGCCGACTGATCGTGTCAGTTATATGACGCCTGACTCTGTGTCAGGTGACCAGAATATGTACGTTAAACAGTACCGTCAGGAAATCCGCCTGGCACTTGGTGGTGTTGACGACATCGATATCAACGTTGCTGGTACTGCCTACGAGAGTAAAGCTCTCTATGGACGTGTCTCAGCTACAGCAGATAAGAAGTGCAAAGCTCTCTTTGACTTTGGACTTTGCCGCTTGTTTGCAATGATGATTCGGCACGAAGAGTTCCTATTCCAGGAAAGCTTTGCTCAAGCCATTGGTCTAGAGAAGCCGATGATTCCTCTGATCGAGGATTATGAACAGCAGCTGGCTGAAGATCCAGAAGCCTTTGAAAAGGCAATGGAGAAATACACGAAAGCTAAGATTAAGTTCGAGAAGAAAAGAGCCGAAACCTTCCGTGTTATGCTAGAGGCAGGAGAAATCCCACCTAATGTTGTTGGATTAATCCCTGACGGCAGTGCCCGAGTTGCCTGGCGTCATACCGGACAAATCTTTGAAGAAAGTTCAGAAGACATCCTGCAAAACAGCATCGTCGTCCGAAACCTTCAAGAGCTTGGTGTTGATTCAATTGAAGCACTCAAGTATATGTTCCCCGGTAAGACTGATGAAGAACGGTCCGCCATGTTGAGCGGTTTCCCCTTCCGGATGGTCCAACAAACTCAACAGTCTTTCAACCAATTTGTAGGCTTACTTCAAAGCCTTTATCAACTACCGCACCCACAAGCACCAGGAATGCCATTGGCTGCGGATCCGAACCTTGATATCACAGGGTTCCTATATAGATCACTCGAATTTTTACGTAAGGAGTTAAGTTACAGTGGAAGGTTCATTTCAGACGCCGACGACATCAAGCCCCCAAGCCTCAGCGATGCCGACCGCATCCGTAGCCAGCGCGGCACCTCAGTACGCGACGAACGCCCCGTCACCCTCCCAGGTGTCGGCTCCAACGGCAACACCTCAGGCACAGGTGCAAGTGCCGCAAATGCCGGGTTACCAGCAAGCGGCGGCCCCGCAATATTCGGAACCCAGCAGTCAGGGGAATCCATGGCAGCAGGCATTCCAGGCGTTGAGCGCAAGCCTGAATACGCCCAATCAATCCCAGGCCCAGGTAGCACCCTCGGCTTATCAGACTCCGACACCTCAGGTACCTACCCAAGCAGGTTGGGGCTCACAGGCACCGAGTCAGCAGTACAGCTACGCCGCCCAGGCAACCCCGACTTACGCTCCCCAAGCTTCAACCCAGGGCTATACGGAGCAGGAAGTATCCAGTCTTCTGGCTCAACAGGCCCAGCAGATTCAAAGTCAGGTCGCAAGCCAAAGCGCAAGTGACGCTTACCTGAGCTCTATCTCTGATGTCAGCTTGGAAGTTCTTGAGCACTTCGGTGCTGAAGCTCCCGCTCTGCTGAACAACTACGCCTGTGCTGTTGAGGATGCCCTCATCGAGCAAGTGCAGCGTGGCCAGCATATGAACCTGATGCTTGATGCAGCTGGTGAAGAGCGTGCAGCAATGAACATCATGCTGACCGATCCTGACATCCTTGCTGATTACGTCAACGACTTCTTCGGTTATGACGGACCTTATCCCGTCGAAACTCCTGAAGAGCAAGCAGCTCGTGAACAGTCGGAGTATCGCCAGCAACTTGAGCAGGAAATGGATCAGTACGAGCACGACTATGCCGTTCCTCAGAATTTCCAACGTCCTCAAATGGATATGCCGGTCCCTGGCCAACGTCAGAACGCCGCTACCAGCTTCTGGGGTGACTTTGGTGCAATGATGGACAACAACCCTGAAGACGCTTGGAAGTACCTCTCACAGGCTCCCAACGCTGCCTTCCAGAGCAAGATGCTCGTCCAAGACTATTGATCAGTCTGAGGGGGTAGTTAACAGCTATCCCCTAAAATAGTATTAACGAACGATAACCAACAATGGCACAGCGTATCCAAAGTTACGACCCTACAATGGCCGCCCCTTACGCACAGGGCGTATTGAACGAATCATCGGCTAACCGTGGTATTCCCGCAATGAATAGCGGCGTGCCTCCTATGTCAAATATGGATGATGGCGGTGCATACACCAAACCCTATGTGAATGCTCAGCCTCAGCGTCAAGCGGAGTTCGCACTTCAACAGCATATGCAAAACGTTACGTCTGCTCGCCCTCAAGCTGCAGCTAATGCAATGGGTGCAGTTCGTAAGCAGACTGTGGATCAAGCTTCTGCTGAAGAGCGTCCGAAGCAGTTTATGAACGCCAAGATGGCAGATGTTATTTACGAAACATCGGGCGGCGGTGCATTAATGAGGATGAACTCAGTGCTGCAGTCCCCAGAGCGTAAAGCATTCATTGATAGCATTGCATCTAGCCGTGCAATGTATCCAACTGATACACCTGAACTTGGACAATATATCCGCGAAGCTAACCAATACGGTTGATTGATTCTCTATAATTAAGAGAGTCGTAATACCGTTATCTAGTGTTAAGAAAAGCAGGCGATAACCCCGCTGCTTCTGATCCTGAGGTTTACCAAAGTATCTGGAAGCACTTACGTAGCGACGGAATACCGGATCAAGCTGCCAATCAAATGACAGCCGAGATGCTCACTCACGGTGAGGATTTTGATAGTTCAGTGGAGAAATATCAACGGTATTACGACAATTACAAAAGCAAAGGTTTCAACACTCACGCTGCCCAATCTATGGCAGTTGAAGCATTAGAAGGCAGAGAAGAAGCCCCAAAAGAGTCAATGAGGTTCGCTAGACTTAACGGGTAGATTTACATATAGCTAGAGTGAATAATATACCAAGTGGCCTTGATCCAGAAGGCGTAAAGATTGCTCAACGTGGTAATAACTGGGGAGCAGCAGATCAAAAACGTTATGACGCCTGGCTGGCACAACAGACAGCGACAACAACAACAACTACGACTGGTCCATCACCAGAAGTTGAAGAACTAATGCTGGGACCAGCTTATGACGGATGGGGTGAAGATCTGTATGACGATGGTGTGATCACATACTCAGCTAAACGGAATAGTGATTTCGATAAAGCATTTAGACGGCTTGAACGAGAGCTTGGTATTGACACTCAACGAACTCGTCGCAAGCACGCTGATGTCGTCTGTATGTACGATGATGAATTAATCAATGGTAGATACGCCGGACAGTGCCGCTTTAAAACTCGCGGAAATGGTAAGAAGTATCAAGAGATTGAAGTAGCAGAAGGACGCTGGTGGTCACAGTCAACTGTTGTTCACGAGATTGGTCACGCTCTTGGGATGGATCACCCTGACGATCACAGTCGCAAAGACACAATTATGAGCTACGGCGCACCAGGAGACCTGCCTTGGTTTACAAGTTTAGACATCAAAGTTCTTGACTATTTGTATTAGCCAAGACCTACAATAGTGTTGACAGAGGTATAATTAAGCGTTAGAATTAGCATATACAAAGTATAAAAAACCTATGAGTACTCGTCTTCACGGAGATTCCGTGCGTTCTTATCTGCGTGACATTGGCCGTATTCCTCTCCTTGAACATGACGAAGAGATTCTTCTTGGTCGACAAGTGCAGCGATTGATGCAGCTTGAAGATAAACGCAAAGAGTTGGAAGATCAATTACAACGTTCAGTTGATGATGCAGAACTAGCAGGACATTTCGATCATGACTATAAAGGAATCCGTCGCGAGCTACGAGCCGGTACAAAGGCCAAAGAAAAGATGGTTACAGCGAACCTTAGACTCGTCGTCTCGGTGGCCAAGAAATATACGAAGAGGAATATGGAACTCCTCGACATTATCCAGGAGGGCACCATCGGTCTCGTCCGTGGTGTTGAAAAGTTTGACCCTAGTCGTGGCTATAAATTTTCTACTTATGCTTATTGGTGGATCCGCCAAGGGATCACCCGCGCAATCGCTGAGAAATCGAGGGCGATCCGCCTACCAATCCACGTTACAGAGAACCTCAATAAACTTAAAAAAGCCCAGCGTGAACTAAGCCAGTTGAATGGCCAGATGCCTACTCTTCTAGAGCTGGCTGAGTACCTAGAGCTGAAAGTCGATGACGTTAAGGATCTGATGTGCAAAGCCCGTCAGCCTACTTCTCTTGAAATCAAAATTGGTGAGAACCACGACACTGCACTGATCGATCTGCTTGAAGACGAAAGTCAGCTGCCAGACCTGCTGCTTGAAAAAGAATTCATCAAATCAGACATCCAAGAACGTATTGCTGAACTGCCTGAGATGCAGGCCGCTGTCATTAGTATGCGTTACGGAATCGGCCCTGAGTTGAAAGAGCCAATGTCAATGACTGCTATTGGACAAGCATTGAATATGAGCCGTGACCGGGTACGGACACTTGAGAATAAAGCTCTTCGTTCACTGCGTGAGGAAGACAATCTGCTTGCTGAATATCTCTAATAAAATAGAGATAAAGAGCTGGTCACAACATGGACGTAACAGATCAAATTCTCAGGTTTCACGAACTGTACGGTGGAAGTGACAACACTAACGCTGATCGGGTAGCGGCTTCATATTCCATTAACTATGCACACGGCACTTCGATCAATAACCCGATCGAGGTGTCTTTTACGTCTATTCCTTACACAATGAAATTTAAGGATAGCGTAGGACTGATGGGTGTCGAGAATATTTTCTATAAAGTCAACCTGAACATAGATAATGTACGTGGTTGCATTGAGGACGAAGGATATGAATGTATGAAGGTAACGTGGGTTGACGAACTAGATCCAGGCTGGGAAAGTGCTTTAGCAGACTTCTCCAAAGATACGTTGCCTATCTACAACTTTTACGAACCGGCACGTGTAAGTTCAGATCTACCTAAGTTCCAGTGCCCACGATGTTCAATAAGTGTGAACAACATCGGTACTGGCAACAAGTGGAATGACGACTGGCTTGACGTTCGTTTGTACGACCAAAACAAAAAGCCAATCGCAGAAGATAGCTTCTGGATTAACGCAAAGAGTTCGTTCTATATCGGCTTCCACGCCAGAAACACCCGGCGTTTGCCATTTAATGTAGAGATAAAAATAGGCGAGCAATATAAGCCCGCCGATCAGATTAAGCAATCATCGTGTGGCGCAGTTGCCTGTGGCTGTTAGTCACGCTCTTCTTCTGCTGAAGCACTTGAGATTGGAGGTGCAGGTGCGGGAGCTGGAGCTGGCGGAGGAGGAGCAGGAGTGTTGCCATCAATTGTGGCTTGATTCAGCACCTTGTAGAACCATTTGGCATTACGTGCTTTAACGCGAGGTGCAACGTACTCTGCAACAACGATACCTGTTGCTATGTCATAAACACCAACACGTTCTACTTGGCTCTGCTCAGAAAGAATAAGTGCTAGCGGGTCTCCATCATATTGAATACGAAGACGCGTCCCAAAGGTGCAAGGCACTAGCAGCTCGTACGGTGATCCTTCAATTGTAAATTTGGCACCAGAGATATAGATCTTTTGATTTGCCTTACGATCCCACCACTTAGGAAAGAAGTGCACATTTCCTTGAGGCGGGGGAACCAAAGTAAGAGCAGCAGAAGCCGCTTCAGGAGAGTGGTCTTCAATCCTTTTAAAACCTACCAACTTCAGAGATTCGGCCATCTAATTAATTAATTCACCTCTTTCTATTGTACTCATTATTCTGAGCGTTTTCGCCAGCACAAGTTTTCAGCTGAACAGTTAGCTTTATTGCCATCTTTGTGATGAATAATTGAGCAGCCCCGTTGCCTACCTGGTTTGGTAGGAGGATTATCTAAGAATGCTAGAGCTACAAGTTTGTGCACAGGTACAGTGACAGCTTTCTTCCTGCCTATTCGTTGGGTAAGGTTAACTACGGGATAGCCATTAGCACTTGTCTTGGGTTTAAGAATTCGCTCAATAACTCCTTTAGTTGATTTGACGTGACCGTGTTCATTGACGTAATATTCAATGCAGCACTCAAATCCAGCGAGGGTATGAACAGGTACCCATTTTTTGCTATCAATGAATTCCATAAAATATTGGGATACTGACCCTATTCTAGTGAATTAGTATTTATTATTTTAAGTATGCGGCAAGTAAGTTGCCCATAAAACCTTTATAGCTTTGGAGCATTACATCCTATGTGGATCGATAATGATTTTCCGAAGCTTCTTGGTGCAGAGCTGTACCGCCCTCACCCGGCTTACATCATTGAGATGGCAGTCGAGCCTGTGGTGGTTCATGACTTCAGTAAGCAACCGGGCCAGACCGTTCAGCTGGACCGCTATCGCTTCTGGGGCAAGCCTGGAACCAAGGAGTCTCGGGAACGTACTGCAGATCAAACTCTTGGTTCCGCCTCTGCACGGAACATTGTTAAGGACAAGGTTCTTGTGACTCTGCGCGAGTACACCGGCCCCGCCGACACTCGTGACGCCACTCAGCCTTCGACCTTCAAAGTTGCGAGGGAGACCCTGATTACTGCTCAGCGTCTTCTGCTCGACACCGGAAACCTCAACGTTTTCCACCAGTCCATCGGTTCGTTGACCCTGCTCGATGACTATCGCCGCTGGCGCGACCGGGTGTTCGCTAATGAACTCCTGAAAGCTGAAGCCTGTGGTGCTGCATCGGAAGAAAAAGGCGGTTACTACCTCCCCGGCGGCAAAGAAAAAGGCGGCGTTGGTGGCACCCTGGGTGTGACCTATGACGCTGGCGAGTCTGCCAAGTTCGATGTCACCACTGACCTCCTCGAAGTGGTCAAAGATATGCGTAAGCGGAACGTGCCTACGTTCGCTGACGGTTACTACCGCTGCATCTGTGACCCCACCGCGATGATGCATCTGCGTCAGAACAGCGACTTCCGTGAAATCGCTCGTTATCCGGGTCAGGGAATCATCAACCCGATGAACCCCATCCAAGGTCCCTCCGCGAACTACTTCCAAGGAATGGGTCCTGCCTACGGTCAAGCCGGCTTCGTTGCTGGTCAACCCGTTATGCCGACTGGCTTCCTCTTTGAGGGTGTCCGTTGGTTTGAGTCCACCAACCTGCCTGAGACTCACTACAACCTCATCGTGACTGACGAAGATGCTGCTGCCCAAGACTATGGTGCTGCTCAGTTGATCTTCTTTGGTCCTCAGGCTGTAGGCGTCGGTATTGGTGGTAACAACGCTCAGATCCTGCTGAATAACAACGATGACTTCTCTCGTTTCATCATCATGATCTGGAGTCTGTTCGCCGGTTTTGAAGTTCTCAATAAGGACTTCATCACGGTTGGTTACTCTTTCGTTTATTGATAGGAGAACTAACTAATGGCTAAACAACGCGATTACTACACCTGCTTTAATGCAGAAACCCGCCGTGATTGGAACAATGTGATCCTTCCCGGCAACTATGTCACTCACCTGAACGCTTATCGCGATCAAGGCGTGACTGCTATCCCCGGCGTGAACTTCTTCCGCCAAGTCGGTGCTGTTGTCATCACCCCTGAAGACAACTGCGGCTCTCTCCTCGATGCCAACGGCGAACTGCCTGCTGGTACCTACGCGGTGAAGATCCTCAGCCCCGACCTCCGTCCCGACGACAAGCCTCGCCTCGATCGTCCGATGACTGTGCCTGCTGGCGCAACCATCTACCGCACGGCTGTGAACGCCATCAACCTGACCGGTGTTCCTGATGCCGCGACTGGCGATATGGCCGGTGGTGACACCATCACCGTTGCTCAGACGGCTGACTCTGTCGGCACTATTCCCGCAGCTCAAGCGGCAATCTTGACCTCTTCTGACGGTACCGCCGTCGACGGCTACTGCTCTGAGATCCCTGCTGGTTACTTCAACGCCTGTGGCGCTGTTGCAGCAGATCCCTTCGCTGGCCTGTCTGGCCTGACCCAGCTGGTCAAGGACTGCGATCCTACGGTTAACCAGGACGTTCTCGTTGCCGTCACAACCGGCACTGCGCTGAAGCCTCTGTGCTACTGCGGCGGTGGCTCCGGTTCCGCCAACGCTGACCCCGATAACGGTCAGACCGCCATCTTGGTGGAAGTGTGCTTCTTCATGGATGCACCTGCTCCCGATAGTGACGACGTGCACCTGCCCTTCCCGATTGAAGCTGGTCAGTCCCGTAACTGATAATCAATCAATGAATCAAGAGCCTCTACAAAGGGGCTCTTTTTTTGTGGCTATAATCGAGTGAGAGAGAATTTTAGGGTACATTTATGACTCAAAATAATGGTCTGTTTCAGGATACAAAGACCGGTAAACTCGTAGAGTTTATTAGCAAGCACGACAAAGAATTTGCAATGATTCGAGACGCTGGTGGTGTCATTAGCTACGTCACATTGGAACAGCTCGTTCCTTACAGCAAAGAGAAAGGACGTTTGGAAAAAGTGGCAGCTCCTGAGACTACCCCTGCTCCTGAGGAGGAAGCACCTAAGACTCCAGTGCCTCTCGAAGATACTCGACTGAATTTGAACACAGCTACGGCTGAAATTATTTCCAAGCGACTGCCTGGTGTTGGCTATGCAACCGCTAAGCGCATCATTGAACTGAGGATGTCACTGTCCGGTGAGCGCTTCAGTAACCTTAAGCAACTTGAGAATATCCCTCGGGTCAATTGGGAACAGCTGATTGAAGAGGACCTTATCTTCATTAGTTAAACTAGATATATCAATTGATAAGTAAATATGGCCCTACCAACGCCAGAAGAAGTACTTGCGTATCAAA
>Ga0098073_1000272_pt1 | contig 19289 bp, 12 predicted proteins | sample 31_taG_FD_75060 | JGI IMG/M metagenome (GOLD analysis project Ga0098073, IMG submission 75060) | Marine viral communities from the Gulf of Mexico - 31_GoM_OMZ_CsCl metaG | ecosystem: Environmental > Aquatic > Marine > Oceanic | place: Gulf of Mexico | collected 2015-07-12
CCGGGTCTTCTGTAAATACCTCCGGGAAACCGGTCTCTGTATTTATTGTGAAAATCTGACCTTCGCCCACCCGGCGGGTTGCGATATACCGGTCTGAGAGGTACTCAAAATCATAAAACAGGGAAGCATTTTGTACTTCCAGAAACGAATAGTCTTCCCCCTCAGGAGAAGACGTGTAGCGTACAGACGGCCCGTAGGTGTATTCCTGATCTTCAAAACGAAACGTGTTTGTGTTCTCCTGAATATCCTGTAAATACATACTGCCATTTTTGGTCTGCAGATGGGGTTTGAGCTGTTGATTTTTAGTCTCCGTTAGCTTTCCGCTCTTTAGGTTTACCGAGAACAGGGTATTCCCGTTTCGCATAAAATGAACCTGTTGTTTTTCCTGAATGAGATCGTAGAAAAAGGTGTTTTTAAATTCCAGGTCTTCAAGCAATTCTGCCGAAGGGGTAAGGTTGACTAATTTTTTCGCGAAGCGTAATTGTAAACCAGCGGGGCGCACAACCGTAACGGTGTCTGTCTTAAAAAAATCATCGCAGTCCCAACATTCCGTGATTCGCTCTTCCTGAAGGCTGTCTTTACGAACTTCCAGCGTATACACTGCTCCCGATTCTTTGAAATACAGCTTGTTTGGGTAGTTTTTCAGCAGCTTAAAGCTTTCTGCTTCATATACTGAGCTTCCTCTGTTTGCTTTATAGCCTACAATTTCTTTACCGGAATGGGTATAATACAGAACGTCATAAAGTTGGTCTTCAAAGCGGCTTACCGGTAGTATGGTGAAGGTATTGAGATCAATAACGACATCTTTTCGGCCTTCAGAGCCAAAGTTCCAGCCGTTGGATTCTACATACGAGTTAATCTGCAAGACGGCCTTTTGCTCCTGTGGAATAATCGTAAAAGCATCACAGGCGTTGGTTTCCGTAAGGGTGAGTTGCCGGCTAAACGCCAAGTGTTCAAGATCAAAGACGATGAGTTCAATTTTTTCGGAAGACGTGATAAAAACCATCAGTAGCTCGTCTTCAAAAAAATCAAGATGTGAAATGCTGGAATAACCCGTCTGAACCGATTGCAAAGCGTTGAAGCGGCTTTGCTTCCCGGTTTTGGCATCAAAAACGATAAGGCTGCCATCGTCGTAGACCGTTACCCATTTAGCACCATGGTTACCAAATAAATAATTCTTAGCCTGAAGGCTTACCGCACGCTGCTGAAAACGCAGCTGCAAAAGGCTTCTTTCCAGATTAAAACCTTGTTCCTGCAGTAGGGGGTGGGTCAGGGTATTGTAAACCGTCTGGGGATTGCCATCCAGTAAGCCCAGAAAAGTACTTGTTTTGGTATCCAGGTCGTACTCCTGCAGCCTGAGTTGTTTTTTAGAATTTTCGCTCACATAGAGCATGATCCGACCCGCTTCGTTAAGGGTGCCGTTGAGATCAAAGTGATCCTGCACCGCGGTGGGGAAGGAGTCAAGGAAAATCATTCCTGTACCGGAATCTACCAGCGATACACTGGAAGTGTGCTTAAAAATCAGGGTATTATTGGAGCCGAATAGGACGTCTGTTGTATACGTCTCTTCGGGATTAAAATCCAAAGGTTTCTGCAGGTTCAGCCTTTTTTGGCTTTGATAATCAAATAGGAAAAGATCTTCCCGGTCTAAAAAAACTTCTTTACGTATACCGCCACTATCTAAACGCGCCAGACTTTCAGTATAACTGAGGTCTTCTCGGCCCACGGGTTCATACGGACTGAGTTTTTGAGTTTTCAGGTCGTAAACCTGAATGCGCAGTCGCTCGCAATAGTTTATACAGCTTTTGAGGATTATACGGTTTTCTGATTGAAAATAAGCAGCTTGCACAGGCTCCTCCAGCTCAAAACGCTGTAGTTCAGATCCCGTATCCAGATCCATCAGGATGTAAAATGCATCGGGTAGTGTCGCGTCTTCTGTATTGATGGTTTGCTGATATCCCAGGATTTTACCCGACGGATTTATACTGACCCCGCCGATGCGATAATCCTGTGCATCTGAACCTGAAGTGTTTTTGATACGGCCCTCAAGACTGATATTTTTCAACACCACAAAATGCTCCAGATCCCATACGCTTAGTTCCTTAAAATTGTTGAGTACCAGACGGTTTTTACCGGCGTTGAGTGTGCTCTCCGGTCCCAGATGGTAATCCCATGTATTGAGACCAAAATTAGTATGCAGGCTTGCCTGCTGTGCAAAACCTGAGCTCAGATACAGTATATTAATGAGAATAGAGTACAGTGCTATTGAGAGAGGAACTCGCATCTGAAAGATGTATTAACCTTTACGCACTTTTTTTAAGTATTTAAATAGCGATTTGTTGCGGTTATCTTTAGCTATGTTTTCGGGCATATCTCCCCGGGAATTAGACTCTTTTGCAAACGAGCGATCGATATTCAGTACAAAATTAACGCTAGCCATATTGCCGTTGGCTGCGGCCAGGTGAAGCAGATTGTTTTTAGCTGCATCTTTTATGCTGGTATCTGCACCGGCATCTATCAATCTTTTGGCCCAGGTAATATTGGCATTCATTATGGCTTCCTGTAATGCCGTATAGGGTTTGTCTGCACCGGCATCTACATAAATATCCCGGTCTAAAAGAATGTTGTAAAGCGTAGAGTTGTTATCGCTAATCGTATAATCTAAGAGTTGTCTGCGCTGGCTATCTGTATAGGTCTCAAAGGTATATTCAAGAATTTTATCGTAGATTTTATAATTACGCGCTCTGAGAGCAGCCACTTCAAGTAGTCCGCGGTTTTGCGTATAGTCTTTGGTGAAAATCCAGTTATATACGGCCCAATCATCAAAGCGATCTTCATTGTTATTTTCTATGGCATAATTAATATTGTCATAAATACTGCGGTACATAAGGTCAGCCGGGATTTTGGTGATTTTATGAGCCTGGCAACCGGCTGTATAGACCGCACTGTCAAAAGTTACTGTCTTTACACAATCGCAATCTGCATCGTAGTAATAATCACCGCTGTAATCTCCATTTAAATAGGTTACGGCGCCTCGCACCAGAATCCCTTCTATCCAGCCGTAATCGTCAAAAACGGGTCCGCCGGAATTACCGGGAAACGAATCGATATCACTTTTAAACCAATTGGATGGAGAAGCATCAACCACCTGTGCATTTTCCGAAAATTTTAGCGGTAAACCCGTGGGTGAGCCTATGGTGTTGATGCCGGTACCTTCGGTAATATCACCTCCGGTTCTAAAGCGATACGGGCGTCGGTTTGATTTTCGGTTTAAGCGTAAAACCGAATAATCATCGTCTGTATCTTCATCCAGTTTAGCACTAAGCACTTCAACTACTTCATAAACATCATCGGGATCCAGATTAAGCGCGTGCGTTATAGGATTGAATTTCATATTGCTGGTGTAATCAAAAACCCAGACGTATCCCTTGGCATCATCCAGGGTTTTGATGCAATGACCGGCGGTCACTAAAATATCGGGAGCGATTAAAAAACCGGTACAGTTAGCAAGTGCCGGCTGATCTAAAAACTTGACATTGTCATCAAAGTTTTCGGTATTAAACATTTGACTTAAGCGTTCCTGAAGCGACCAGGAATAGGCCGTGTTGCCCCGTAAACTTTCTTTACTGATCATTACTGCGGTTGCTCTCACAAAATCCTGATAGCCCACTGCATCCTGAGCTTCTTTACGGTCATCGGGGCCAAATACGCCTCTTGATGCAGTACCCGGTTCTCCAAAGGGATATTGTATGGTTACAGTTTGTAGTGTATCCTGGGCGAAAGAGACGGTTGTTAGTAAAAGCAAAAGGATAGCCGGAATATAGGTGTAGGGTTTCATACTTTATGTTTAATGGATTAGAGACTGCGAGAACGCAGGGTATTTAATTTCTTTCTTTGACAATTTGATAGATAAACTCGGTAGCATACCCATCAATTTTGCCTGTAGCAACAGTACCGGTGCCTCCACGACTTTGGGTATAGGTATTGGCAAGAAAAGATTCTAAAGGGTTGGTACTCCCGCGGCTGCTTTCGCCACGGGTCTGAACGGTGGCTTTAAAGTTGATAGGATTGGGAGCGGCAAAACCTTTGAGCATCAATTTCTCATAAGGAGGGCCAAAAGCAAAAACATAGTCTTTAAAAACCATAGTTTGTCCGGGAGCAAGTTTACGCTCATTGTCGTTAAGGCTAAACTGATCATTGGGCATAAAGGGAGTAATCTCCCCCTTGCTGTTTATTTCGATGATGCTGAAGTATAACTCGCGATCACTTTCATTGGTAACCTCAAGTACGACATGATCTACCTCGGGTACTACGCTAAACATACCATTGGCATCAGTATAGGCATTGGCATCGAGGGCTTCGCCGTAACTTTCCATCACTACATCGTAGGAAACCGGAAGCAATCTAAAACTGAATTCATAATCGGGATTGTTCATTTGCAGTTCTTTTAAGTACTGTCCCTGCGCATAATTAAAAAGCTTTTGCTTCAGGTCATCAAAGGCAGCACTTCCGCGGGAATCTTCAGTCTGGTCTACAGTCACCTCCCCGTTAGTAGCCTGAAGTTGAAAAGAACCCTGATCCTGAGAGATAATTACCGATGATTCTAAGGAGTCCTGAACCAGAGCACCTAGTTTGTTTTCGCTTAAAAAATCATTAAGAGCTGCCTCAATACCCGAGTTTTTAGTTGAGGCGTCGAGGTACACCTGCAAGGAGATATCCCCATAGGTTTTTTTGTCGATAAACACCCAGTATTCTTTTTCATTAGAGCCCGGGAGCGCTTTATCTAATACGATATTAGCTTCGTTGAACTTCGCCAGTTTTACGATGCCTTTAGTGATAACTTTAGAAGCGTCATAGGTGGTAGTCCCCGCCGGAAGAATGGCTACGCTGGTTTCCGGAAAGACCCCCTGGAGTTTACCGGCCTGAATTTTTACCACATCAGGGCGGGGGAGGGCTGCGATTTCAAAATAAGGCTCCTGCTTAACGTATTCGCCTTTAAAAACCTTGTAATCGGGGTTGCCTTCAATCGTGGGAGTTTGGTTGGGCGAAATCACATTCATGGTGGCCGCCATTTTATTGTATAGCTGGCGGTACGTAAAATCAGAGCCCAGATCGGTCATCGCTTTATTAAAGGCATAGCTCAGCGAGCCCACGCCCTCATACTCATAGTTGAGTTCGTTTGCCGAAGCCCCGCTAAACATCACAAAAGGAGCCGCGTCTGGTTTAACCTGAGCGGTCTCGAGCATGTCGCTGCCGCTCTTGGTCTTATTCTCAGAAGCAGACCAGCCTTCCGGAGCAAAGGTAGGCGCTCCGCCACGGGCTTTACCGCCACGTGTGGCCGAACCGGAGTGGCAACTGTCTAGCAACAGCACCAACTGACCGTCCTGGCCCAGTTTATTTCTGAAATTGGTGATGAGTTTTCCCAACTCATCATCGCGTATGTGATTTTGTCCGCTGTAATTGTAGCTGGGACTTACAAAGGCGTCATAAGGAACAATAGCTTCGTCTTTATCATCTATTTCCTCCCCGTTGTCATCTGCAATTTGCTGCCCGTGACCCGAATAGTGAATGACCACGATATCTCCGGGTTCAATGGTTTGATTGAGTTTTTCAAGCGCAGCGATGATACCGGCACGTGTGGCTTCGCTATTGAGAAGAACGGTAATATCATCTTCGTTAAAGCCCTGTTTGAGCAAAGCCGATTTGATCAACGGCACGTCGTTAGCAGAACTTATGGGGCTCCAGCCGGTGCTTGCCGGATAATCTCCCACCGCAATAATCAGGGCTATTTTTTTAGCCTGAAGCGAAAGGGAAAAAAGAACTATAAAGGTTAGAAGTACTATTCTTTTCATACGCGGATTTTTAATTGATATCAAATAAGCTGAAAGAGATTCCGAAGAAATAACCGAAATCATAAACTTTCTTGGTGAAATTATCCAGACTGCTCAGGCTGGTACTCTGGCCTGCTTCAAGACCGTCTGTAAGCCGATCAACCGGACCATAGGCTACACCACCAGAAAGAGAAAGTCTGCTTTTACTCCCCAGAAAAATTGAAGGACCCAATAAAAAGTTGACCCCACTAATGTCATCGGCCAGGGGGATTGAAAGACCAAAGCTTCCGCCCACATTAAAATTGTCGCCGATAACCGGATAAAAATTGATCATGGTGCTGAGGTTGGGGATAAAATAATCATTTGCCGTAGCGCCAATAACACCTTCTTCACTGATGAAAAAGTCTTTTGATTTATCTCCAAAATTATTGAGCGTAAGCGCCACACTGCTGTTAATCTTAAAGCCTCCGGTGGCAAAAAGTTTTAGGCTGCGTGTTTTTATGGTGGTTACTTCGGCATCGGTATCCTGACTTTCAGAAAAACTACTCTGAACAAATTTCAGATTGATATTTACCTCGTCGCCGTCCATTTGGTAATCATAGGTCCGTTCAAAAGAAGCTGCTTCAAGTTGGGTGTACAATGATCGTATCTCATCAATAGACAAATGCGTTAGCGCTACGGTGTTACTTAAGGTAGCTTTGAGTGCTTCCAGATTGCCAATAGTTCGGTTTCTTTCAACCAGCTCTCCGCGTGATACATTGGTGTCTGATTCCGCGGCCGTTTCAACCTGCGTAGCCATATCTTCCAGGTCTCCCGCAAGTTGCTGTTTGTCAGCATTTATAATTTTATCCAGATTAGACAGGTAGAGGTAAAAGTTGGCATCAGGATCACTAAGGCGTGCATCTGCCTGCTGGCGGGCCAGCGCTTTTACATTTTGTAAAATCGCTTCTTTATCCAGATTGGGATTGAGTAAGTTGGCTTTGAGGGTATTTTCGATGGCGCGTACGGCGGTCATTTTATTGGATAATTCTGTAAAGGCATTGCTTACACTGGCACCTCGCGAAGCGGAATCAAAGAATTTTGAATTGCTTAAAGAAGACTGACTTACATTAAGCCCCAGATTATCGCCACCCATCCCGCTGATGCCTCCTAGTAACGAGGTAAAGTTAAATCCGGTGCCGGAAGGCTGCATATCTTCTTCCTTAATCTCTGCGATTACATCTACAGCAAACGGGTTGACATTTACTAATTTTATCTCTACTAAACTGTTTCGTTTAAGACGTGGTTTAGTAAGGGTATCAATAATTGTATTGGTATTGTCTAAAGCGAGATAGGTAGCTGCTTCAGTGTTATAATCGTAAAGTATACGGTATTTTTCCTGGGCCTGAAGCGATACAGCAGAAAGGAAACCAAAAATACAAATAAGTGCAGGCGTAATTATTTTCGACATAAAGATTTAGGTTAATTCAGGATTGGGTGCTTTTTTTGCAATGTTAAATATATTAACAATTTTTTAAAAGAAGGTTATTTTAAGTGGTTGTTAAGCATATAAATGCGATGAGCTGAAACCTGCAGGAGCAAAAAACAGGTTTTTAACGGTTGTATTTAAAGTCGGTTATTGCTATTCAATTAGAAATCAAAAGTTTCAGTACCTCTTAAGATATTCTAAGTACGTGTGTAGTATGTCTATACTTAACCGTTTTAAGTGTACAAATAACAAATACCTAAACGACACTCTTCAAGTGGTTTAGATATTTTATAGCCCTTAAGCATTTACTTTAAGTTTAAAACTCTTTTTGCTCTGACCAACTAAAAGTATATTTGCCGCAATGTTCAAAAAGCGTAACGCACATATTATCCCGATTTTCTTTCTGGCGGCATTTGCCCTCCTGCGGATTGTAAATTTGCATACCTTTGTTCACGTTTTTGAAGATCAGGAGGAAGTAGTTGATTGTAAGTACTGCGATATGGTAGTTGCCAGCGATCAGGGAACTCCACTGACAACTACACCAGAAGCTTTAACGCATAATTACATTCATTTTGAAGCCTTGCAGGCTGTTGAAGTTGACAGCGTTTATCGTGAACCTGCGCTCAAACTTTTAAAGTTTTCCTATTTATTCAATAAGCCGCCTCCGGTGGTTTCCTAAGTACTGTGACGTCTTTTTTTGATTTCCGGCTTTGCTGAAAAGCATACAATCTTTGGTTGAGGTCTGGGAGTGTACAGTACATTTTCGTTTAAGGATTTAAGCAATTTTACATCTGATTATTTACTAGCGGCCCTTTAATAGAGCAGGCTTTTGGTCTGTATACTATTGAATTTACAGTGCAGCCTGTATACAGCCTAAGGCTTTTGATATCACAAAATGAGTGATGTCACCTAGGGTTTAGGTGCTTTTTAAAATCCTTCCTTTTTATTTAAAATTTTTGATCAGACTGCAACGAGCTCAATCACTGGGTTTATGCTGCTTCAGGCTTTTTGCTCAGAAGCGGCTGCTGTCTGTAATCTCACAACCTATAAAACATAAAACTTATGATTCAAGCACTTAACCTTACTAAAAGGTACGGCTCGCATTTGGCATTAAATAACCTCAATCTGCAAATCAATCCCGGGGAAATCTGCTGTTTGCTGGGGCAAAACGGAGCCGGGAAGAGTACTACCATTAATCTTTTTCTGGGCTTTATAGAACCTACTTCAGGGAATACCCTAATTAACGGAGTTAACGTTCAGGAGCATCCTCAGGAATCTAAGAATTATCTGGCTTATATCCCCGAAACGGTGATGTTGTATCCCAATCTTACGGGTGTTGAAAATCTGGAGTATTTCTCCAGTCTGGCTGGTTTTAAGTATAGCAAGGCTGAACTCATCGCGTTTTTACTCAAAACCGGTTTACAGGAAGAGGCGCATAATAAGCGTCTGGGTGGCTATTCTAAAGGGATGCGTCAAAAGGTTGGGATCGCGATAGCGATAAGTAAACATGCCAAAGCTTTGTTTCTGGACGAACCTACCAGTGGTCTGGATCCTAAAGCTTCTAATGAATTTACAAAGATTATCAGGCAACTCTCAGACTCCGGTACGGCAATTCTCATGGCGACACACGATATTTTCAGAGCAAAACAGGTGGCACATAGTATAGGCATATTGCGCTCGGGCGACTTTGTTTCGCAAATCAAAGCCGCTGATATTTCTGCAAACGAGCTCGAAGAACTTTACCTACAAACCGTTTAATAATCCCTATACTCCAATACAATGATTTCCATAAAACAAGTGCTATTTTCTTTTTGCTTTTTAGTCTTTGCTGAAGCAAGTGCGCAGCAAATTAAAGGGCAGGTGAAAGATGCCGATACAAATATTCCTATCCCGGGAGCCACAGTACAAATCAAAAATACCAAACAAGGTACCGTAACCGATTTTGAGGGCAACTTCCGTTTAAATGGAAGCGGCAGCTTAGAAATTTCGTATTTAGGCTATAAAACAGCAACGGTCAATCCGGATTCGACCTTTATCACCGTGTATCTAAAAGCTGAAAATTTTGCCCTTGACGCGGTTGAACTTGTAGGCCGAAAGGCACAAACCTATACGAGTGATTATTCATTCTCGGCAACGCGTACTTCAACCTTAAATAAAGATATTCCGCAGGCGATAAGTACGGTGACCAAAGAATTGATAGACGAGCAGCAGGGCATACAGCTCGCTGATGCGGTAAAGAATGTGAGTGGGGTTTCGCTCAGCAGTTTTTACAATCAATATTCCATCCGCGGGATCAGTCAGAATGAAGAGGGGCAACTGATTAACGGAATGCGTACCCGCCAGTTTTATTTTTTGCAGCCGTTGCTGGCCAATGTGGAGCGGGTTGAGGTTATAAAAGGTCCGGCAAGTGCTACTTTTTCAAGCGTAGATCCCGGCGGAAGTATCAATCTGGTCACCAAAAAGCCACTGGACGTGGAGCGTAACGAGGTCAAATTCACAACCGGTAGTTTTAGCACGATTATGGCCGCTGTAGACTTTACCGGTCCGTTGAATGAGGATAAAACCTTGCTTTACCGTTTTAACGGTGCCTATGTGGAAGCCAATAGTTACCGCGACAACATCAATAATACCTCGTTGTTGTTATCGCCTTCGTTTACCTATTTAGCCAGTGAAAAAACCGCAATCAATGTAGAGCTGATTTACAGCGATATGAAGGGGAAATTAGATCGCGGTCAACCTATTTTTGGTGCCGAAGCCGGCGTGACCGATCTGAACAGTACCCCCATAAGTTTGAATCTGGGTGCGCCCAATGACTTTTTCAACTCCAAACAATTTATCATCACCGGAAATCTTACGCACCAGTTTACCGATCAGATAGGCTTTACCACAACCTACATGAAGCAGACCTGGAAAGAAGATTTACAGGAACGGCGCACCACAAACGGGTTTGGGGTTGACATTGATAACAATCCCATACCCACCCTGGCCGCGATGCGTTTTATACAACGCCAACAGTCATGGAGTGTAGACAACGTCAATAGCTATTTTAATTTTGACTTCAATACTGGTGCATTCAAACATAAGCTGCTGGTGGGGTATGATCTACACAGCTGGGCAAAATTAGAAGGCGGCGGACAAAATCAGGCTAGGGGCTATCTGTTGAATGACGGTTCGGTAACCAATGCTTTTGACCCTGCGAATGCTGCAGCCTATCAAACCTATACCTACGAAGGGATGATCTTGCCAAAACCCAATGTGCCGCATTACAATCTGGAAGATCCCAACAATACCCTGAATAACCTTACCGACTATAATTTTAACGGAAGGTCAGCTTTTCCTACCGCACTGACCGAGACCCACGCGGCGTATCTGCAGGAACAGCTTACCTATAAGCGCTTCCATCTTTTATTCAGTTTAAGACAGGAATGGTTCAGAGATGTGACCAACCGGGATGAGGCTGATAAAATTTCGTTTACAAACAGGGCGCTGCTGCCGCGTATAGGATTGACTTATACTGTTAACGACCAAATAAATGTGTATGGAACTTATCTGGAAGGCTTTCAACCGCAATCCAATACGGTTACCATTATGCCCAATACCGGAGGTTTTTACGGCAGTACCGACGATTCGGCCAGTAGATTTAAACCTTTAGAAAGTGATTTAAAAGAGGTAGGTGCCAAAATCACCCTGTTGAAAAATAAGCTCCACATCAATACCGCCCTGTTTGAAATTAATCAAAAAAACCTGTTGCTTAATGCCAATGTCCCATCCGCTCCTGATTCTTTGGTTACCCGCGGAGCAGAGCGCAGCAGGGGTTTTGAGATGGATGTTACCGGTTATTTATTGCCCAACTGGCAGGTGTATGGCTCCTTTAGTTATAACTATGCGAAGATTATTGAAGACAATGATCCGGCGCTTATCGGCGCCCGTAAGCAAAATACGCCGATTACAACCGCTACTTTGTGGACGCGTTATAACTTTTTGAGTACTTCAAAACTACACGGACTGGGAATAGGTGTTGGCGCACAACATTCCGGGGATAAAGTACCTACTTATGACCGCAGTTTTAAAACGCCGGCTTATACCTTACTGGATCTGGCGGTCTATTTTACACCCAAAAACAGCAACATCCAGCTCAACGTGGCGGTTAAGAATCTTACCGATAAAACCTACTGGGTCGGAGCTCAAAATTACCTCAGGTTGTTTCCGGGGGCACCGCGTAACTTTTTAGCAACAGCAACATATAGATTTTGAAGATGAATAGTTTCAGGAATATTATAGTAGTAGAATGGAAAAATATCATCAGGACTAAAACAGCCATAGTGCTGATTGGTGTTTTTGCAGTCCTGCTGTTGTTTTCGGCCTTTATAGGTGTGGAAAATACAGCAGAACAGAACAGCATACGCGAGACCTATCAGGAACAGGTGCACGATGATTATGTCAATCAGCCTGACCGCAATCCGCACCGGGTATCCCACTACGGATATCTGGTTTTTAGAGAGCGTCCTGCGCTGAGTTTTTTTGAATTCGGGATTGAATCTTTTGCAGGAAACAGCATTTTTCTGGAAGCGCACCGGCAAAATACCGTCAATCTGAGCGAGGCCGGCTTTTCAAACGGAATGTTGCGTTTTGGAGAACTCAGTATGGCTTTGATCTTACAATTACTGGTGCCGCTCTTTATCTTTTTCATCGGTTACGGTACCCTTGCCGATTTAAAAGCTAACGGCGTGCTCAAGATCATGCTAGCCCAGGGCGTAAGTGCAAAGCGGCTTATTTGGGGTAAAACTCTGGGGATTTTCAGTTTTACCTCGGCAGTTTTTATAGGAGCTATGCTTTTGATTTTTAGTATTGCATTTGTGGCGTATCCTGAAGCACTTACTCCGGCCGTGTTGTTGCGCAGTCTTTTTGCAATGGCCCTTTACACGGTGTATTTCTTCATCTGTTCATGGATAACGGTGCTTATTTCTGCTAAAAGTTCGCGTGGAGGTGCAGCACTTATATCATTGATTCTGTTATGGATGCTTTGCGGAATTATTCTACCCAAAATGGCGCAAAATGTAGGTTATGCTTTGTTTCCGGCACCCTCAAAATTGGAGTTTGAGACCCGTATTACCGAAGACCTGGAGCAAGTAGGCGATTCTCATGATCCGGATGATGCGTATTATACCAGTTTTAGGGAAAAAACTTTGGCGGAATATGGAGTGGATGACGTTAAAGACCTTCCCTTTAATTATGCAGGGCATTTAATGGCAGAAGGCGAGCGGGTTACTACAGAACTGTACCGAAGCCATTTTGATGAACTGATAAATACCTACACCAATCAAAACAGTATTGCAGCCTATTTATCGTTTATCAATCCGTATTTGATGGTGCGCAATTTATCAATGGCTGCGACGGGAACCGATATGGCACATTATATCGATTTTCAGAAACAAACCGAAGACTACAGGTACCGGCAAACCCAGTACTTCAACGAACTTCATAAGAATGAAGTTGATGCTGAACGAAGTGGCACCCAACGCCTGAATAGTGCGCGGTTTAAGGAAAGAGACCCTTTTGAATATGAAAACAGAGGGCTGTTCTGGGCCTTGTCTAATAATGTGATCACGTTGCTGGCATTGGTGTTTTGGCTCATGCTTATCGTGTTGTCGTTTTCTTTTGGTTTCAAAAAAATAAAATTATAATAATGAACACAGCATTTTTTAAACTCTTTGCAACCGAGTATAAAAACTTTGCCCGTAATCCCATAAGTATATTGGGCTTTGCAGTGATTTTTATCATAGGGATCTATGCTATTTTTCACGGAAAAAATACCGTATCCCAGCAGGAAGAAACCATCGAGAAAATTGCGGAAATACAGGAAGCAGAGTTGGCTAAGAATAAGCGATTGTTTTCTGATAATTTGAGCTATTTTACCTATTACCAGTTTTATTACACGCAAAACGATCCCGGTAAATGGGCTGCTTTTTCTTTAGGACAACGTGATGTAAATAATTACAGTCTTAAGCTGCGTATACTTGCGCTTGAAGGGCAATTGTACGATACAGAACTCACCAACCCTATGACCTTATTATCGGGGAATTTAGACCTGAGCTTTTTGTTTGTGGTTTTGATTCCGCTGCTCATCATTGCGCTGTGCTTTAATCTGATTTCTTCAGAGCGGGAATCGGGTGTGTGGGCAGTAGTAGCTTCACAGCCGTATTCCCTTTCCAGGATTATATTCTTGAAGTTTTTAGTGCGATTTCTGGCTGTTTTGGGACTTTCTGTACTTCTATTGATAGCAGCTTTGTGGTTACTCGGGCTGCCTTTTGATACCGATTTTGGTGTGGTGTTTTTATTGATTGTAGGTTACGAACTCTTTTGGTTTGCGTTGGTTTATGTGCTAACGCTGTTTAAGAAAAATTCAAACTACAATGCCGTCACGCTTTTAGGGATCTGGTTATTTCTGGTAGTTCTTCTTCCGGCATTGGGTAATGTGCTGGTTAACCGTTTTATACCCATTCCGGAAGCTTTTGCAACCACCGTAACCCAGCGGGAAGCCTATCACGAGAAATGGGATATGCCCAGAAGAGAGGCTATGGAACCGTTCTACGAAGCTTATCCGCAATACAGATCGTATTCTATTCCTGAGGATGCGTACAGTAACGGCTGGTATTACGCGATGCAATATGTCGCCGATCAGGAAGCCGGAAAGGATTCAAAACTACTTTTTGAGAAGCTTGAAAAGCGTCAGGAGGTGAGTAGAAAACTCGGTTATTTTATTCCCAGTTTGCTGCTACAAAACACCTTTAACCGAATTGCAGAAACCGATCTGGAAGATCATCTCAACTATCTTGAAGCAGTAAAGAACTACCACAAAGCAATTTCTGAATTCTTTTATCCTCATCTCTTTAAAGGAAATTCTATTGAAGAAAGGGACTGGAACGATTTTCCGGAATTTGACACTTATTAAATAAACAATTGAAACATTAAAAACCATGAAACATATAACAATCTTAATCCTTTTTGTTTCTGTGCAATTCAGCTTTGCGCAGCGCTCTTTTACATTTGAAGGAACAGAAATCCCGGCAGGGACCAAAGCTCATTTTAAAATACCTGTAGAAGATTCAGGTGAATCCACTTTTATACCCATCACTATTTTTAATGGGGCAACAACAGGAGAAAAGTTGGGTATCACTGCCGGCGTTCACGGGTACGAGTATCCGCCTATTTTAGGGGCACAGCGGCTTATAAAATCAATTGATCCCAAAAACTTAAAAGGAACGGTTATTTTGGTACAGGTAGCCAATTTGAATAGCTTCTTAAACCGAAAATCGTTTATGAAGCCTGAAGATGACGAAAACTTAAACCGCGTGTTTCCCGGAAAAAAGAATGGCAATTTGAGTGAGCAAATTGCTTATTATATATCCAATAGCATTATTAATCGGGTAGATTATTTTCTGGATATGCACGCCGGTGATGCTGCTGAAGATCTGATGAGCTATGGGGCCTATTACCGCAATGCGAATATGCCGGAGGTTTCAGCAACCGGGAAGCGGATGGCATTGGCACTTGGTTTTGATCATATAGTAACGTTTAATACTGATGGAAAGGACTATATGAAAGCGGAAAAGCCCAGTTTATATACTTCTGCTGAAGCTTTTAAAAGAGGAATACCGTCTATAGATATCGAATGTGGAAGGTTGGGTATTGCAGATATGCAAGCTGCTGAGCAGGTAGAACAAGCTGTTCTGGGTTTGCTTCAGGAACTTGATTTTACATCAAATTCAAAAGAAGCTGCTCTAAAACCTGCTAATAAAATTACAGACCGAACCTATGCAGAGAGTTCTGTTTCCGGAATTTTTTATCCTTTAAAAAAAGCCGGAGACTATGTTGTTAAAGGAATGGAAGTGGGGTACATTACCGATTTTTTTGGTAACGTTAAAGAAACCGTATATGCTGAAGCAAACGGACTCCTGTTACTGATTTTAGGAACTCCACCGGTTAATAAAGGCGAGACGCTTACGGTGATAGGACAATTTGAGCAGTAATCACTTTTCAGAATCAGTTGCGCAAGGCTGCAGTTACTCCAGTCCTGTAAGTGCAAAATTCCCTTCCTTCGAAGGAAGGGCTAGGGATGGATTTTTTTACATTTTAAATAGCAATGCGCATCAATAACTTTTCATCTTTTACTTTTAACTCATAAAGGGCGGGCTAGCTTCGCTTCACTGCAGTGACTGCCGTCCTGCAAATGCAAAATTCCCTTCGCTGGCGCTCAGCGGTCTTAAATGCAAAAAATCCTGCTCAGGTAAACCTGGCAGGATTTTTACGTTTTAATCCCTTGCGGAATTTAGCATTTGATCGTGGAGTCGGGCGGGTTCGAACCGCCGTGCAAACAGGCAACTCAATAGCTTTCTACACGTTTATTTGCCAATTGATTTTCGTGCAACAGCCGGTCGGCAACTACCAACTGCAACCTTATTCCCAATCAAATTTCGTAGTGGCATCAGGATCCTGCCAAAACTAGGTCTACTTTTTCGGTACCCCTTGACGAAACGCCGCAAACCAGGGCTTTTCAGGGGTATCTTGGTGCCGTACCTCGTACGGCATTAAGCATATCCTACTATAATTCGGATTACGCAGCCAAGGCGTAGTTAGACTCGCCGTTTAAAAAAGTGTGAAACCTGAGATTTACGAGCTGTGTCCCAGCGCTCGACGTGCTTACTATTCAATTAGACCCGCTGTCAAAACCAAATCGACCCCAATTGTTCCATTTAAAATTCAAAACCTTGAATTTTAAATTCAGCCTGCAAAGATACTAAACTTCTGCAGGTCCTGAAGCTATTAATTGATTTAGAATTATTTCTTCTCAATAGCTGCGTCATCCTTGAGCGCATTGATCGAAATTTCTCCTTTGCCGTAAGACTCAATTGAAGCTTTATCCTGTGCAAATACCGTAAGTTGATCTTTGGCATTGATAGCGGTTGATGTGCGTCCGCTCAGGGTTACACTGGCATCTTCAGCTTCAAATCTTCGGCCTTTATAATCACCGCGGTCTGAACTGGTAAGATTTAAGCTTCCCGTTTTACCTTCGGCTTCAAACTCAGCATTATCTTTCAACGTAAACATACTTTCAGAGGCGTCAAAATCACCTTTCAGGTCAGTGCGACCGCTCATTTTGATATCAAGTTTTGCGGTAGATACAGTAACATCCCCTTTGGCATTTCCGCTTAAATTAAAACGTGCCTTTTCACTTCGCAATTTAAATTCGAAATCAGAATCTTCACGTGCCGTAAGTGAAAAATCAGGTACATTAATCATACCCGGAGATTCAAACTTGGTATCATCATTTAGTATAACGTGCTGGGGATTTTGCAGTTTTAGATAGACGTGCAATTCTTTTGACCTTGTAATGCGCATAGAAGGCATAATACGCAAAACGCTGTCGCGTACTTCAAATTGAATAACGCTGGTCAGATTTCGGTCTGTTGTCAGTACATAATTGTTGATGTTGGACTGAGCCAGTTCGAGTTCGATACCTTCTCCTACTTCAACCGTGTTGATACCGGTAGTCAGGTTTCCGTTTACCGAAATCACGTCTTTATCTCCTTTGATTTTTTTCTGCGCACTGCAGGAAGTTAAAAATCCCAGTGCCAGTGCAAATGCTATATGTAGTTTCATTGTTATGTTTTACCAGTAATATAGGGCGAAACTAAAGGCTTTTGTGTCAATAAACTATTAAAAGTTTGATAAGAATGACCTAAAATGGAGGAGTCTAAAAATACCGAAAATTGTATCTTCCGCCTAAATTTTAAATTTTATGCATTCCATCACTTTTGCACTTTTAAAAGAACGAAAAAACCCACCAGACCGCAGGGCCGTTTTGTCTCCAACCTCTATGCTTGAGGCTCAGGAACATTTTCCCAAAGCCCGTTTTATAGTGGAAGCTTCATCGATAAGGATATTTCCGGATGTTGCTTACGAGAAGGCAGAGTTTGATGTGGTAACTGATGTTTCCGCGGCTGATGTGATGCTGGGCGTTAAAGAAGTGCCCGTAGACGCGCTAATTCCTGATAAGAAGTACTTTTTCTTTAGTCATACCATAAAAAAACAACCCTACAACCGCGATTTGTTGCGCGCAGTTTTGGCCAAAAATATAGAGCTGTATGACCACGAGGTTATCACCAAAGCCAGCGGACTGCGACTGATTGGTTTTGGTAGGTACGCGGGGATTGTCGGGGCCTATAACGGCTTTAGAGCTTTAGGTAAAAAACACAGGAGCTTTGATTTACCGCCAGCCAACAGCCTAACCGGTATTGAAGCGCTTCACGCCCAACTGGCTAAAATTGAATTGCCTGCACTCAAAATTTTGCTTACCGGTAACGGAAAAGTAGCTGGTGGTGCGCAGGAAATTCTGGATGCGATGGGTATTAAAAAGGTTTCGGTTTCCGATTACCTCACTAAAAGTTTTAAAACTGCAGTGTATTGTAAGATTGGCGTAACCGATTATAACCGAAGAAAAGACGGGCAGAAGCCCAATGCCAAAGAATTTTTTGCAGATCCTTCAGGCTATGAATCAGACTTTATGCGCTTCGCGAAAGTAACCGACTATTTTATCGCAGGGCATTTTTATGGTGAGGGCGCTCCGTATTTGTTTACCCGCGAAGATGCCAAACTCCCTGATTTTAATATTGAAGTCATCGCAGATGTTTCTTGTGATATCGACGGACCGGTTGCTTCAACCCTGCGGGCTTCTACGATTGAAGATCCGTTTTACGGGTATGATGCGCAAAGCGAAAGGGAGGTTGCGATGGATGCTCCCGGAGCGATTACCGTAATGGCAGTAGATAATTTGCCTTGCGAATTGCCCAAAGATGCCAGCGAAGGTTTTGGCCAGATGTTTATTGAACATGTATTGCCTGCGTTTTTTAATGAGGATAAAGACGGAATCTTACAACGCGCCCGAATGACTCAAAATGGAAAACTAACCAAACGCTTTAGCTATCTGCAGGATTATGTGGATGGGAAAGAATAGTTTGAAATACGAAATACGAAATACGAAATACGAAATACGAAATAGGAAAACAGTACGCAGTCTCAGCTTTCAATCAGCGGAGAATTTATGGCGAGGAATTTTAGTCGTCAAACGATTTAACGATTAAGCAGTTCCGCGATTAAACTTTTTATAATAGCAATGACAATAACAGTTCAAACCTTAATCCGTTCTAAGGCGTAAACTACCAAAAGCCCCAGCGCATACATCAGCAAATCAAGCCAGGAGAAGTGACTACCAAAGAGAAGCACCGCGACTGACTTGTACGGGCCTTCAAAAAATTGGGTGAGATCAATCAGCTGAAGCCCTTCGACCAGCAAAGCAACCGAAGCTGTTAATACTAATCCCGTTCTCACGGAAAAACGAGAACAGGCCATCAGCAAGCTATAGACTAGAATTACCGCAAATAGATCACCCAGATAACTCCGAATAAATCCGCCTTTGAGATAGCCTGCAATTGCAGCTTCAATACCCAAAAGGATAATAAATCCGATTACATAATAGCGTCGCTTAGCACGTGGCATTATGGGATTGTTTTTTGGTTAACCAAAACTGAAAACTAAAATAACCCGCATTGAGGAGCAGTCCAAAGCTCAGGGTGAAAATCCATACCCACCTGTGCTGAATGGGATTAATGAGGTATTGCAAAATGGTATACGCCAGATCAAACGGATTAGTAACCAAATCCCACGAATTAAAACGTATAAATCTGCCCAGATAAATGCCAAAACCGCACAGCAGCAGTACCGCAATGGTGGCCAGATTGAGCCATTTTACCATGATCTGGGCTAAAAACAAACTACGCCATACGTGTATAGATTGAAAGCCGAAATACAGGCTCAGCAGTGCAAAAACACTGATGGTCATTACGTCGTACCAAAACCAGTTTGGCGGACTATACGAAAGGTGGATCAAATCGGTGATTACATAAGGGGCATTAGGCAGAAAAAGCAGCCAG
>Ga0098073_1000274_pt1 | contig 19190 bp, 4 predicted proteins | sample 31_taG_FD_75060 | JGI IMG/M metagenome (GOLD analysis project Ga0098073, IMG submission 75060) | Marine viral communities from the Gulf of Mexico - 31_GoM_OMZ_CsCl metaG | ecosystem: Environmental > Aquatic > Marine > Oceanic | place: Gulf of Mexico | collected 2015-07-12
CCAACCATTTCTGGAGACAGATATAGATCTAAATTAAAAGAACAAAATTATATAGGATCTTCATTTCAGATTTTTGATCAACAATATAAAATCAATAATCTGTTTAGACCAAAGACCGTAGCACTATCTATTGATAATACGTTTAACGATCCCACCGTAGTAGATACTTCAAGATATGTAATTGGAGGAGGTTATAATACAGCGGGTACGGACATTGTACCAACAAATCAGTATTTAGAAGAACCCGAAGTTTCCAGGGTTACAAATGTATCCATGTTGTATGGATCTCTTAAATTTAATTTTCAAAATCAATATGGTCAAATAGATGGGATTAAGCAAGTTCCTATGAAAGGTTGTATAAACCTTTTAGATTTTAGTAAACCAAATACATTTAAATACACTTCTGAGATAGTTTTTTCAGGAGATACTTATGTTGGCAGATATACTGAAAAAGTAATAATGCCTATATTTTCTGATTTTTTATATGGTCAGCCTAATGAATACACGTATAATTATTTAAAAAGAGTGAACATTCCTTATCCAAGATTTTGGATGAATACTCAAAAATATGATACCACTAAACTTGCCGATGCAATAATGACATTAGGTATTAGTACAATTGGTGGTGGTAATGTAGATACACTTTTACCAAATGATTTATACTATTTAGATAGGGGTGATAGTTGTAGTTTGTTTGCCACTATTTTTAGTAAAAATGATCCTAATCCTAAATTTGCAATGAGGTATGCTTATATGTATACACATTGTAATGGTGTATTAGATTTCTTTACAGAGTCTGAAATTAATCTAGCACAAAGAGATTGGGAGGATAGAAAAAAAGACAGACATTATGATCCATATGAGTATGCTAATGTAGATGAACTATTTAATGCTGAAATTATTAAAGAAGATAATTTTTATAAGTATGATTATTCATTAAGTGCTAGTAGATTTATAACTAATTTAACATCATTTGGGGAAGTACAAACTAGAGACTATAATCCTAAAGTTGCTGAAACTTGCTTTAACCATTATCCTAATAGACTTATATATTCTTTACAAGCTCAAGATGAGGCTAAAAAAGATTTTTGGAGAGTCTTCTTACCAAACAACTATAAAGACTTTAAAGATAAGGTTAGTTTAATTAAACCTGTAAATAAAAGTGGAGCTATTATATTTTTTCCTTATCAGTCTCCTCAAATATTTCAAGGTCTTGATCAACTTCAAACAGATCTTGGTACAAAACTTACAATTGGTGATGGAGGTTTATTTACTCAACCATTTCAGAATATAGTTAACTCTGAATATTCAAACGAATATGGTTCGTGTGAGAGTGCAAGAAGTGTTATAAATACACCTATGGGTATTTTCTATTTATCCCAAGCTCAAGGTAAGGTTTTTCAATATACAGGTAATTTAGAGAATATTGCAAACAGAGGTATGAAGTGGTGGTTTAATAAATACCTTCCTTCAATTCTTATTAGAGATTTTCCGGAATTAGAAAATACACCGTTAGCTGATAATCCTGTAATTGGAGTTGGTTGTCAATCTGTTTATGATATTAACGATGATATAGTTTACTTCTGCAAAAAAGACTATAGTGTTAAATCTGAATATAAAGCGAATATAAGTTTTGACTCTGCAAATCATAAGTTTATATATAAAGATTCTTCTGGTTTACAAACATATATTGAGTTAGGAGATCCTTTTTATTTTGATGATGCTTGTTGGACTGTATCTTATGATCCAAAAGCAAAAGCTTGGATATCATTTCATGATTGGTGTCCTGAGTTGAGTATACCTAGTATTAATCATTTTTTAACAACTAAGACAATTCTTTCAGAAAAACCCTATTGCCCTGCAGGTTATAACTATAATCCAAATACAGGTCAATGTGAAAAATTAATTGATGAATCTGCACCAGCTGTAGTTACAGTTCAAGAAATTGAAGCAATCATTGCAGGTGGTACAGAAGATTGTCTTATTGATATTGTTATAGCAGTTGATAGTTCTTCAAGTACACGTGGAGCAACAGCTCCTGTTGGTATAGCCGAAAGAACTTTTGTTATGGATTTTATAAATAATCCTAATGTTCAATCTGGGTTGCAATCTGGTGATATTCAAATTGGTATTACATCTTGGTCAAACACCAGTTTTATAATGAGCCCTAATGGCTATTCAATGAGTAATACGTTAACCGCTGCTCAAGTTGATTATTGGCTTTTTACCAATTGGCTCATGAATAGTACAAATATTTCTAACGCACTTTCAGTTGCTCAATCTGAAATAAATGATAAAATTAATTCAGAGTTAGGTGATAGATCTTCTGCACCAAACTTTAGGCAATATATTATTCTTGTTACGGATACGGAAACAACTCCTAGTTATCAAATAGGTTGTCCTTATCAATCATCTGCGTTAGGTGGTTCTTGTACAGGACCTGTCAATCAATTTCTTATGGCTGTGTATGCTGGTCCAACAAGTCCTACTCCACCAAATCCTTCTGCGTTGAGTCAAATTACTTGTAATCAATCTCAGTTAGAATTTGGTATAGCAGCAAATAATCAAGCTGCTATTGCTTTAGTTGCAGAAGCTGTTGTTGGAGAAGCTTGTGGTGGAAACTACGAATGTAATTGTCCTCCGGGTTATACATTAGTTTATCCAAATACGTCAACCAGACCTATAAGATGGACATTAGCTGATGGGGATTGTACTCCAAACGGTGATGGTTCTTATGCTCCTATATGTAGAAAAGTAACATGTGAGTGTCCACCGCCACCGGTTCCTTGGGTTACTACAACCACAACGGGTGAATGTGATAATGTATACTTAACAGGACCTCATGGTGATCCAGACTATGTAAACTCAAATCCTTTGATTTGTAACTATTATAGTCTTTTAACCACTTCTCCAAGTTTTATAACAGGTTCAATTTGGAGGCATAATTATCGTTGTGATCTTTATGCTAACTATTATGGGGTTGATTATCCTTGGGAAGTTGAGCTTATTGAAAACACAGGACAAACAGTAAATACTATAAGAAGTGTTGAATATCAGTTAGAGTCTTATGTTTATAAAGGTGATTTGTATCATGGTTGTGGTGATGATAGATGGCATGATTTAGATTTCAACTTTGATGAAGCAATCATTTATAATACAGAACAGGTTTCTGGATTATTAAGGTTGGAACTTAACCCTAAAGAAGATCCTTATAATATTCTTCCGTACCCTATTATTGGAACTAATGATATAAGAATACTTTATTCTAAAGAAGAACAGAAGTATAGATTTAATCAGTTTTGGGATATTACAAATGATAGAGGTGAGTTTACAAATGCACAACAAGAAATCTTCATAACAAGATTAAATGGTTATATCAGAGATCTAAACGCAAACAACATGAACTATCAAAAACCAGAAGAGCAAAGAAAAAAGTTTAGACATTATTATAACAAGTTAATACTAAGAAGAAAGAATTCAGGAAATAGAAAAATGCTCCTTAAGTTAAACAACACTAAATTATTATTATCATATAGATGATGAAAGGTAAATTTAAACATACTGAGAAAAGAGGATTACCTGGTGGACCTAATGAACAATTTACATATGTAACAGGTGTATTTTCAACGGAGGGTTATAAAAGAAACTCTCCGGATGTTAACAATCCATTTAACATAATACCATCTGGTAATATTACCATGAATGGTGTTGACTTTCCAGTATTGGGTATTGATAACTTAGGTAATTCGCAAATGATGTTTCCTGGTAACGATTATCAATTTCCTGGTAATCAAGTACTTGAGATACCAACGGCTCAACGTGGTGGTAACGTTAAAATATTTACACCAGATGAGGGTATTAAATATGTAAACATAAATTCACCAGAATATTATCAATTATACAATTCAGGTAAATTAGCATCATATGATGAAAATACTGACACTTATTATCCTCCAGTTTTTGATGAAGTAACCGTAAAACCTAACAGAACAAGACTATCAGATGAACTTAGGTCAATAGCAAAACCTATCGGTAATTTAGCATTTGAACTTACAGGATTACCTGGTGCTTTAAGATTTATAGATAATCCTAAAAAATCTTTAACCAATTTAGGAATGATGTTAGAAAGAGGTATTGTGGGTAGTTCTCCTTTTATTTCAAGTGGAGTTGTGGGTTATAAACCAAAACAAAGCACACCTGAAGAAATTGCAAGTGCCTTTGATGCTGTAGATATGCTAGGATGGGCATCAACTTTTGCTGCTCCGTTTAAAATCCCCGTACAAAAAGGATTACAACAAGCAGGTAAATATCTTACACAAGGGCCTTTAAAGAATGCTTATACCATTAATCCTTTTGCTGGAAAACTAGGGCGATACAATAGAGTAATAGATGAGGGGGCGGTTTTAGATGCACAAACATCAGGAGTAATTAGAGCAAAAGCTCCTGCAGATAAAATTAATGATACTAGAGTGGTTAATCTTGATAGAAGGGGCACCACTCCTTTTCCTTCATTTGGAGAAGGACCACCTTTACAAAGGTACGCTGATCTAATAATTAATCGAGGTAATACTCCTTTTTTTATTTCAACTAATAGACCAATGCGAGTTTCTACTTTAGGAAGACATGGGTTAGGAAGTACAATGTTTCCAGTTGACAAGTCTGGAAAGTATTTAAAAGAATTTCCAGCAGGTGAAGCACAAATATTTGAATATCAACCACAACCACATTGGTGGAAAGGATATAAACCAATAAACACACCTAAAGCACAAAAAGGAAAAGAATATAATGATGCTACATATGCAAAAGCTAGACAAGAAGGTAGATTATATGGTTTAGATCCTACAACAGGAGATTACTACGCACCAACATTAAGGGAAGCTATGATTAGACCGGATATTGCAAATAAAATATATCAAGGTCAAAATAAATTCCTTTCTGGTGCTTTAGATGTTATGAGTGCCCCTCAAAAGAGTATGGTTGAGTTGATGACTGGGAAATATCAAAGTCCTTCTGAAGCCATGAAAATCACAAATCCAATAGCAAGTTTTCTTACAGATGCTGTTTTAGATCCCACTAACTTATTAGGTGCTGGTTTGGTAAAACGTGGTGTATCTTTTGTTAAACCTAATCTTTTAAGAAGTAGTATTAATAATATACCCATACGACCAACTGATCTGCTAAGACCAACTAGTTTAAATAATACTTTTAATTTAGAAGAACTTAGAAGAGTTTATCATAATTCGAAAAGAATTTTAACGCCTCAAGAATTAAGATTTTTAGACAAACACGGTCGTGGTTTAAGAGAAAACTATATATCAGACATGTCTAATTTTGGTTGGGGTACTGATCAATGGAATCCTAATAATCAATTACCACCAATACCGTCTCAATTAGAAATAAATTTTCCATCTGTTAATAGACCTAATAGAATAGTTCCTACACGTATGACTCCTGAACAAATTGAAGCTATGATGGGACCTATTGATCTTAGAAGGTCAATTAACGGACATGCTTCTGGTACTCCTGAATGGAACAGATTAAATGATATTATAAATAAACTTAGAGCTAGTACACACAAACCTAAATCAGTTAATAAATCAGGAATAACTAAAGAAGAAGCGTTAGCAAGAGCATCTGCTAAAGATAAAGATGCTATTTCTAAAATGTCTGAAGATGAGTTTTCAAATACTGTATTAAAACCTACAGGAGAAATTGTTTCTTATAAACCAGGACCATCTATTGATCAAATAACATATGATTTAAACACTAGACAAATGGTGTTAAAAGATCAAGTGCAAATGTCTGCAAAAGAATATGCTGATGAATTTAATTCAAAATTAGATATACTTAATGATATAATTGCTCAAAGAAATAAATCTGGTGTAGAATATAGAGTTAAAGGTTTAGATGAAAATGGTAGACTAACTTTTTATACACCACAACAAAGTATAAAACATGGATATGTAAATTTACCTATACCATCTGGAGAATCAAGTTGGGAAGTTACGATAAATCCCGGACAATGGAGAGGTAATGTAGAAGATATTGCAAATACAGAATATTTTAGAAGTATTCCTGGTTTAGAAATGCGTAATACAACATCTGGAGTATTTGCAGACCATTTACCAAGAAAAGGTACAGGAGCTTATGAATCTATTAATGAATATCTTAAAAGATTAGACTTAGGTAGAGTAAAACCAGGTTTTAATTCACAAACAAATTTTTCAAGAGGAGCTTGGGAAAACTTTATTAAATCTGGTAGAGGTGTAGGATTTTATGCTAATCCCAGTACTATATATGGTACTATGAAATCTGTATTTCCATATATAGGAGCGGGATATTTAGGATATAAAGGATTGCAAGGAGCGGGAGCATTACAAGAAAAATCTCAATATCAAACTGCGGGAGAGTTCCCTATAAATATTACTCAACAAGATAATACAAGAAGAGTAGCATTTGAACATATGCTTCCAAATCAACAATTACAACCAGTTAAAACTTCACAAGCAAACGAGGATATTAGTTCATTTATTGAACCAAAAATGAGAGGAAACATTACGGAAAGAAATACAACCTTTGTTGCTCCGGTTATTGTTCCAAAAATGCATTGGTCTACTGAAGATGTTAAAAATGAACAAAGTATAAGTAATAAAAACTACGTTAGACCAAATGTTACAGGAAACTTTACCAACAATGTTTATATTGCACAAAAAGAAAAAGAAAGATTAGAAAAGATTAGTCTAAAAGATTATACAAAGGCACCAAGTAAAGAGATTAAAGAATTACAATCTCAACTTTTACAAGAAGGTTATAGTGTTGGTTGGACGGGTGTTGATGGAAAGTACGGTAATAATACACGTAATGCTTATAAAGCAAAAGTGGAAGATGATGCTTTAGATCTATCAGCTGTTGACCGTTACTATGGTAAATATAAAACTCAAGGTTCTGACAAAAGAGTTGTTGAAATTCAAAAAGATCTTGTTAGAGCAGGTTTTATGAAACCTAATCAAATTGATGGTAAGTTTGGTGATATTACAAAGACAGCACTAGAAAACTATAACAAAGGTTTTCAAGAAGACACAAAAGCAGTAGTTTTTAATAATCCTCCATCGAAAATTAAGGACACAAGGTGTGCTGCAGGTATGTGTAAAATTCTTGAAGCTCAAGATATTCCAACAAGAGAATTAGGAATGAAATTTACAAATGCTTGGGATATGCTTGAGAATATGAACAAAGCTGGTAATTCTAAAACCGTATATAATATATATGACAATCAACAATTTAAAAATGTAAAGAATACTGCTGAGTTGAAGGCTGCTACAAACAGAGTTAAAAAGTTTTCACAAACTACAGCAGACATGTATCAGATTGGTGATATTGTTGGTTTGTATTATCCTCCTTCATCGCATCATTCTGAAACATTAAAATCAAAAACACACAATACTCACGTAGGTTGGGTTCAAGAAATTGTTAATGGTGTTCCAATTATTGCTCATAACATTAAGGGTCAAGTTTATCAGCAACCTTATACAGAGTTAATTACAGCATGGATTCAAAGACCAAATGAAAGTATGTTGGCTCTGTCTGATGCTTGGAAAGGTACTCCTTTAAGATATAATCCTTCAGATGAGGTTGATTATGATACACAACCCATAATTGCAAACTTTGAAAAAAAGATCGAAAGACCTTTAAATCCGAATGAAAGACAAATTGTAAACAATGTTATTACAAGAGCTCATATTACGGCTAATAATTTAACAAAAGAACTAGAGTCTTTAGTAGATCCAAAATGGGTAGAACAAACAGTTTTTGGTATTAGTGGTGTTGAGTCTGCTGCTGGGATTAACGCACCTAGATCTAGAGATGATATGAGTGCTGCTAGAAGAGCTACTCATTTTGCTAAAGGGACTGATGATGCCAAAATATCATTTGGTGTAGGAAAAATTAAGTATTCTTCTTTGGATCCTTTTAGTAGAGAATATTTTCAAATTAATACTCCTTCCGATCTTGCAAATGATAATAAAAATGTTGATGTAATTGCTTACAATTTGATTAAAGCTTATGAAACATTTAAAGATTATTCTAACAAATTTCCTGAACTAGGTTTGACAGAACAAGACATTAGAAACATGTCTATTCTTGCACATAATCAAGGGTTTGATCGATTGTTAAAAACAGGTAGATCTGATACTAAGAAAAATTTATCTCCTCAAGAAGAAGTGGATTTATTGAGAAGTTTGTATTTAGGAACTATCAAAGATGTAACTTCAACTAACTACAAGTATGCAGGTCGTCTTGGTAAAATTTTATATAACAGTTTTGAAGAAGGTTCTGAAACTTACATATCAAAAGTTAATAGATATGCCAATGAAATTTATAATAGTAAACCCAAAACAAAAGCAACAACAAATACATCAAATCTTAAACAACCAACAGGTATGATGAAAGGTGGAGAATTTACTGTATATAAAGATTATGTAAATGGTTTATATGAGGGTACTCCAAAAGAAAGTTGGGCCGAAAAGACATACGATAAACTAAACAGAGTTTACTATAAAGATGCTAAAGATGCTGGTATGTCTGTACCTAACTACATAATGACAAAAGTGTTTACATTGCAATAATTAGCAAAATTGGTTATTTATTTGTATATTAGTATTATATAATATTAAGATGGGATTTTTAAATAAAAAAAGTTTAAAGTATAAGCAAAGTGGTGGAGACGCTACTCAATTTCAATCTCCATCTTTAACTCAACAAATTGCTGAAATGCTTCAATCTGGAAGCGATCCTAAATCTGTTATACAACAACTTTTATCTTCAGGTGTAGATGAGATAGATATTAAAGAAGCTTTTATGGATTTGGGTATGGCACCCAGTGATGTAGATGCTTTATTTATCTCTGATGAAGAAGCACAAGCTGAGTTGGATCAAGCTTTGGATGAAGCTGAAAGCACCGGTCAGCAAGAAAGCTATAACCAAGAAGATTATTCTGAAGGAACTGACTCAGATGTTAGTTTTGGTATTTTTGGTAATAACTTATTTGAAGCACAAAATGGTACTGAGTCAATGTTTCCTTTAACTATAAATCAATATTTGAATTCGCAAGGAAAAAAAGATGGTTACTCTAGAAATCCAATGGTTAATTATTTACCTATGGATCTTGGTACAAGAGGTGATGTTTTTAGTGGTGCTTTGTTTTTGGGAGATGCGATGACAGATTTATTTGGTGGTAAAACAAATCCAAATACAGGATTAAAAGAAGGTTTCTTTAGAGATGTTGATGTTAAAAAAGCAAGACAAAAAGCCGCTATTCCTTCTTACTATGATTACAAAGTAACTACTGCAGCCGGTGACAAAAATGAGTATGTTGGTGATAAGATAGATTTATATAATGCTGCAAAGAAGCAAGGTTCATTAAGAACAAAGGATCAATATAGCAAAGACATGCTTGCTAATTCAAGAGTGAATTTTAATACGGAAACAGGTAAATATGATCAATTGTTAACAAGCAGACCTGTTGATAGATCTTTGCTGGGTAAAAGTCAAAATGAGACTTTAGATGCTTTTATGCAAAATAGTGAATCCCTACAAACTCTAAAAGATAGATTTGATCCTGAGACAATGAAAATGATTCAAGAGTCTCAGAAGACTGGTATGGGTTCATTAGGTATTAACGAAGCGGGTCAAGCATCTTCATATATAGATGCACAATCAAACCCTTATTTGTATGAGACAATGATGGGTATAAACACACTTCAAGATCAACCTAATACACGTCTTAACTTCTTATATCAACCTGAATCACCAATGTACAAACGACAAGTTGGTGGGGAAAAAGCACAAGACGGAACAGAAATAAATCCTATTGTTTTACCTCAAGAAATAGCCGGAAGTTTTAGAGATTGGGTTCAAAACCAACAAGAAAAAGAAAACTACTTAAAGTCTCTTGACATGTCTGATAGTGATACTTCTGTAGCTCAACCACAGGTAGAGATCTCAAATAAATTTGCAGGTGATCTAAATAGATTTATGGATAGTAGATTTATGAAAGGTTATGGAAAACTTAGTAATCTTGCTGTAGAAGGTTCTAGATTTGCAAATGAAATGTTTAAGAATAAAAAAGCAAGAGAAGCAGAAGGACGTTTGTATGAGATGACTCAAGCAGATAATATGTTTGGATATTATGAAGATCCTTTAAATAAAAAAGGCACTTGGGATGTTAACACTGGACTTGCAGAACCAGATAATTATGTTCCTTATATGAAAACAGGAGGATACTATCAACAAGGAGGTTCAATTACAGAAATGAATTATCAAGAAAACTTTGAAGAAATAGATTTAGATCCTGATACCGTAGCAAAACTTATTGCAGCAGGTGCTAACATTGAAATACTATAATTATGGCAAAAGTAAAAATTAACAGTTTACCTCCTGGTCTTACTATAAAAAATGGTAAGATTGTTAACATGATGCAGCAAGGTGGAGTTACAACAGGTGATCAATTTGATTTTGGATTAGTTACAACTGTCAAAGATCCTAATAAAGAAAACGCATCTAGAGATATAAATGTAAGACACACGCTAAATGCTGTACCGAGAAATGAAGCTAACATTGAAGCTGAAGGTGGGGAAACTGTACTTACAGATTTAGATAATGATGGTTTATTTGGACTTTATGAAATTAAAGGTCCGAGACATTCTAGTGGTGGTGTACCTTTAAATCTACCTGAACAATCTTTTGTTTTTTCTGATACAAAAGAAATGAAGTTAGGTGGTTCTGATTTAAAAGCTTTTGGTATTAAATCTAGAAAAAAAATGACACCTGCAGATATATCTAAAAAGTATGAACTTAATCCTTATTATGGTGCTATCAAAGATCAGTATGCTGATGACTTTCAAGTGAGAAGTGCAGAATTAATGATGGACAAAAACAAAAAAGCTTTATCTAAACTTGCTTTTGTTCAAGAATCAAAAAAAGATTTTGAAGAAGGTGTACCTGTCACAGCTTATCCTTATTTACTTTCACAAGGAATTGACCCTATTGATTTTACAGCAAAAGTTGAAAAAATATCTATGGAAAAAGCTCAACAAAAGGCTATTGACTCTTTACCTCCTAATCAAAGAGCTCAACTTATGATGCTTCAGCAAATTATGGAACAAGCTTCTCAACAACAGATGGAAGCTCCAATGCAAGAAGAAATGCCAATGGCTCAAGTAGGTAGAGAGTTACCTAAATTACAAGTTGGCTTTAAAGATTTTAATGACTATTATAGTGTAATTAATCCTGCTTCGTCATTTCCTTTAAATTTAAATCCAGTAAATTTTGATGGTAATGTTAGGATGAAAGCTCAACCTAATAATGAAAATGATTGGTATAACTTTATAGATTTGACAACACCTTTAGGTAATGCTATTTCTATACCACCTCAACCTAATGAGCAAGAAATTAATTGGCCTAATTTAATTGGTTTTACACGGCCTATGGGTGAGTCAAGTTATTACGGTCCTTCTGGTGATTTTTATGAAAGTGTTATCTCTGAAGAAATTCCTGCTGATGAACAACCCGCAGCAACCAAACGAAGATTTAATACACCTACTTCAGCTTATACACCACCAGAAAATTTAAGCAAAGAGGATGCTTATAAAACCGCTATTGATTTATACAACAAAGCCGAAAAAACTAAAAGTTATGAAGATGTACTTGCTTTTCAAAAGTTCTTTCATAAATATTATCCTGATAAAGCAAAAGAGGTTTTAAAAAATTATGATGTAACAAGATACGGGAAGAGCAAAAATCTTACTGCGGATGATTTAAAAAGTAATGAAGAAGGTTTATGGGGAAAAAGAACACAGCAGTATCGTGCTAGTTTAGACTCTTCTAAAACTTCTGAACAAGCTCAAACAGATCAAACAATAAATCAAGAAGATCAACCTACAGATAGAAAAACAATTACTCCAGGTACATTGGGTAAAACTGCTCCGTCAACTTCACCAGAATTTTGGTTACAAGATTTGCTACAATTAAATGCTATTGCGGCAAGAGATAGAGATATGTTTTTTCCTTTTCAACCTGCTGTATCTAATGTTGATTTAGGTTATGTATTAGAAGATCCCACTAGAGCAATTGCAGCTATCAATGAACAATTAGGTTTACAAACGCAAGCAGCTGGTGCATTTGGAGGACCCCAAGCATTAGCAGCAAGAACAGCTCAAGCTCAAGCTCAAGCTGCAAATGCAATTGCCAATGAAGTTGGTAGAGTTAACCAAAGAAATGTGGGAACTATCAATCAAGGGTTAGCTATGCAAGCTCAAGTGAATGCAGCACTTGATGCAGAAAGAAGAAATAGAACTGTAAAAGAATACGATGATACACAGGCCGTGTTGCAAAAATACATGGACGAAAAGAATTTTGATAGAGAACAATATGCTCAGTTTCTATCTAACGCTCTTACAAATAGAGCAAATACTTACAATTTAAACACTCTCCAAGACTATTTCCAAATTGATCCTAGTAGTGGTGGTATGATTGGTCAGTTTAGCGGCAAGGCATTTGAACCTACACCTTTACCTGATCCAAATGCAAGTATTAAGCAATATGCTGAAATGGCTAGACTTCTTAAAGCGGCTGGTATTAATCCAACAGCAGAATTAATCCAAGGTATTATGAATCAAAATGTTACCACACCTCAAGAAAGTAATGCAATGAGAGCTTATAAAAATATACCTCCTGGTTATGGTGCTAGTTATTATCCTGCTACAAATCAACAAAAAAGCAAAAAAGGTAAAGAGGTTGAAGAAGCTTTTGTTCCTTTTTACGTTGGTAGAATTGGAGGGTAAATTATAAAAGTTTATTAATTTAAATTTTTAAAACTTAAAAAATTTTAGTAACTTACAAACATGGCAACATACACGCAAGGATATCAACCATACATGCCAAACTGGCAACCTTTTACACCTGATTATAAATTTTTATCTGATGTATTAGAAACCAAAACCAATAGATATAATACCAACTATAAAGCTTTAAATGATGTTTATAGTAAAATTGTGTATTCAGATCTTTCTAGAAAGGATAACCAAGATGCCAGAAATCAGTATGTTGATACTTTAGGTAAACAATTACAAATGATTTCTGGAATGGATTTGTCATTAGCACAAAATGTTGATGCTGCTAAGCAATTGTTTAAACCGTTTTTTGAAGAAGATATTATTGTAAAAGATATGGTATTTACAAGACAATATCAGAATGAAATGCAATATGCAAATATGCTCATGAATTCTCCTGATAAAGATCAGAGGGAAATGTATTGGCAAACTGGAATTAAAGCATTACAATATCAAATGGAGGATTTTGTAAATGCTTCAGCAGATAATGCATTGCGTATGGGTTTGCCAAAGTATGTTGCTGATGCAGATTTATATCAAAAGGCTATAGACTTCTTAAAAGCTTCAGGATTAAATGTTACTCAAGAGTATGTAGATGAAGACGGTTTTTTTATCATAAAAGATAAGAATGGAAATCTCATTACAGAGCAAGCTTTTCAAATGGCGCAAAAAGCATTAGCCGATGATCCGCTTGTCCAACAAGCTTATTATACAGATGCTTACGTAAGATCAAGAGATTTTGCAAAAGCCGGTATAGACGCTGGTGTATTTTCAAGTGTAGATGAAGGACAATCGGCATGGGCTTTAGAAACAATTAATGTTTATGAAGCACAACTAGCAGCAAGATCCATCCAACAACAAGAAAAAGTACAAGAGCTTAAAAATATTAATATCAATTGGGAAACTTACGCCAAAGAAAAAGGTATTATTCCAGGATCAGATGAGGAAAAAATATTACTTGAGTCAAAAAATAAATTAAATGGTCTTGAAGAAGGATTAAATACAACACAACAAACCTTAAAAAATTCACAAACTAATTTAAATCAAAGCACTCAAGGTTTATTAAATAGAGCTTATAATCTACTAATAGGTTATAATTTGCAAAATGATTTATCTGCTGCTGCCATTAGTTATTCAAATATTGATAGAAGTAGAGAACTTAAAGTTAATCAATATAAGGTACAAAAATTACAGTTTCAACACGACCTCAATAAAATAGCCATTCAGTATCAAAACTCTCTTAATTTAGAAAAGGAAAAGCAAAAAAACAGAAAGGAATTAGAAGAATATAAGCAAACGTTGTCTAATCCTTATGCTGCATTGCTTAATCAAATTTTAGGTGGTGCTGAAACCTATACAAAAACAGGAACAGAACAAGTTTTAATTGATCCTCGAACAGGTAAGGCTATTGATCCTAAAAAAGCTGATTATGTTTTTCTTAATGATAGTAAGGTTGAAAAACTCAGAGAAGATGTTGTAGTTGAGCAAGTTGATTTATCTCTTAAAGCTTTAGAAGCTATTGAAAATAATCCTAATAATTATTATGTGGTAAATGAAAAAATTAAAGGGGATTTACCAACAATCAGAAAAGAATTATTAAAACCTGAAAATGCCAAAGTAGCGGATGAGTTTTTTAGAAAGATGGCAAATAATTTTACAAACCCTCAAGTTATTTTTAATAAAAATCCAAACTTTGTTAAAAGTCAATTAGGTGCTCAGTATCAAGAAATATCTGCTAATTTTAATAAACTAATTGCAAAAAGAATGCAGTTTGATAATCTTATAACTACAGGTTATGATATAATGCTACAAAACTTCACAAAAGCTCTTACCACGGATTTAACAAAAGAAATTAAAAAGGTTAAAGAAGAGTTAAAATCAGGTGCTCCAAATATTTTTACTACAGATGAATCAACAGGTTCTGTTGGTTTTATGACAGAAGATGAATTTGTAAAGGCTTATGTTGCAAAGGCAAGAACTGGTAAAATTGCAGGTCAAGACTTCATGGTAACATACACAAAGTATGACACTGATAGAGGAATGATTATTGGAGGTAGTGAATTTGAATATCCAAAAAGAAGAGTTACAGAATTTTCAGTTGATAAAGCTACTAAATGGGCTAAAGAATCATATGCAAATCAAAAAGCTGTAATTAATAGTACTCTTAATGGTACACTTGAAACTGTTGCTGAGCAAGAAGGTGCTAAGACAAATTCTCAAGTAAGAATGTTCCAACCTTGGGATCCTGATCAATATATGAGAGGAAGAACATTGGAGGAAATGCAAACAGGTGATGCTTTAAAAGCCCCTTATTATACTGTACAAGTTGATCCGGTTACTATGCCAAGGGATATTAATCAAGTTACAACATTATCCGCACTTGTAAATCAAGTAAATCGAACATCTAATCAAGAAATTATATTTACTAGAGGTGATATTGGAGTTAGCGATCCTAATAATGCAAATATGAATGCTAATGACCCAAAGGCTAGACAAATTTATGATTTATGGATTCAAGATTTATCTAGATTTAGAGATTTAAAAGCCACTAAAGGTAATTTACCTAATGCAACAATTGGGTATGCTCCTTCTTATGGTCCAACATCAAAAGAAACACTTGGTAAAGATCGTGCTGCTTATGTTATTTCATTTTCACCAGATTGGTTAAAGAGTCTTCAAGGAACTGCCAATAAACCCGGTGTTATTGATGAGACAGAATTAAATAATTTTACAACCATCACAATTTCATTTCCTCAAGAAAATGATATAAATCCTAAAAAAGCTGGTGAGTATAATTTTTCTGCTATAAGAAATGAAGTAGCTTTTAGTCCTCAAAGACAGACAATTAAATCTGTTGATGCAGGTGGTCAAATTAGAGTATATCCTAGTGCTGATGGTAGTTTTATTATGGAAACTACACCGTTACAATATAATCCTTCCAACGGTAATTTTGAACCTATGTCATCTATAAGAACTAATCTTACTCAAATTCAAAATGAAAATAATGAGACTATTGGATTTATTGATAACATAGTTGCAAGTGAAATAGACAAATTAAATATCATCGCATCTCAAAATAACAGGGATCAAGAAAATAATAAAAAATCTAAAAAGTAAAAGATAACTTTGTGTAATGGCAGATAATATCAATCAAAAGCTTCAGCAAGATGGAGCATTACCAACACCCAATCCAATGATTCCATCAAGTGGTAAATTTGAATTTGAGTCTATTGCTGATTTTGCGGCATCTCCTGATTTACCTCAATATGATGAGTTGGTTAGTCCGGAATATCAAGCTATGTTAAATAACCATGCTGAAAAAATTAACATGGCAATGCCCAAACCTGTTGGTAATATAGCTAATCCAAATCCAACATTAACAAGTAGTACTTACGATCCTTACACTCAAAAAGCTGGTTTAGACTTGTCTACACCCGAAGGTAAACTTCAACTGCTTTCTAATACAGGTAAATTTGCAAAACCCACAGGAGAAGTAAAAATTGCAGATCCTCTTTATGCCGGTATCAGATCACACAACTTTGATAGATATTATAAACATCCTGAGTTTTCTAATTTAGGATGGCATCCTTATTCTAATAATGAAGAATATTATAATGCTAATTCTACTTGGTGGGATGATTTTAGCAGAATGCGTACTCAGTTTGGCAATCTTGCAGGTACAGGATTTCTATCCGCATATAGATCTATAGGAGACCTGTTTGATGGTGACGATTATTTTACAGGAAAAGATATGGAATCTGCAGCAGAATTTGCAGATGCTATGCGAATTGGTAATTCCACAAGAGGTGGTGCTACGGAATTTACGAATAATCTAATATTACAATTGGGTTATACGGCTGGTGTAATTGGATCTATTGCAGCTGAAGAACTTGCTTTATGGGGTGCTGTTGCCGCACAGCGTGCTTTAAATCCGGCAGTAAATCAAGCGGCTATTGTTAGAACAGGATTTAACATTGCAAGATTAGGAAGAACTATTGCAAATACTTTTGATTTTTCTAGATTAGCGAATGTCACTAGAAACATGTATAGAGGTTTGCGTTCTGTAGATCAAGCACGTGATATATATAGTACAATTAAATCAGGTGGTAATTTTTTAGGAAATCTTATTGCTCCAGAAACATTAAAGGCAATTAAAACTTTAAATAGTACAGCAAATGGTGCTCAGAACCTTAGTAATATGGCAAAGGTTTCAAAAACATTTGGTGGTTTCTATAGAGATTTAAGATCTTTAAATTTAGCACTTGCTGAATCTAAAATGGAAGGTGGTATGGTTTATTCACAGCAGTTAGCTAATGGATATGCTTTGCAGAGTCAACTTAATAATGGCTCACCAATTACTTCTGAGCAAATGCAGAACATTGAAGATAAAGCTGCAAGAGCTGCGTTTTATACAACTTTATTAAATGCCCCTACAATTTATTTATCTAATCAACTTGTTTTGGGTAATGCATTTGGTGCATATAACAGAACTTTATCTAGGCTTCTTGGTGATAATATTCAAGGTATTGCTGGTAGAATTTTAAAAACAAAAGGATTAAAAGATGCTGCCGGTAAAATAATTACAAGACCTTTTGAGTATGTTGGAGATGGTGTAAAAGGATATCTAAAAACCATAAAAGCAGCTGGTGTTAAAGGTAGTGTAAAAATGGGTGCGCAAGCATCACTAAGATATTTTTCAGCAAACTTATCAGAAGGTCTTCAGGAACTTGCGCAAGAAGCAATTGCTGAAGGAACTAAACATTATCATCAAGCATTAATAGAAAACCCTATTGCCGGTGGTCATGATTTATTAAATGCTTCAATTTCTTCTGCGGTTGGATCTCAGTTTACTGCTCAAGGTTTTGAAACTTTTATGTCTGGTTTTTTGATGGGTGGTATTGCACAAGGTCCTCAGAAACTTTTTTTTCAAGGTGTTCCATCAATTTATCAATATGGCTTAAAACCTATAGGTTTAGGAATTGGTACTAAAAGCCAAAAAGAAAAATTTGATGAATATAAAAAAGCCAAAAAAGAAATGATTGATAATCTTGTAACATCCCTTAATGATGTTTATGAGGTTACGGCTAATAATCCGATGGAATCAATATTTGATACAAACAAAATAAATCATGTCATTCAAAGTCAAGCTGAGATAGACATGATGCAAGCTTTGTTTGATCAGTCAGAATTTGATCTTGTAGATGCTAAAGATTATTCTAAATTTCACGCTATATTTACAGTTCTTTCTAATAATAAAGCTGGTGAGTTTAAACAGCAGTTTGAAGATTATCTAAAACTTACAGATGATGAATTGCTTGAAGCTTTTCCTTCATCTAAAGCTGACATTAAATCTGGTAAGATTAGAAGTAGATTACAGGATATGATCAATAAAGTTGATGATCTTCAAGATTCTTACTATTATAATAAATCCAAGTATCCAAATCCATTTGACCCTAATGTTTACAAACGTGGATCAAGAGAATGGCAGGATGAAAAAATTAAACAGATGTCTTTTGAACATGCAAGATATCTTTATATGTTTACAGAAGATGGGTTTAAAAGATCTTTAGAAAGAGCGCAATCAATTTTTGATAACTTAGCTGCTGATCCTCTTTTTGGTAAAATGGCAGCAAGTGATATTACAGTATTGCTTGATGAAAATTCTTTACAGAAAGAAATAACTACATTAGTTAGTGAAATTGCAGCATTAGATCCAAAAGATAATAAAGATATTATTGAAGCAAAGACTGCAAAGCTTGATGGTCTTACTGGTATTCTTAGCGTATTGTTTGCTGAAGAAAACTTAACTAAAGATGGCGGTTTTGACAGAAGAAAAGTAGGTAAACTCAAAACTGCTTTTGAAAAGTATGTACAAAAGCTTGCTAAATCAACTGATAGTTTTGCTGATTCTGATAAAGTTGAGGAAGCAATTAAAAAGATTGTAGATTATAGATCTTTAAAAGCCAGAGGAATTGCCTATAACAAGGCTATTGAATACATGAATAATCCTGAAAGGTTTGCAGAAATTACACAAAGGAATTATGAATTTTTCAAAAACCTTTATAAAAATAGAGTAAGTGTATTTAGAGATTCCATTAAGAAATATGTAGGTAAACTTGAAATCAATCAGTTTTTAAATGAATTAGCTAAGCTTGATGTTTATCCGGATCCGAAAGAAGTTAAAGAATTTATGGAGACTGGTAATATTGATGTACTAAAAAGTTTTTATACTGAAAAAGGTTTAGTTAATCCAATATCAGATAAAACTATTTATGATGAAATTCAAGCTTTAATTGCAATTTA
>Ga0098073_1000279_pt1 | contig 19055 bp, 13 predicted proteins | sample 31_taG_FD_75060 | JGI IMG/M metagenome (GOLD analysis project Ga0098073, IMG submission 75060) | Marine viral communities from the Gulf of Mexico - 31_GoM_OMZ_CsCl metaG | ecosystem: Environmental > Aquatic > Marine > Oceanic | place: Gulf of Mexico | collected 2015-07-12
CTTTCAGCAACTTCAACAATTTTTATAGAGTCATGATCCCAGCCCAAACGCGTTTTAACAGTAATTGGCAAATTTGTGCGTTTTACCATTTCTGCTGTGAGTTTTTCCATGAGGCAAACATCTTTTAAAATGCCTGCTCCAGCTCCTTTACTCACTACCTTTTTTACTGGACAACCAAAATTGATATCAATGATATCTGGGTTTGATTTTTCAACAATATCAATAGTTTGAAGCATGCTATCTAAGTTGGCTCCAAAAATTTGAATTCCTACAGGACGCTCCTTTTCATAAATATCGAGTTTCATAACGCTTTTTGCTGCATTACGAATTAATCCTTCACTGGAAACAAATTCCGTATATACAACATCTGCTCCTTGTTCCTTGCATAGAGCACGGAAAGGAGGATCACTAACATCTTCCATTGGAGCTAACAACAATGGAAAATCAGGAAGCTCTATGTTTCCTATTTTTACCAAATCAGAATCTAGTTACTGGTTTAAAACTCAATTTCAACTTCAATCTCTTTTCCATCACGAAGAACCTTTACTTTGGTTTTGTTTCCTGTATCAAAAGTAGATAAAGTTCTCATGTAGCTCATCATATCAACAATCGTGCTGTCTCCTATTTTAACAACCACATCACCTTTTTTAAGTCCAGCTTTGATCGCTGGTTTATCTTCGCTTACACCATCAATACGCATACCTTCACCATCATATAAATAATCTGGAACAACACCCAAACCAACTTTAAACCTTGGCGTTTCTTCGCTTTCATTTTTCGTCTTTCTAAAAGCTAGTTTTCCATTATCATCTAAATCTGTGATTACATTAAATATATAATCTGAAATAAGATTCATGCCGTCGTAATTCAACTTTTCAGAATCATCTCCTGGCTTGTGATAATCTTCATGTTGACCTGTGAAAAAATGCAATACAGGAATATCAATTAAATAAAAAGAGGTGTGGTCTGATGGTCCAACTCCAGATTCATTTTCTACGAGTTTAAACGAATCGTTATTAGCTGTTAGCGTTTGTTTGAACATTGGTGATGTGCCAACTCCATAAACAGCTAAAGTGCTATCAGCCTTCATTCTACCAACCATATCCATATTGATCATATAATTAATTTTACTAGCATCAATGGTCGTATTCTTAGTAAAATAATTAGATCCTAACAATCCCATTTCCTCTCCTGAAAATGCCATAAATAGGTAATTATTGCTGGTATTAGTGTTTTTTAATTTCCCTGCCAAATTAAGCATCAACGCTACTCCACTTGCATTGTCATCTGCTCCGTTATGAATTGCCTTTTCTTCGTCTCTGAACAATGAGCCTTCACCTCCAAATCCCAAGTGATCATAATGGGCACCAATTACTATAGTATTCTCGGCTTTATTGTCTATAAATCCAATTACGTTTGTACCAACTACTGAACTGTCTTCAGCAACTGAAGTAAATTTAACTTCATCATGTGGATTGGTCTTTGGCGTAAAACTAAACGCTTGTAAATAACCTTCTGTACCTTTTGGCTGTAGGTCTAATTCTTTAAATCTTTTAGTTAAATAATCGGCTGCTGCTTTTTCGCCTTCTGTTCCCGTTTGGCGACCTTCGAGCTTATCATCGGCTAAAAAAGTAACGTCTTCTTTAATTTTATTTTCCGGCTTATAGTCTTGTTTACATCCTAAAAGCGATATAAAAAGAACCAATAACGATATTTTTTTCATTATATAAATCTTATTTTTGCGCAAAATTAGTCATTAATTGGCATTTACATAAACAATTATGAAGAAAACCATTTCTATTTTAACACTTGTAGTTTTAACAATAGTTTCATGCAAATCTGAAAAGAAAGGAAATACAGATGCAGATTCTGGTGCTACAAAATGGGTAGACTCTTTAATATATCCTGAAGAAACACATTTTAAATCCATAAAACAAATCACATTTGGTGGCGATAATGCAGAGGCATATTGGAGTTTTGATGATAAACAAATCATTTTTCAATCTAACAACACTAATTGGGGTGTTGAGTGTGATCAAATGTTTTTAATGAATCGTGATGAAATCTGGAATGATTCAATTCCTCCAATGGTAAGCACTGGTTTAGGAAGAACAACTTGCGCTTACTTTTTACCTGATAATAAACATTTTGTATATGGTTCTACCCATTTAGGTGGTGACGAATGTCCTCCTGCACCATTACGAAGAGAAGGAAAATATGTATGGCCAATTTATGAAAGCTATGATATTTTTGTGGCTGATCTTGAAGGTAATATTACTGCACAATTAACTACTGAGCCAGGTTATGATGCTGAGGCTACAGTATCTCCAAAGGGAGATAAAATTGTATTTACTTCAATGCGAACTGGTGATTTAGAATTGTTCACCATGAATATTGACGGAAGTGATGTTAAACAAATCACTAACGAATTAGGTTACGATGGTGGAGCGTTCTTTTCGCCAGATGGCACAAAATTAATTTTCCGTTCCTCAAGACCTAAGACTGATGCCGAGATTAAGGAGTATAAAGATTTATTGACTGAAGGCTTGGTACAGCCAACAGAAATGGAGCTTTATATATGCAATGCTGATGGTTCTGATTTGCGTCAATTGACCAACCTAGGAAATGCTAACTGGAGTCCATTTTTTCATCCTAGTGGTGAAAAAATATTGTTCTCTTCAAACTTTGAAGCTGAACGTGGCTTCCCATTTAACTTGTATTTAATTGATTTAGACGGTAAGAATTTAGAGCGTGTTACTCATGGAGAAACCTTTGATGCGTTTCCTGTGTTTTCAAACGACGGTAAACATTTGATTTTCTCTTCAAATAGAAATAATGGAGGAGGTCGTGATACAAATCTATTTATTGCAGAATGGCAAGACTTAAAGGATTAACTTTCTGAAATACTATAACCCACGAAACCAATATTGCGTAATGGTAAGAGTAGTTTAGTGTTCTTTTTTAAGTCTATCAAGCTCTTCTTTTGAAGTTGATCTTTCGTTGGAGGACAGTTTTGTGTTTCCAAATTTATATCTGAAACCAAGAGTGATGTATCGCGAATCGATATCATTAAATATGTTGCTGCTTTGATCAAGAAAATTTAAGCTTCTCGAGAAATCTTGTTTATTAATAAGGTCGCTGAATGATAATGAAATTGAGCCTTTATCTTTAAATAAAGTTTTAGAAACTGTTAAAAAAGTGTCCCAGCGCGTATTCACAATTTGAAAACCCTGAATGTTTTTGCCTAAATAATAGATTGACAGACTAGCTGTTAGGCTTTTGTCTTTTAACAGGGAAAGGTTACTTGTTAAGTTTGAAAAATTAGCCCATCTGTCTCGTTGCAATGTGGCTCCTGAAATAGTCCCAGTATCTCTATAGTTATAAGTTGATGTTCCAAAATAGAAAAACCATCTTTCAGTAATATTTAGATTTGTTTCAAAATCAAATCCAATCTCCTCTGTGCTACTAATATTTAAAGGGGTGTATACGATAATATTCTCTGAGTTGTCTTGTAAAGGAAGTTCGAAAATATTATTCTCATACTTTTTGTAATAAACTGTAAACGAGAATCTATCATTAATTGATGTGTTAACAGAAACAGCATTGGTAATTACGGGCTTCAAACTGGGGTTTCCAGTTACAATAGTGTTGTCATTTAAGTAGTAAACAAAAGGGTTTAAATTACTGTAATTTGGCCTTTGAATACTTCTTTTAAAATTAAAACTACTGCTTACCCTTTTAGATATTTTCCACCCTAAGCTTACGGTCGGGAAAAACTCCAAATAATCTTGTTTATTTATCTCGTTGCTTGAAGATGCTCCTATAATATTGGTTTGTTCTGCCCTTAATCCAGCACTAAATGTAAATTTTTCGCCATTGTAATTATAATCTACAAATGCCGCATAAACGTCCTCATCATAATCAAACATATTGGTACTATCTTCATTTAAAATTTCTTCTCCAGAAATAATATCGTTCTGTGAAATACCACTTTCAGTTTCTACATTTGAGAACTTAACTCCTGCGCCAAATTCTGATTTATCATTTAAAGTTAATGCATAATCTAATTGAGAAGTAAATATATTGGTATTTTGATTGGCATTGACATTAAATGCTGTTTGGTCAACTACAATCAATGTGTCAAAATAACGACTTTCTACATCTTGTCTTCTTTGATAATCATAATTGGTATAATGCGAATTGAATGAAATTTGAGCGGTTTCGTTTATCTGATAATCATAATTAAAATCTACTCCAATATTGTGCCTGTTATCTCTTGAAAGGCTTTGTGCTTCAATTTTGTTAAACGAGCTAGAGCTAGGTTCTATATCAGTATTACTTCTAGTAAGATATTTAAAATAAGGTAAAAATTGAGCATTAGTAGAAATTGCTAAGTTGCTCTTGTCGTTGAGGTTGTAATCAAAATTAAATCCTAAGTTATGGCTTTCAGACCAAGTGTTTTTATCTAATACAGTATTCCATTGCTCGTCTGGATAACTTATGTTTTCAACATCAACTCTATCATCTTTTCTGTTGTTGTAACTATAGTTAAAAAAAAGATTCGTTTTATCTCCTTTAAAATAATGTGAAGTCCCTGCGGTATACTTAGGAAAAACGCCCTGCGTGTAATTGTTAAAAACACTTCCGTTGTAACCAGTTATTAGGTTTTTAGACATAACAATGTTTAGCACAACTCCACTATCTGCATCATATTTTGCGGATGGATTTGTAATGACCTCAACAGATTTTATATTTGATGCGGAAGAGCCTTGTAAAAGCTCTATAAGTTCTGAAGATGATAAATGCACTTTTCTATCATTAATATAAACTGTAGGTGTTGAATTTTTTACTAAAATAGCATCGTCAAGCACCAAAACACTTGGTGTGCTTCGCAATACCTCAACAAGATTTCCTTGACTCAACGCTGTTTTTTCTACATTAAACACCAATCGATCGGCTTCACGTTTTAGAGTAGGCTTTTCAAAAAAGATTTGCACTTCGTTGAGAGCTTCAACCGATTCTTCTAAAACAACAATAATATCACTAATGTCTTCTATTAAATTAAGTGTCTGAAAGTCGTCTTTAAAACCTATAAAACTAGTTTTGAGGATATACTGACTTGATTTTAGATCTTCAATTTTAAAAACCCCATTTTCATCTGAGGATGTTCCAGTAACAATAGTAGAATCTAGTGATTGCATTACCAAAATATTAGCAAAGGCAACTGTTTCATTCTCAGTGTCTTTTACTGTACCAGAAATTGAATATGCTTGAGCCCAAACAGCGATACTGCACAGAAAAAAAGAAAAAAGAAAAAGGGTTTTCTTAATACTCATTAAAGACTTTTAGGAATACAAACATAAAACATTTCCTTTACTTAAAATTATGGATAATCCGTAAATCGGTGTTTTGATAAGCTTAATAGCTAATTGAGTGTTTTAAATGTGGTAATTTTATGTACTTTTGCGCTTCGGTATTAAATACCTAATATAGTCTGAATGAAAAAGATTAGAAATTTCTGCATTATTGCTCACATTGACCATGGTAAAAGCACTTTGGCTGATCGTTTATTGGAGTTTACTGGTTCAGTAACTGATAGAGAAAAACAAGATCAGTTATTGGATAGTATGGATTTAGAGCGTGAGCGAGGCATTACTATAAAATCGCACGCTATACAAATGGAATACACTTATAAAGGCGAGGTGTATACCTTAAATTTAATTGACACTCCAGGTCACGTTGATTTTTCATATGAGGTGTCTCGATCAATTGCTGCTTGTGAAGGTGCTTTACTAATTGTTGATGCTGCTCAAAGTATTCAGGCTCAAACTATTTCTAATTTATACTTGGCTTTAGAGAACGATTTGGAAATTATTCCTGTTCTAAATAAAGTTGACTTACCTAGTGCAAATCCAGAAGAAGTAACTGATGATATTGTGGATTTACTAGGTTGTCGTCCAGAAGAAGTAATTCCTGCTAGTGCCAAAACTGGTATAGGAATTGAAGAAATTCTCAATGCCATTGTTGAGCGTGTACCGCCGCCAACAGGTGATGTTGATGAGCCTCTGCAAGCATTAATTTTTGACTCTGTTTACAATCCATTTCGTGGTGTTGAAACTTATTTTAGAGTCATTAATGGGTCGATAAAAAAAGGTCAGCACATTAAGTTTATCGCTACAGGAAAAAGCTATCACGCAGATGAGATTGGCACATTAAAGCTAACGCAATTCCCGAGACAAGAAATAAAAGCTGGTGACGTTGGTTACGTCATTACTGGAATAAAAGAAGCTAAAGAAGTAAAAGTTGGTGATACTATTACTGATGCAAAAAACCCTACTAAAAACGCCATTTCTGGATTTGAGGATGTAAAACCTATGGTATTTGCTGGAATTTATCCTGTTGACACTGAAGATTACGAAGAATTACGCGCTTCAATGGAAAAATTGCAACTAAATGATGCCTCTTTAGTTTTTGCTCCTGAGAGTTCTGCTGCTTTAGGTTTTGGTTTTCGTTGTGGTTTCTTAGGTATGCTTCATATGGAAATTATTCAGGAACGGTTAGAGCGTGAGTTTGACATGACTGTTATTACCACAGTACCAAACGTAAGCTACCATGCATTTACTAGAAAAAATCCTGACGAAATCATTATAGTTAATAATCCATCCGATCTTCCAGACCCTTCAACCTTAGACCATGTTGAAGAACCCTACATAAAGGCAACCATCATTACAAAAGCAGATTTTGTCGGAAATGTCATGTCATTATGTATTGAAAAAAGAGGCATGATAACCAATCAAACCTATTTAACCCCAGAGCGTGTTGAGTTGAGTTTTGATATGCCTTTGGCTGAAATTGTTTTTGATTTCTACGATCGTCTTAAAACAGTTTCTAAAGGGTATGCGTCTTTTGACTATCATCCTATTGGAATGAAAACCTCTAAGCTAGTTCGAGTTGATATATTATTAAATGCTCAACCTGTTGATGCATTGTCAGCACTAATACACGCTGATAACGCTCATAGTATAGGTAAAAAAATCACGGAAAAATTAAAAGAGTTAATTCCGCGTCAACAGTTTGATATTCCTATTCAGGCTGCTATTGGCGCAAAAATTATTGCCAGAGAAACTACTAAAGCACTTCGTAAAGATGTAACTGCAAAGTGTTATGGTGGTGACATATCACGAAAACGTAAACTTCTTGAAAAACAGAAAAAAGGGAAAAAGCGTATGCGTCAAGTAGGAAATGTTGAGATTCCACAAGAAGCATTTATGGCTGTGCTTAAATTAAATGATTAGTATCATTTTTTTAATTGACTGAATAAATAAGCGATAATAAAAAACCCAACTCCAGTAAGTATTGGAGGTGTTACACCAATTTTTATCCCCATGACAATCATAATTATTCCTATACAAACAAGGATGGCTAAAAATACGTTAATCGATTTCATATATTAATTTGTTTATGCTTTTTGTTTTTCAAACGGTTTTCCAAGATACACTAATTTGCTGCCTTTAGAGATTTCAGTATCTATCTTATTATCTGCAGATAGGATGTGTAATTCGCCTTTATTATCTTTAATAAATAATGGAATAATGTCTTTGTCTCTTTTTGTAATGTCTATTAGACTTGAATAATGGTCATTATTCTTGAGTCCAATTTCATGTATTGCTGGAAATTTATTTGTTAATTCATTAAGCGAATTATAATCGTCTGTTTGGCTAAACAATCCTTCTTTTGGGTTATTTTGGCCGTCTAGCATTTCTTCCTTTGAAACTAGCCTGAACGACCCATTTTCTCCAAATTGTTCGCCAAACTTATTAATGGCGTACTTATTAATTTCTGTATTTCCTGTTAAGGCCATTAAATAACCAACGTCATTTAATTCAATATTATCTGTTAATGTTTCAGAATAAATATTGGTGTCAAAAGCTTCTAATCCAATTTCTTTAGCTTTTTTAATGTTGCTTTGATTGCTATCAATTAACACTACATGTCTACCATTATTTTCTAAATAATGACCTAAAAGTCGCGATACTTTTGAAGCCCCTATTATAAGAATCCCTTCAGATTTTGTTAAAAATACACCAACCATTTTAGCAAACATCCTTGCCGTTGTGGCGTTAAGCAGCACTGTGCCTAAAACTATCATAAATACTAAAGGCGTGATGTATTCTGCCCCTTGAACACCTTCCTTTATAAGTTTACTGCCAAAAAGCGAGGCGATTCCAGCTGCTACAATTCCGCGTGGCCCAACCCAACTAATAAAAAGCTTTTCGTTAAATTTTAAGTTTGAGTTTATAGTGCTCAAAAATACTGCCATAGGTCTAACAATAAACACTATAGATGCAAACAATATAGCAGTTTTCCAGTTATATAAAAGCATCATGTCTTCAATGTTAATATTAGCCGCCAATAAAATAAAGAGTATAGAAATTAACAACACACTTAAAGATTCTTTAAAGTATAAGAGTTCTTTTATGTTTTCAAGTTTTCCGTTTCCGAGTACCATTCCCATAACAACAACTGCCAATAATCCTGATTCATGTGCAAAAATTTCAGATTCAACAAACACAAGTAATACAGTTGATAGTGACACAACATTAAGAAGATAATGAGGTATTAATTTTTTGTTTATAGCGAAGGCTAAAGCATGTGCAAAGGTAAATCCGAATGTGGTTCCAAAAAGTATAATTTTTCCAAACTCCATAAGTGCAGTTTTGGTAAAACCACTATCGCCTCCAACACTTATAAACTCAAAAACCAAAACAGCTACTAGAGCGCCAATTGGATCAATAAGTATGCCTTCCCACTTTAAAACTGCAGACACATCTTTTTTAAGCGGTATGTTTCTTAAAATTGGCGTTATAACAGTAGGTCCTGTAACAATAATCAACCCTGAAAATAAAAAAGAAATCTCCCAGCTTAAATCAAAAATAAAATATGCTAAAATACCTGCGGCAAAAAATGTAATTGCAGAACCCAATGTTATGAGCTTAGTAATTACAGGGCCAACATTTTTTATTTCTGAACGCTTTAGCGTTAAGCCTCCTTCAAATAAAATAATGCTAATAGCTAGCGATACAAAATAATACAGACCATCACCCGGAAAAAGTCCCTTTTCTCCGTTCCAAATAGGTTCAATCCATTTAGTACCATCATCTGCTAAATATTCAGCAGCAATTGGTCCAACTAATAATCCAATAAGTATAAGGGGTAAAATTGCTGGAATTTTAAATCGCCAAGCAACCCATTGTGCTAAAATACCTAAAATGATAATTCCTGCGAGCTCTATCATGTAATCGTTTTTTATTAATGAGTAAATTTATTAAGAATAAATATTCTTTTGTAGTTAATCACAATAAATTCTTAACTTTTTCGTGTTATTCTTCCCATTTTAGTATTTTGCAGGACTATGAAATTGTATCCTATAAACGCTGGAAATTTTAAGCTCGATGGTGGTGCTATGTTTGGCGTTGTACCAAAACCTCTGTGGCATCGTACAAATCCAGCCGATAGTAATAATATGATTGATATTGCAGCACGTTGTTTGCTTATTGAAGATGGAAACCGATTAATTTTAATCGATACAGGAATGGGAAACAAGCAGAGTGATAAGTTTTTTGGCTACTATTATCTTTGGGGAAATGACACTATTGATGGCTCATTAGCTAAGTTTGGCTTTCATCGCGATGACATTACAGATGTGTTTATGACGCATCTTCACTTTGATCATTGTGGCGGAAGTATACAGTGGAACAAAGATAAAACTGGTTATGAGCCAGCTTTTAAAAATGCAACATTTTGGAGTAATGAAGACCATTGGAAATGGGCAACACAACCAAATAATAGAGAAAAAGCATCGTTTTTAAAAGAAAACATTTTGCCAATGCAAGACAGTGGTCAGCTAAATTTCACCTCGATTCCTAATGAGGATATTTTATTGAATTCCGAGCTTGGTTTTGATATCTTTTTTGCCAATGGCCATACAGATAAGCAAATGATTCCAATGATTCAATACAAAGACCAAACCATTTGTTTCATGGCAGATTTACTGCCAACTGCTGGACATTTGCCTATTCCATTTGTAATGGGTTATGACACGAGACCATTGTTAACCCTTGATGAAAAAGAACGTTTTTTAAATCTAGCGGCAGATAATAATTATTACTTATTTTTAGAGCATGATGCTCACAGCCCAATAATAACAGTTAACCATACAGAAAAAGGAGTGCGTCTCAATGAAGTTTTTACGCCTGAACAACTATTTTAATTTAGCTTAACCTATGAAGTTTTTACATCAAAAATTGCTTTTTTGCGCCCTAATTTTAACTTTAATTACAGGTTGCGGTACCTCAAGATTAGTCTCAACTCCAATTGAGAATATTGACAATACACCAATAAAATTTACAGAACTAACAGAAACTGAAGAAAAAGTTTGGGGACATCTCGACTTTATTTCTGATACAATTCCTGGAATGAGCATCAACAAAGCCTACGACGAACTCATTAAAAACAAAAAAGGCACTAAAGTTATAGTGGCCGTGATTGATTCAGGTGTTGATATTGACCATGAAGATTTAGATGATGTTATTTGGACAAATAAAGGTGAAATACCAAACAACAACAAGGATGATGATAACAATGGATATGTTGATGATGTGCATGGCTGGAATTTTCTTGGAGAAGCCTACCAAGAACAATTGGAATATGTAAGACTTTTAGCAAGTGGAAATAAAAACCATCCGCGTTATGCTGAAGCAGAAGCTGAATACCAAAAAAAGCTTGCTGAATACACTAACTTTAAATCGTTTTATAGTCAAGCTATTCCTGTTTTTGAAGAATCACATAAAACACTTTCAGATTATTTTAAAAAACCAAACTACTCAGAAGTTGAGGTTAATACTATAAAAACCGAAGATAAAGCGCTTCAACAAAGTATTTACGCGGTAAAGGTTTTAGCTTTTGATAATGACTTTGAAACGGTTCCAGAAGCTATTGAGGTTTTTAAAGATAATTTAAAGAGTATCAATGAAATGCTAGATTATGGTCTTAATAAAAATTTCAATGGTAGAAAAGTGGTTGGCGATAATCCTAATGATATCAATGATAGAAATTACGGAAATGGCAATGTAAGGCCTAGAGATAAAGGTGAGAGTCACGGAACTCATGTGGCTGGAATAATTGCTTCAGAACGAAATAATGGAAAAGGTGTTAATGGCGTTGCGGCCAACGTTTTAATTATGCCAATTAGAGCGGTTTCTAATGGAGATGAATATGATAAAGACATAGCATTGGCTATACGTTATGCAGCAGATAATGGAGCAAAAATTATTAACATGAGCTTTGGCAAATACTACTCACCTCATAGTGAATGGGTGAAAGACGCTATTGTTTATGCCGAATCAAAAGATGTGTTGCTAGTTCATGGTGCTGGAAATGAATCCTTGAATCTTGATAGTAAACCTAATTTTCCAACAGACCAAGAGAATGGCGTTGAGTTTGCTAATAATTTTATTTCAGTTGGAGCAACCGAACAAAAATATGGCTCAAGATTAGTCGCGAGTTATTCAAACTATGGTAAAAATTCTGTTGATGTTTTTGCGCCAGGATCTAACATATATTCAACGTATCCTAATAATACCTATAAGGCTATAGATGGAACGTCAATGGCTGCTCCAGGAGTTGCAGGAGTTGCAGCCTTAATCCGATCACAATACCCAAAACTGTCAGCTGCTCAGGTAAAACAAATCATCATGGATTCTGGATTGCCTTTAAAAGCAAAAGTTACTGTAGGTGAAAATTCAAACGAGGTAAAACCTTTTGGTGAATTATCTCGTTCTTCAAAACTTGTAAACGCATTCAATACCTTAATCATGGCAAGCAAAATATCTAATTAAATTTAATTCTCAAATGAAAACATTACCATCAAAAATTCTTCTAGCTGTATTTGCCTTAATCAGTTTAGTTTTAAATGCACAAAATTCTGGTTATTGGCAACAGCATGTAGATTACACAATGGAAATTGATATGAATGTTGAAAATTTTCAATATCAAGGAACACAAAAGCTAGTATATACCAATAATTCTCCAGACGTACTTACAAAGGTGTATTATCATTTGTACATGAACGCATTTCAACCAGGAAGTAATATGGATATGCGATTACAAAACATTGCGGATCCAGATGGTAGAATGGTAAACAATATTGGAACTAAAGATAATCCAATTTACGAAAGTAGAATTAGTAAGTTAAAGCCTAGTGAAATTGGCTATATCAAGGTAAAATCATTAACTCAAGATGGTAAAGCATTAAAATATGACGTCGTTGACACAGTTTTAGAGGTAACACTCACAAACCCAATTCAACCAGGTGCAAAAACTACTTTTGACATGGTTTTTGATGCTCAAGTGCCATTGCAAATTAGAAGAAATGGTAGAGATAGCAGAGAGGGTATTGCCTTATCAATGACGCAATGGTACCCAAAAATGGCTGAATATGATTTTGAAGGTTGGCATGCCGATTCTTATATCGCTAGAGAGTTTCATGGTGTTTGGGGAGATTTTGATGTTAAAATAACTATTGATAAAAATTACACTATTGGTGGAACTGGATACCTTCAAAATCCAGAAGAGATTGGACATGGTTATAGCGCTAATGGTTTAACGTCTATTAATTCAAAAGGAGATAAGTTAACCTGGCACTTTAAAGCTCCTATGGTACATGATTTTACTTGGGCTGCAGATCCAGAATATATACACGACAGCATACAGGTGCCTGATGGACCAATGTTGCATTTCTTTTACAAAAGCACAATGGATGCTGAGAGCTTAAACAATTGGAAAAAGCTACAACCAACCACTGTAAAGCTCATGCAATACTTCAGTGAAAATGTTGGAAAATATCCTTATAAGCAGTATTCTGTAATTCAAGGTGGAGATGGAGGAATGGAATATGCTATGTGCACCTTAATTACAGGAGGAAGAAGTTTAAATAGCCTTATTGGCGTAACCTCTCACGAAATGGCACACACTTGGTTTCAGTTTTTATTAGCAACCAATGAAAGCAAGCATGAGTGGATGGATGAGGGCTTTACAAGTTATATAAGTGCTCAAGCTTCAAATGAGGTTTTAGAACGTAAACAAGAAAATCCTAGTGCTGGATCTTATAGAGGTTATATTCGTTTAGCCACATCTGGTTATGAACAACCACTGACTACACATGCCGATCGTTATAATGTTAATAGTGCTTATAGTACAGCAGCATATAGTAAAGGCGCAGTGTTTTTGGCTCAGCTAGGCTATGTTATTGGTGAAGACAATTTAAAAGCCACATTAAAAAAATATTTTAACGATTTTGCCTTTAAGCATCCTGTGCCTAATGATATTATTCGTTCTGCTGAAAAAGTGTCTGGTTTGGAGCTCGATTGGTATTTAATAGATTTTGCTCAAACCACAAACACCATTGATTATGGTATAAAATCTGTTGAAGCTACAGAAAATACGACCAATATTACTCTAGAGCGTAAAGGGTTAATGCCAATGCCAATTGATTTAACAATTGAGTATCTTGATGGTACATCTCAAGATTTTTACATTCCATTAGAAATGATGCGCGGCGAAAAACCAACTATAGAATCTACGAATGTTTTGCCTGATTGGTCTTGGGCTAACAACACCTTTGGATTTAATTTAAATATTGAAAAAAGCAAGGTCAAAAGCATTACCATTGACCCTAAAGGAAGAATGGCAGACATTAACAATACTAATAATATTGTAAACCTAGAAATTACTAAAGACGAAAGCAAAACAAAAAAGGACTAAAACCAAGGCTCATTAATATAATCTTTAGTTTTAGAAACATGCTCTCTATTGGTGACAAAGAGTTGATTTTCATCTATTTCCCTGCTTCTATAGCCAAGTAAGTGAAAAATAGACTTTGCATAATATTTTGCTACTTTAAGGTTCACTGTTAGCACTCCTTTTTCTTTAGTGTGCCAAGAAATTCCTGGCATTAAAATAAAGAGCTTATCTGCTTTGATATGTCTTAAAAAGATGGAGAGCTTAAGAAAGAATTTTGGGATTTTTTTAATGAGAAAAAAACCTTCATTTCCATTTCTTTGATATAATGGCATAAATATTCTTCCACTATATCTTGCCGTTATTTCCTTGTTATTGTGCTTTGCAATTAGCTCACCTTTTTTTATTCTTTCAAAGCTCTTAAACGCTGGTAATATATCAAAGTTGTCAACATTATCGACTCGGTGTAAATAAGCTATTTCAAAAAATTTATCAATGTTTTGAGCAGCTGTTTTTAGAATTTTATGATTCTTATCAAAATCTAAATGTGGTACAACCTTGGTTTGCTTCAACACTAAATTTATAAATGCAATACAATTTGAAATTGCATTTTTGCTGTTATGTTGTCCAGATTCAAAGCCCAAAGACACATAACCAAGTGTGTTTATATAGCTTAGCAATGGTCCTTGTAAATATTCTTCGATACCGAGAACAATTGGTACCGGAAATTGTTCTGAAAACTTACGGTTTATAATAGCATCATTTATTGTAATAAATGGTAATGTTTTGCTTGAAGTAGTGTGAAGATCTATAAAATAAAAAGGGCCTTGATTCTTTGAAAGAATCTCATGAATTAAATTATAAATTTCTAATTGCTCTTGGTGTTCTGAAACAAGACTACGTGATTGTAATAACGAGTCAATCTCTTTTTGAGTCCATAAGCGATTAAGATCTTTATTAATATATCGCTTTCCCTCTTTTAGGGCCTTTAGATTTCCAGTGATAGCATATATACTTCCTCCTACATTTTTCGTTTCCAATTTACTCAATACAGTCTCTAAAGCAAAAATACCTGCTGGTTCATTGCCATGAATACCTCCAAAGAAGATAACTGTAGGTCCATTTTTTTGCCCTTTTATCTCAAAAAGAACTCTGTCTATTGAGACAGACTTATTTATTGCTTTACTAAAAACCTCTACCATCCTAAATATCGTTTGAAGTTATTATACCGATTAACTTACCATTTCTTACAACTGGTAGGCTGTTTATCTTATGTTTTATCATTGTTTTTGTTGCTTTTTCTATGGTTTCAAATTCATGGGTGGTAATTAATTGTTTTGTCATAAAGTATTTAACAGATTCCTTTAAGGGTTCCTCATTATTAAAGTAGGTTTTTACGTCTTTCATAGTTATAAGTCCAACCAATTCCATGCCTGAATTTATAACTGGCATGTGATTAATGTTTTTCCATTTCATGATGTTTAAAACAAGCTCAATACTATCATTTTGATCAACTGAAAATATATCTGAACTCATTTTGTGTTTGACCAATTTCACGTTTTCTGTCTTTTCTAATTCATGCTTTGTCAATAGCTTCCATGATGAAACTGGAAAATCTTTTTGTTGTTTTTCATACATTTTAGATGTAAGAATTTGTGCAGCTTCAAACGGTTTATGAGTTTTTAATAAATTTCGATAGCTAGTAATCGTCCATTGAGAGCCTGTTCTTGTATGAACCCTATTTTCAATAATTTTTAAATAATATTCCACATCTTTGGGTTCAATATTAAGTTTATACAAGCCTTTATAAGCCATTGGTAAAAGTTCGTCTAAAATTAATTTATGGCTAGATACGTACTTGTTATTCCAAATAAACTGAGTTGCCATTCCGTAACGAGCTGCATTAAAAAAGTTAGATTTGGCGTCCTTAAAATTTACTTTCTCGTGAATACTGTCGTATTTTTTAGGCCTCCCAACCATGACACCAATCCAAAACATCATGTTAGCTATTTCATCAGAAATTGTTGGTCCAGAAGGAATATATCTGTTTTCTATTCTTAAGTGTGGTTTGTTATTTCCAACACCATAGCAGGCTCTATTCCAGCTATAAACAGTGCCATTATGAAGGTTTAGCGCTTTAAGTTTTGGTATTTCACCATTTGACAACATATCTAAGCTGTCTTTAATATATTCTGATGAAACCAAGCTCCTAAACCTCGAAATGTTGTCTTTAAAAATATCGGTTACTGAGCCTTGAAGCCAGTCTCGCCCAAAATTAACCCTAGATTGATTTTCGTTTAATAAAAACGAATTTGCCCTAGTATCTACGCTTTGTGTAAATAGTGCAATTCTTGTTTCGCTCCATAATTCTTTCCCGAATAATAAAGGTGAGTTTGTGCACACACTTAATATTGGTCCTGAAATAGTTTGAGCCCAATTATAACTATCAACAAAATCGTTAGGATGTATTTGAAGATGAATCTGAAAACTTGTATTACACCCTTCTAACATGACTGAATCATGCAACATATTTAATTCGTCAACACCTTTTATGTGAATATCAAAATCTTGTTTTCTAGTTTCCTTAATAGCTTGATTTAAAACACCATACCTTTGAATAGGAGTCATGTTTTCAATCCCAATTTGATTTAAACTAAGTGTTGGTAATATTCCTGTTAAAACGATCTTGGTTTCCCTTTTTGACGCTGCTTTATGTGCTTTATCTAAAAGTTTTTCTAAATGAGAAGCCATGGTAGAAAAACAGTTGCCTTTTAACTCCAAAGGATCTAAATTTAATTCAAGATTGTAGCTTCCTATTTCGGTGGTAAAATGATCATCATCGATTTCTTCTAAAATATCTAACGCATTATTTTTAGGTATAAAACTATTATCTACCAAGCAAAATTCCTGCTCAGCACCAATTCTAATGGGTTCTTTTTCAATCAAATCATTTTCAATCATAAAATCAAGAGCCTCAACATCTCTCATTAAATGATGAATATAGTTTGACCTATCCTGTTTTTTTGAAAGTTTTATAATATTCAAATCTCCCATAGTTTCATATTTAACAGTTCATCAATGGTCAAGTTACAGCCATTATTCATTATAAAAAATGATATTTATCATACCACATTACAGTGTGTTTATGACTAAGATATTCTTACTTTTGCCAATACATATGAAAGCCACTTATTCTAAAATTGAAAAACTAAAAAGCAAGGTTCTAATCGATAAACTTTTTGATGAGGGTAAATCGGTTGTGGCATTTCCTTTGCGTTTGGTTTATATAACAACAGAATTTGATGAACCTGTTAAGGTAAAGTGTGGTGTGTCTGTTAGTAAACGAAACTTTAAAAAAGCAGTTGATAGAAACCGAGTTAAAAGGCTTATACGAGAGGCTTACAGGTTAAACAAAAACAGTTATTTTAACAACATTACAACACAATATGCGTTGATGATTTTGTACATTGGCAATGATAAACCTACGTTTAAACAAACAGACCAAGCCATGAAAAAGTTGCTTAAGAAGTTTGATGAAGTCAATTCTTAAAGAAAGAACCATGAAAAAGTTAATAAAAAAGAAAATAATAATCCCATTCTTAGCTATATTGGTTTTATTAACAACCACTGCATATAAAAGTGATTTTTTTGAAATCGCTAAACAAATAGAAATATTTACAACGCTTTTCAAGGAAATCAACATGAATTATGTTGATGAAACCAACCCTGGAGATTTAATGGATGCTGCTATTAAAAACATGTTAGCAGAACTTGATCCATATACTGTATTTTTTAACGAGCAAGATGTTGAAGCCTCAAGAATAAACAATACTGGAGATTATACAGGAATTGGAGCAACGGTAAAAACACTAAAAGATAAATTGGTTATTGTTGAGCCTTTTAAAGATTATCCTGCAGATGAAGCTGGGCTAAAAGCTGGAGATGAAATAATTAAAGTTGATAACATTGTGGTTGCAGACTTTAAAGAAGATGCTGGTGAATTACTTCAAGGTGCTTCTGGATCAAAAGTAAATGTTACCTATATAAGACAGGGCGAGACAAAAACGGCAACCATTACTCGTCAAGAAGTAGAAGCTAAAGCTGTGCCTTTATACGATATGGTTAACGAAACCGTCGGATACGTAGCTTTATCTAAGTTTACACAAACTGCATCAAGAGAAACCGCAAATGCTATTAAATCTCTTAAAGCTGATGGCGCTAAACAAATCATTTTGGACCTAAGAGGAAATCCTGGTGGTTTATTGGTAGAGGCTGTAAACATTGTCAACCTGTTTGTACCTAAAAATCAGGTTGTAGTAACTACAAAATCGAAAGTTGAAAAATACAACCGAACTTATACCACTCAAAACGAACCATTAGATTTACAAATTCCGCTGGTGGTTTTAATTGATGGTGGTAGTGCTTCTGCGAGTGAAATTGTTTCTGGTTCTTTGCAAGACCTTGATAGAGCCGTTGTCATTGGGTCTAGAAGTTTTGGAAAAGGCTTAGTGCAACGTCCTAAACCCTTGACTTATGGTACACAGTTAAAAGTTACTATTTCAAGATATTATACGCCTTCTGGTCGCTGTATTCAATCGCTAGATTACTGGAATAGAGATGAAAAAGGAAATGCTGTTAGAGTAAAACAAGAAAACTATAATGCCTTTAAAACCAAGAATGGTCGTCCTGTTTTTGATGGTGGAGGTGTAATGCCAGATTTGGAATTGGCTGAATCTAAGATGTCAACTTTAGCAAAACATATAGAAGAGCAAGATTATATTTTTAATTACGCTACCAAATACTATTATAATAATTCCGTGTCAGATTTGATGTCTTTTCAGTTGTCTGATTCAGATTTTAACGACTTTAATTCGTATTTAAAATCGAATAATTTTGCATTTAAAACGAAAACCGAAGACGCGCTCACAAAAGTATTGGATGTGGCAACAGAAGAGGAGTTGGATGATGATTTAAAAGTGGCCTACAATACACTCATTTCAAAACTAAACACTGTTAAAAGCGAAGCTATTTCTACAAATAAAGAACAATTAAAAACCTTATTAGAAAATGAGATTATTAAGCGCTATTTCTATAGAGAAGGATTGTATAAATACTTTTTAGCTAATAACTCAGAAGTTAAGAAAGCTTCAAGTATTTTAACCAATCCACGTGAATACAACGGTTATTTAAAGCCTTAAGGTGCTATTTAATCTGGTTTTAAATTTTATGCACTATATTTAGTTTTATGTTAACATAAA
>Ga0098073_1000286_pt1 | contig 18891 bp, 17 predicted proteins | sample 31_taG_FD_75060 | JGI IMG/M metagenome (GOLD analysis project Ga0098073, IMG submission 75060) | Marine viral communities from the Gulf of Mexico - 31_GoM_OMZ_CsCl metaG | ecosystem: Environmental > Aquatic > Marine > Oceanic | place: Gulf of Mexico | collected 2015-07-12
ATCAGGCCTGTGTCCCGCGGCAGCGCCAATTCCGAATATTTAAGGTTCGGAATTAGCCCTTCCGCTCATGGCTGGGGATTTTTCAAACGGCGGTTTTGGGGAGATTACGTCCGGCGATTACAACGGGAGTTTGATAGACTCCTAAACGCGTTAACCGGCTGCGCACCTGCGCTTGATCCCTTTGCTCTTTAATATGGCTGATCTTTTTTTTTAGTCTAAGTAACAGCTGCGGTTTCACAAACTAGCCTCACCTATTGCGTTGATAATCCGATCCTGATCCACCTCGGATAAATCAGGATAGATGGGCAGGCATAGTACTTCTTCCGCTGCTGCGCAGGCTGTTAACAGATTGGAGGGGCTTGCTGATGGAAGATCTCGATACATTGGTAGCGAAGATATCAGTGGGAAGAAGTATCGTCGCGAGAAGATCCCATATTTGCGGAGCGCTTCATACAGACCGTCTCGACCCATCGCAAATGAGGGTTTCACCCGCACGGGATAATAAGCGTGGTTGGCCCGCAACTGTCCCGAGGAGGGCACCGGATCTATCCCAGAAATCCCGGCTAGGGCCGCATCATAACGAGCCGCTACTCGCGCTCGAGCAGCAATGCTTTCATCGACACGCAGTAGTTGCAACAGGCCGAAAGCTGCTTGCACTTCGTTCATCTTTCCATTGATGCCGATGCTTTCGACCTCGGTCTCGGAGACGATCCCAAAATTCTTTGAACGGTCGATACACTCTTTCATTTTTATGTTTGGCGCTATGATTGCTCCGCCCTCAAGCGTAGAGAAGACTTTAGTCGCATGAAAGCTAAGTATCGAAAGATCGCCATGATTCAGGACAGATCCGCAATGGCAGTCAACCCCAAAGGCATGTGCCGCATCGTAGATCACCTTTAAACCATGGCGTGCGGCGATGGCCTCAATCGCGTCCACGTCGCAAGGATTGCCATAGCAGTGTACTGCTAGAATAGCCGATGTGCGGGGTGTAATTCGCTCTTCGATCTTTGCAGGGTCCAAATTCAGGGTTACCGGATCAATGTCTGCGAAGACCGGCTCCAGCCCGTTCCATTTTAAAGCATGTGTCGTTGCAACGAAAGAAAAAGGGGTCGTTATGACTTCACCTGTTAACCCCAGCACCTTGAGTGCAGCCATCAGTGCGATTGTGCCGTTACCGAATAGTGAAACCTGCGGTACGCGTAGGTGGTTTGCGAGCGCAGACTCCAGATCTTGGTGCATCTTCCCACCATTGGTCACGATACCGCTGTCCCATATCTGTTCCAGATATGGGAGGAACTCCTCAAGTGGGGGTAAGGAAGGGCGCGTGACGAATATGGGAGTATTAGTCATAAAGCCTCAAAACGGTATAGCAATCTATAGCTGACCCAGCTGTTATAAGGTAGACACTTAGTGATGCAACCAACGATTACAGGCGGTTCAAGATCTATGACTGACATTCGACGAAACATCCAGGATAATCTAGAGCGGCCTGTCGTGAGTATGTGCTGCATCACCTACAACCACGTAGATACTATCGCGCAGTGCCTTGATGGGATGCTGATGCAAGAAGTTGACGTGCCAGTTGAGATTGTGGTGCACGATGATGCTTCTACGGACGGTACGGCCGAAATAGTGGCCGATTATATGGCGCGGTATCCTCGCCAGATCCGTGCCATTTTACGCAAAGAAAACCAGTTCTCACAAGGTAGGAGGCCGGCCGCTCTTGCTTTCGCTGAAGCACGAGGGGACTATATGGCTCTATGTGAGGGAGATGATTTCTGGACCGACCCCACAAAGATCGCCCGTCAATTGGCTGCACTTGAGGCCAACCCTAGTGTTGACATGTGCGCGCATGCGGTGCGCTTCCTTGTTCATGACGGTAAGAACATCGTAGACCAATATGTGCGGGATGCCGAAGATGGGGTCTATGAGACAGGGGCCATCTTAAATACAAACACCATGTTGATGCACACTGCCACTCTGTTCGTGCGTCGGGCTGCAGCACTTAGTTTTATTGATTATGTGGCGGAGCGTCCTTGGCTAGAATTTGGTGACCAATACCTAAAATTTTTTGGCTCTGAGCGGGGTGGGGCGCTATTCATGTCGCGCGAGATGGCTAGTTATCGCTCTCAATGGCAGAATTCTTGGAGCCAGCGCAATGCCCGCGACACACACCATCTATTGCGTACTTCAGACGCAAAGCTGAGAAGCTTTGCGGAACTGGCAGAAGAAGGTCGGTTTCGAGATGACCTGCTGGACATAAATTATCGCACTGCACGGCGCATCGCTAAATCACACGAAATTCCCTTCGGTGAGCGGATCAATTTTTTGGCGCGCCATACAATTAAGGGGCATCTGCCAGCGTTCCGTTTGCCCCGATTGCTAGTAGCGGCGCTAACTCTGCATTAGTAGCTTTAGACCCGAAATTAGTTGTGGTTCCCTTTGTCTATTCTGATTTTCTGTAGAATTTTGCAGGCGTCCCATACCAGATTTCATTATGAGGAACATCCTCGCGCACAAGAGAGCATGCCCCAACCTCCGCATTTTCTCCGATTGTCACGCCAGGCATAATGACAACGCTAGCTCCAAATCGAGAACCGCGCTTAAGCGTGCCGACTATCTTTCGTTCATTCTCAGTCAGATCTGGGGTGTCGGTGACGACGAAAGCGTATTTCATTATGACGTCGTCCTCGACCACTGTTCCGGCAGACAAGGTACCACGACTGCCCATAATTACACGATCCCCTAGACGGCAGGTATCTCGGATCTCGCAAAAGGATGTAAAAGAGCAGTCCGAGCCGATCTCAACGCTACGCCCAATCTTAGTGTATGTGCCGATACGGCTGCGCGCACCGATAGTGCTGTGTGCCCCCACTGTGGCATAATCCTCTAGTATCACGCCATCCTCCAGAATAGCGCCGGGGCCCACGAGGCAAAAACTCCCTATGCGCACGCCTTGACCTATTTGTGCACTTTCGTCGATTATGCTGATGGTGTGCATTGCCTTCTCCTCTACATGCTCGAAATGTCTGGAACGCCTGATAGGCGCTTTGTGGTCTGCTCACGGGACTTTGCGGGGACTCCTGAAAGTATTTCACCCTCTCTAGTGGTGTCACGTACTACAACAGCACCGGCTCCGATCACTGTTCGCGCAGCGACCCTGATATTAGGCCGCACCACCGCGCCGGAACCAACGAAACAGCGAGCCCCTAAGTCGACGTTCCCGGCAATAGAAACATTATTAGCAAAATGGCATTCCTCGCCAATGGTCGCCCCGTGACCAATTTTCGTACCATGTGCCATGATTACTCCACGGCGGATCTGTGTGGTTTCGCTGGTTGATCCTCGAACGATAGTTACATTCGAGCCCAGGAATGTATCGTCGCAAATTTCGGTAAATCCAATTTGAGGCTGAACTACACGCGTACGCGTCCGGGCGTTCCACGCCCAAGCTGCTCCGGTCGCACCTATTACTGTAGAGCCCTCTACGCGCACCCTAGATCCTATGCGCGTACCTTCCATAACTGTCACGCTAGCGTGTAATTGTGAGCTAGCGCCTATCTCTGCAGCCTCTACTACACAATGCGGCCCAATCCACGCGCTCGGGTCAATGTGCGCATCTGCAGATATTACAGCGGTTGGATGTATGCCCGGTGTGACTGATGGAGTCAAAAGATCGGCAAGTGCTATATAGTAGGAGAGCTGAGGATCAGCTACTTGAATTCTGTGGATGCCAGCCACTGCCCCACCATCTGAAGGTACCATTAATAAAGACTGGGTTGCTCCAGCTGGCATCAAGCGATTGTCAGCAAGGAAGTAGAACCCACGCGGCACGGGCGTGCGAAGGCTCGCAGGCCGAAATATGTCGCTTCCACGGGCTTGGCCCGAATGCATATATTCGATGCCGTTACGCTCCAGCGCGCCAAGAATATCGTCTAGCCGGACTGCTTGAAGCTCGCCAAAACCATAGCCCAAAGTATCATCTCCTTGTCTTTGAGTTCCCCGCCTGCCGCAGCCGTGTTATTGATCAAAGATCGCGATAGTCACTGCTCTGTGATTGCACCAACACACCAAGGGCGGAGCACTCAAATTGTATTAGTTTCCTAAATTATCATGCAGCATAGTGAAAGGCGAATGTCTGAGCCGTAGTAAACGGTTACTCACGATGTTCAGGCTCGCCTACTGGGACAACTTTTTTGGCGATAGGCTTTTCTGCACTAATCTAGGAATGTGGCAAGATCAGTTCCCGAAATATCCTCGGTAATTTCGTCTGCAATGGCTGGATTAAGATATTTCTTCCATCCTTCGTCGCAAACGCGCCGAACATCTACGCCATAAGGGTTGCTAGGAGTATTCCCTGATCCTGAATTGAGAAAGAGCCTTGTCTGAGATGACATGTCTAAACCGCACAGATTGAAGAGTGAGGTAACGGTCGTCTCAGGAGACTGCAATAGATCACTATAACGTATCAGCGCGGTCCGGCTGGGATGAGCCTTACTTAGGCTCATAAATATTCGTGTAGCTTCTTTCCATCGGGCATATCCGTTAAATTCTTCGGGTCGGTCCAAGTTTTTGGATGGGGCTTTTCGCCATTCCTTCTCGATGCTCCAACCCATATCGGCTCTGAACTCGCGGGGAGCGCGTAACCATGATGAAATTACAGCTCGCGGATCACGTACGATTAACACTACTCTAAGCTTGGGTGCACGTGCTATCAGGTGAGGTAGCAAATTGTGATAGCGGACTTCTTTGTAGGCAATATGGGATGAGTTAGATTTTTTGAAACGAGGTAAGAAGCCATTCGCTCTGTTTTCAGCCTGTTTAATAAATGAATCGTCACTTTGTAAGAGCTCAGCCCAAAGCTCTTCAATTCTATGGGCATCAGGGTTCTCTCCAAGAAAATTTTTGTAGGCATAGGAAAAAAGAGGCTGAAACGCGTAATTAACTCGTGGATGGCTATTAAATATCTCTCCTAACCAAGTAGTACCGGATCGAGGTACGCCATGTAAGGCGATTGGAGTGGTCGTGGTTGTCATGGCGCAACCCTCCCTTTCTGTGCCATCTCGTACACTATCTCAGGCTGGTTCCACATTAGTATATCAATCACTGACAGGCTGGGAGCAAAATTGCTACGACGGCCTTGTAAATATGTATCTAGTCGCGGCGTGAGAAACCGCAACTCGATCCCTGATGCCTCAAACGAAGTGGGGTTGTAGAACGCGCGCCCTCCGTCCAGATTGAGATAGCGTTGCCCTCCCAGCCTATGTGTCATGGTAATCAATCGCTCAGTTCTGCCTTGATTAACAGTCTCAGGGGAAAAATGGCTTGATTGTTCAAAGTGTGGCGTCAGACCAATATAACTGCAAATCGTACGTATTGATCGACATGCCAAATCGGCGATACTCTCGCTTGGGGCGGTTAGCACTTCATCTACTAAAGCGGAAACTCTCTCTACATGTGGCGCACGAATATAAGATTCGCGCAGCGTACGGGTAAGCTTTCGTTGCCAGTCGCGCTTCGTGCTGAGTGGTGTATTCGCGATGCTGCGTGAAGATGATTGTCCGCCGTCCAATGAAACACTAAAACTGTATATCCCGCCGCCGGGAGCTAACACCTTGTTCGAATGAATCCATCCTCCTTTGATGAAGGCGACATCGTCATAGAAGATGAATGCATCTGATTTTTCGATGAGTTGAAAATACCCTATATATGGAAATATATAGGGCTGCATTATCGTAACAGTACGTGGTTGCTTTCTTAAGTTGGAAACCATCTCAAATTATCCTGTAAGGTAGATAGCACCTTTGAAAATGCCCCGAAAGCTGCGTCCAAGCTATAAATAAAACTAGTAGCGCGAAGTAGGGGGCAAGCTTAATAAGCGGTCTCTGCCCTCCTGGATATAGCCGCGGCAATGCGGCGTAGATCATCAACTGAGGAATAACAAAATAATAACCGAACCGGTCAGCGATCACTGTTGAGACCGGAATTAGAAAACCTAGTCCGATCATGCCCAATACTAGAAGACTGGTCAACTTATGAGAGTGTGGAAGCATGGTCTGCCAACGTTTTGTGAGGTAAAACTGGTATAACACCCCTGTTGCTACCAGAAGCCCCACCCGAAAAATCGCGCCTCCCGCATCCACGTCCGTTGCAATATATCGGGTAGTAGCGATATCGGCAGCTTCGCTAGCTAAGAGCGCAAATACTCCCGGTACTGCCAAAAAAGCAGCTAGAAACACGTTGCGCAGCGAGTATCGCCCAATAATAAAAGGGCCGAGCAATGCGAAGATCAAAGCTGAACCATGGAAAGCTGAGGCTAGCACTACGAACAGAGCGAAGTGGAGGATCCGCCGGTCGATGAATGCATTGAACGCAAAGCATATCAAACCTATCGCTGCGGCTTGTTTCACTGCAGCCATAGGCATGTTCAGAATAAGTACTGGAAAGGCTAACACTAATACTGCCAGCGGGGCTGGGCTGCGTCGTGCGATAGCGTTTAGCCCAGCGAAGAAAATCGCTGAGGTTATGACGTTAAGCCATATATAGTCGAAATTCCACCAGTCCATAACTTCGAGAAGCACCCAGTGCGCGGGGTTGGACTGGGAAAAAGCGTCTGCGAAACTATTAGACTTTTGTATTTCGAAATTAATTATGTAGTTAGGCCAATCACAGCCTACTTCCCAGCGCAGGGCCGAGAACAAGTAAAGCCCCACCAGCACGAACCAGTAAATCCCGTTGGACCTGCGCCCGCTGTTGATCACCCGCAAACTCAGCAACGCTGCGAAGACGACATAGTACGTCATATGTCTGTTTTTGGCTGTGCGATAAGATAAGCGTCCAGCGTCGCGGCTGCCGCTGCCATTACATCTTCAGCATAAAGTGGCCTATCATCAAACGAGCGCGTAGCCTCGGCGCGCATCATGCGCCAAATATCCGGTGCGTCCAGCAGTGCTTCGATCCGAGCTGTGGCCTGCGTATCCACCCCCTCCGGGTCAATCCAGACCGCGTTTTCGCCGTCGCGAGTGTAGCGTGAGATCTCACCTACCGGTGTTACTACAGGTACGAGGCCCGCTTGCATTGCCTCTATTACCGAAATTGCCATGCCCTCGTGTCGACTAGTTTGAATATAAAAACTAGCCTGCGTGGCTAGTGTCGTGATCGATGACCGCGATAGTGGACCAGTCAACGTCACTGCATGCTCTAACCCGCGCCGTTCTATGTCTGTGCGTAGAGCCTCCTCCAGTCCGCCGTCAGGGCCAATTATAGTTAGTGTCGCATCAGAACGCTTTTCATAAAGTCGCGCGAACTGGGCCAGCATTCGAAGAGGATCTTTTTGGACGGCGAGCCTGCCCCAAAAAATCAAGTTGGGGAGGGGGTCGGGCTGCGCGCCGCGAACCGGCTTAGCACGGTCGAGCAAGTAGCTGATGACTCTTCCGTGGTGGTTAATATGGTGAGGTAGACGCTCTTCCAATGTGGTGGCACTGTCTGCCCAAATGGCAGTAGCCCATCGAGCCGCCATGCGGGTCACAATCCGGTCCATAGCATGTGCATCACGAGCATTGTGGAGGAATAAGACCATGGGGGCACGGCAGCCGCGCAATCGAGCCAGCCCACCCACTAGTACCGCGCGCCAAAGAGATAGGATTACCAGAGCGGGTTCCGCCCTTGTCAGTCGACCGGCTGCCGACCAGAGTGCGCGTGGATCAAATGTCGCTCTGCGACCGGAGCGGTTGCTAACATTCTCGAAAACAAACATGCGTTCCAGTACAAGGTCGCGGTACCGAACGCTTTCAGCGGTAGCCGCTGCGCGCTCTACTCCGCCGATTCCATCGTAGGGAATCAGGTGAACGACGCGCCGCACTATTCAGGTTTTCCATATGCTATAGCTTCATATCTCTGAGTAGTATTGGCTATCCCAAAGCGTTCCACCGCTCGTGCTCTGGCACGGGTACCATATAGTGCTGCTTCCGATGGGTCGTCGACCCATCGTGCTATATGCTGGGCAAGAGAATTGGCATCTCCTGATGTGTATGTCATTCCATGACCCTCACAGATCATGTTTGATACGCCATTAACGTTGCTGGCCACCACTGGTCTGGCCATGGCCATAGCCTGCATGATTGAGTTACTCATGGTCTCTCCGAAAGTCGCATGAACATAGATATCCAGTTGAGCAAGCAGTGCCCGTACCCCCTCGCGATCTAGAAATCCATGCATTGTAACATTCTGACCGATCTCTAAACGAGCAATCATAGTTTCAATCTGGGGGCGAGTGGCCCCGTCTCCAGCGATGTGTAAGTGAAAGTTTTGATTAGGGCGGGTTCTGATCAGTTGTGTGACCGCCTTCAATAACGTTTCGTGGTCTTTTTTGTGCTGTAGGCGGGAGATCATGCCAAGTTGTATCGTCCTTTTCGAATTTAAGGGGCCATCGGGCACTTCGTCGGGCGAAAAGAAATCCGTGTCCAAGCCATTAGGTATGATGCGCACTTTATTTAGACGATGCAATCTGCCGAGCGCTTTTTGCGCTCCCGATGCGGCTTCGGGCGTTAGGTGAACGATGTTGTCCAGTGTCAAATGCGCGAGAGCCAGCATCCCCCACTCGTATCGACTCTTGAGTTGTACAGGTTCGCTTTCACGCAACATTAGCTTTGGCCGTCCTTTCATACGACATAGGAGCGCAGCTGCGGGAGTCGCGGCTAGTCCGTTCAGGAAAATCAGATCTGGGCGCTGATGCAAAAATATCCTGCGTAGGTCTTTGTAGAAACGCAAGTGGCCCCGACCAGGCGGCTTACTGACGTGGCTCCAGCTGATCTGCATGGCATCCAGTCTCGCCGTATAATCGGGCATAGGCGGCTCCACTCCGGCGAGCACTACGTGATGAGAAGCATCTGACAAGAATCCGTTTTCTAATAGAGAAAACATCATCGCAGCATGCCCTCCTAGCCCGGAGTAGATTACGTGGACCACACGTCGTATCTGATGAGAGTCGATTGAGGTCATTTGGACGTTTCCAATTTAAAAGTATTTAAACCCAAGACGTCAAACCAAAGACGTGCTATCCGATCCTCGCTATAGCGTTCACGGACGGCGGGTGCAGCATGGCTCAAGCGTGCGCGCAGGTTGTCATCTGACATGAGGCACTCCAATCCACCTTCTAGAGCCTTTGCATCATGTGTTGGTATCAACATGCCGTCGCACCCGTTCCGAATAATGCCGCGCGGCCCTGTCTCGCAGTCGGTAGAGAGTACTGCGCACCCGTGGGCCATCGCCTCGATCAAGACATTTGGGAAACCTTCGAATCTCGACGATAAAACGAATATGTCTGCGGCCTCATACCAATCGCCCACGTTACCAACTCGTCCCGGAAGGTAGACACGGTGCCTGAGGTTAGCAGCTTGTATTGCGGCTGCAATATCTGCTCCGCTGAGCCCACCATCGCTACGGTTTTCCTCAAGCCCGAGTAGGGCGAGATCCCACTCGGGAAATCTGTCCGCAATCCGTGAGAAGGCCTCTATTAATAAATCGAAACCCTTCTGATGTGCTTTGGTCCCTACAGCGATGATTAGCTTTCGGGAAGCTTTCGAGTAATTTGACACAACCTTGTTATTACTCTCGCTAGGCATGTCCGGTAAAACTGCATTAGGTACAACACATACCCTATCGCATGCCGCCTCCTGCTCGAACCATTGCGCGACCTGAATGGTCTGAGCTATCTGTACGTGAGAAAAACGATATAATAACCGACGCAGCGTATTCCATGGTCGTCCCGCTGATCTATGCCAAGGAGCATTGCGCTCGGATATTGCCACCCTGCGTCCAGTCAGTCGGCCGGCGATAATTGCAAGTACAGATTCGTGAGGCATGAAAGCAAGAATTGTGTCTGCCCTGGTGTCGCGAAGGATCTTTCTTAGTGCCGCGATACGGCGAAGGTTGACCCATGGCTTGCTCAAAATTCTATTGGAACCCAACATGTCCAGCGCGCACCGCTCAACACGAGGGTCGAGCTGGACGAAATCTCTTTCTGTGCTGCTCAGCGTGACCAGCGTCACATTCACACCATTGTCCGCGAGGCGCTCGGCGAGCCACGACATAACGCGCTCCGCCCCGCCAGGCCCTAAAGTGCCAATGAACAGGCAGATGTGACGAGGTTTTCTCATAAACGCGCATTCTTTTTATCTAACATGTCTTCATGCAGTTTTTGCCAACGCGCTGCTTGCGCCGCTTCGCCAAAACGCTCCTGCGTGATGCGAGCTATCCGTATCTGGTCAATCTGACGCCGCCGAGTGCAGAAATCGAGCATTGCTTCTGCCATAGCCTGTGCATCTCCTGCGGGACAGAGTGACCCAAGAGTTGGATCGTCCAGCACGTCCTCTGGTCCACCGCAGCGCGTCGATATCACAAACTTTCCTGCCGCCAGCGCTTCGATCATAGGTAGTCCGAAGGTCTCGTAGTCACTGGAAATGCAACAACACTCCACGGCATGGGCCAAGTGATGAATTTCCTCTCTCGAAATCGTATCTAAATGGCGTACGCCCGCCTGTGTACGAGCGCGCTGCGCCATTGTTGCGTCGGCCACTGGGCCGGCTAGCAATAGGATGGTCTCGGGTTTCATTCTATGGAGACGAGAAAAGGCATCGAGGAGTACGTCAAGACGCTTGTTCCCATTGCGCCAAGATGTCCATGCTCCTAGAAGAATGCGTCCATCCATATTTTTCAACCAATATGGTGCCGGTTTCGTAGGTGGATTTTCAAATCCTACTGGTATTGGGTTTGGCAAAACTATGCCGTGAGGTAGGTCTATTTGATAGCGCAAACGGATCGCCTCTAAAACACTTTCGGAAACACCGGCTATCGTATGCGCATTTTCCAGAAAAGCCTTCATCTTGCTTGGAGCATAACGGAAAGAAGCACCGAGGCGATATCCCGATAAGTGCTCCCAACTTGTGTAGGGCACATTGAGTGAATTTGCGATTCTGGCTGCTGCAATACCAGTTTGGTAGCTCTGCAAACCTAGAATAGCATGAGGCTTGATAGTCGCTGCCAAATGTGACCGGGCTGCAGGCTGAAGTAACCAGTCCTGCGGATTCGAGTTCCAGCGTAAAAGTCGCCCCAAGCCTCTGGGCACTATTTTGGTGAATCCTGGAATACTTTCAGCCGAGAGCGGTATGGCTCCCATTTCGCATAAGGCGGCCATACCCTTTTCTGACATTGGGTTAAGCGAAGCGACATGTACTTCTAGTCCCAAATTGACGTGCTGGCGTATAGTGTTGAGAAACAATCCAGCCTTAAAGGTATCAGGATCAGGGCTTTCAAGCGTAAGAATTAAGATTTTATGAGAAACCACCATCAGATTTCCGAAAGCGATGGCACGATGCGGCCTGTAGGATAGCCGTACCGCAGCAGGCCAAGCATGCAAATCCCGCTGGTTCGAACCCAGTCATACTGTGGCAACGTTTGCAAATACTCCATATCTGCTGAAATCGTCTGCCCGTCGCGGTTCTCACCATGTCGCATTCGATTACCCGCATATATTGTATTCTCGAAGACCGCATCGCTCATCGGCCGCTCCGACAACATGTCTGGATAACCGTTCAATAGGTCAGTTGCAAAATGCTCACCAGCTGCCCTAAGAACGCTGAGCATCTGCACATCGGGAAAAGCGCATAAGTCCTCGTAACGCAATCTGATCTTATTAGATTTACCACGCAAGAAACGTTCGATAGCAAAATGACTTTTCTGCCAGGTCACTGCCGTGCGCCAGTTTCTGCCGTATTTTCGACGATAGCTATAATCTACTCCACGCGGATCTCTAATAAGGTGTACGAAAAATGGGTCGACAAGATTAGCCTCACATATTTTTCGGATTATCTCAAAAGAAAGAGATTTGTCGGCAATAATATGACCGCGAGCTTGATCAGATATAATCGTAGTCCAAGCCCGCCAGAGATCCATAGGTGCCTCTTCCACTCTCTGGCGCTCAAGGTCCTTTGCAGTCCAGCCCTGCGTAGCGAGCGCTTCCGCTGCGGTACCCCAAAAGTCGCGCGTATCTTCAGATTGACGATCTATAGTTCCAAGTGTCCATAATCTCAGGCTTTCTCCAGCTGCAAATATCGCGGGAGAAGCACCCAATAGCAGATTGAGCAGCGTTCCGCCTGAGTGGCCAGTAGTCAGGATAAAAATGTATCGCGGCTTTTCAGGCATATTGTGCTTCCGTCTTGATTTGATCTGCGCGTATGGTCAGAAGTTCTGCTTGAATATCGCTTGCGTTCAAGCCGCACCGCCTACTTTCAAAGCGTTCTATAATGGCATACGCTTTAGTACGGCTAGCTGCAGCGCGGCGCATCTCTTCTCTTCGCTTGTCAACCAAAGGAATACCGAGATGCTTCTCCAGTCGAGACATCTCTAATGGATTTGTCATGAAGGCCGCATAATCAAGTAGTAGCATGTCAGGACGCCGGCGGGCCAACGTTAAAAGCGCGTCATTGTACACGCACCAAGCGTGCATAGCAGCAGGAATGTACATCGGATCTTGCCTGATCCAGCGCCACCAAGGTCGTCGGGTATAATGACGAAATACTTCTACAGGATCACGGAATACTCCAATAAGTAGCGGGGTGCCGACTAGATCCTCCCAAAAATCGTAAGTAAGTAGTGTGCGAGGATCCTTAAATCCCCAAGGGCCGTCTCGACCGGCCGTTTCTAGGATTGCATAGCCCTGCGCGCGCTGCTCGGAAGTAGTAGTTGCGGCGTCCAACGACTTAGTGATGCGAACACTTTCCAAATTTTCGCACCCCAAGAGTGCGATATTGAGACACCGCGTCGCCTCGCGCTCCATTTTGTTCCCGTCATCGTAACCACCTGCTTGCATAGCCTCAATCATCGAAATGCCAGATGCATGCAGGGTTTCGGAAATTAGAGTTGTTCCGGATTTGTGCATGCCAAGAACGATGACTGGCTTATTGTGCAAATGAGTTTGGGCTGTCTCTGCATGCATTTTCATACCAAATCTTCTGCATCCATGCTCAGCATCACCCTGAAAGTTTTGTTGTTGCGCGCCATTTCGTCCCAAGTCCCCAACCCTGTTACACGCCCCTTTTCGAGAACAAGGATTCTATCGCATCCGGTCAGCGTGCTCATCCTGTGCGCGATAATAAAGAGAGTTTTATCTCTATGCAGACTAGCGATTGCATCCATCACATTACGTTCTGTCATATTATCAAGTGCAGAAGTCGCCTCGTCCATGATGATGACATCCGCATCACGATAGAGAGCACGGGCGATACCCATGCGCTGGCGCTGCCCCCCAGAAAGGCGTATACCCTTTTCACCAATTTGCGTCTCGTAGCCTTTATCGAGCTGCTGCATAATAAAGTTATCAAGCTCGGCCCGCTTTGCAGCCTTACGTACACGGGCAAAATCTATTTGTTCACGCGGCACCCCATAAGCGATATTACCCATCACGTCAGTGTCTAAAAGAAAAATTTCTTGGGGTACATACGCCACAGACTGACGCCAAGCGGGCAAATCGGCGGGGGAAAGCGGGACGCCGTCGATACTGAAGGTGCCCTCATTTTGGCGTATCAGTCCTAAAAGTGTGTCGGCCAGTGTAGTCTTTCCTGCACCGCTGCTTCCGGCAATGCCGATTGTTTCCCCTACTTCAACTCGTAAGTCTACGTCTGAAAGTCCATCAGTGTCTGTTTCTGGATAACGGAAACTCAATTTTTCCAGCGCGATGCTGTACTTTAAGGGAATGCGTTGAGGAGTAGCCGTCTCGCCGGTGAGAGGTGGCGAAGCATCTGTCAGCCCAGAGTGCAGCGAGTCCACCACCGGTACTCCAAACCGTAACTGGCCTATCCCTCGGAATAGCCGCCCAAGTTCGGGCATCATCCTTTGACCTGCGATGGCAAAAATACCCAATGTAGGCAAGATTTGTGCAATATCTCCCCCTGAGCTAAATGTCACGGGGTCCACGATCAGGGTGCATAATAGAATGATGCCTCCAAATGCAATGATTTGGAGCAGAAAGACTGGCGTTTCGGTAAACACCTGCATCCGCACCAATGCTTGTGCGAATAGACCAGCCTGTTTACGGTATTCCTGCGAGACGCCTTGCTCAGCATTGTAGAGTTTTATATTCTTAATCCCATCTAGAGCCTCTCCCACCACACGGTATCGTCGTTGATTTGCGATTACCCGTGTTTCCCCTAGACGGGACAACTTCAGGCGAATGGAAAGATAGATTATGATATAGCAGCCTCCGAGCAATGCGAAGGCACTTAAGGCGACGATCGGATCCATCCAGATAACAACTGCACCTATCGCAAAAACTCCCAGTAGTGCCGAAACGATGTCGGCGATAGGCCTATAGAACTGGCCGACCACCTGAATACTTTCCCCTAAAATACGCGTACGCACCTCGTTCGAATTGCGTGTAAGAAAATAGGTGTAATCTTGCCGAATATACTGGTTGAATAATCGCTCACCGATACGACGAGAGCAATTAGCGGTAAATTTTGAGACAGCATAGACGCGTAGCACCTGAAGGCCGTTCGCGACAATCACTACGACAAGCGAGAGCACGGCCATCGCTATCAGGAAGCTATATGCTGTCTCAAATCCAAATGTATCATAGGTCCAAGCCAGCAGAGCTACTTCCTCGATCTGTTCCGGATCTGATAAGACGGAGAGGAAAGGAAAGATCGCTGCGATCATGCCTGCAGAACCGAGTCCTGCAATTGCAATAATAGCAATCAGCCCTAGTAGCGCTCGCCTCTCTTCCGCGTTTAGCATTTCGTAACCCTTGCTCAGAGGTCCGAAGCTCGTTTTTTTTTCAATTCTCATAATACACTTCTTGCTCCTTCAAAACGGCAGAAATATCAACTTTTTGATGAGTAAAGTAACGTCCAGCTAATTTCGTATCGTGCAGCGCATGGATATAACGGGCCGGGGTAGCCTTAAGCCTGTCCATAATTGCATAGGTGAGAGATGGATTCGAAGGACATAAATAGAGCGTGGCGGATGGAGCTCCTGGACAAAGAAGCTGGGTGTGGAAAGCTGAACCGATGCATCCTATGACCATCTTAGCTTCGGAAAAAAGAGCAATTTGGTCCGCAAGCGTTAGTCGCTCTGGGTACAGTATATTGTATCCGCGAGCGACAAGAACTTCCTCCAGCTTAGTTTCGCCTAGGATGCGTCGCTTCGTGGCTGATAGACCCTGACGCGACAAATATATTTTTCGACCCGAGAAGCATTCCGCCCTGGTGCCCATATTCAGCAGGGTATTGCCCAGCTGTGCACCTAGACGACCGTAAGCTGGAGCGGCGCATAGGCCCAAAATGTTTGCCCTTTCTGGCACATGGACGGTTCCAATTCGGACAGGCGCGTCGGGCAGCAACGCGCGGTCTTCTAACGCCTCGATAGCGGAAAGTACCAGCGGCAGTCCGTTCTGCCCGCGCTCGGAATGCGGGGTAGTACGCCGGAACAGCCATGGTAGATCGCCAAGAAACCCTAAATTTGAATCGTTTTCAAAGGGCCATAGCCTAGCAAGCGACTCCATCAACAGATGCCCCCAATGGTTGCCGAAGACTGTACCGCCGTACACCGCTTCTCCTAAGAAACTTATATTTGTTATATCAACCGCGATACGCTTGGGGGCCTTTATTATCCTGTGTTCGGCGTGACGTGTCAGGGCTGTATCTAACAGCAACCTACCATCCATAGTATAGAGACCGTTCCAACGCGGATCGAAAATCGTGTCATGAAAAGTCTGCACTTTGAGATTTTCTTCACGCAACACGGCATGAGAGTGGAGGCCCGACACATATGCCTCAAAGGTTGCAACGTTTTTTTTTCGATGAGGCAGGCGCTGTGCAATAGGACCTGCCACAGTCAAAAGCCCTGCGCACAAAGCCTGCTTGCCCAATGCCTTTACCCGTGGCCCCATGGCTTTTACCTTTCGATTATCCATTGTAGTTTGATTTCTCATAGGTCAATCTTTAGGCGCTCGCAAAAGTCAACTTCATATGCGCATTTTTTCGAACAATTACTGCGCAGGTCCGCCATGCTGAAAGCACGCATATTTAAAGTAAATCATACCGGAAAAATGCGCGAAATTCGGTTCACTTGGTTCCTAGAGCAACGTTGTTCGCCGAAAAATGGTCGTATCTTGGTTTAAAAATTGCAATTTTACAGCAGTTTAATGTTACAAATATATTAAGAATGTTATCTGGGTAGACTGCTGTGTGTCCAAAGCTAGACAAACAGACGCGTGAAACCAGCTAAACATTGCTAGCGCGGATCACTGAGCTACTCCCATTTGTTAGACAGGGTGGAGTGCAATTTGGCTGTTCTTTGCACCTGCTAATCTGGATTGCTTGTTTCAATTCTTTGGCAATAAATCACAGGAGGTGGTTTGCCGCCAATGGCAGAATGCGGGCGCTTGTTGTTATAGAACATGATCCAGCCTTCCCAAGCACACAGGTAGGCGCATTCATACTTCAGTGACCGCCACAGCCGCTCGACAAAGACGTTGATCAGTTGCCAAGCGGGGTTATGCGGAGCATGATCCCGGAAGGAGAAGAAGTGGCCCTTGCGTCCATTTATACGCGCATGCTTGCGCTTCGCAACCCGTTCATCCAAGCGAAAGACGTGAGCTGGTTGCCCTAGTCAGCGCATCGCAATCAATGCCTCGAGAGTAATGCATGGCATACCCGGGTGGTTCTATCCTGACGAATACGGAGCACGCTGGAGACCGGCTTTTGCGTTGCCACGCTTAACGAGGCAATATACTGGTTCGGACCGCCTATCATAATGAACAGAGATCAGGGGTTTAAATTCAATTCCTTCACCTAAAAAGACCATTTGGGCCAGTCTAGATTCCGCACCTGGTGGTTTCTAGATCACACTTTCATTGAACGCTTCTGGCGCACCTTGAGATACAAAAGAGACTACTGCTTGATTAAACACCGGACGGCAGGCGTGTGCCGATGCCCGGAGCTAGATTAGGTACTATAATAATCGCCGCCTTTGCAAGGCACTTGGGGGCCAAGGACCAACGATCACGTAGTCCAATCAGCAGGAGTAAAGACGAGCTCAAAAACGGTGGATCCCGCGCAATAAATGGGAAGTACCTCCGGTAACATGTTTTTGCTGCAAGCCGCTTGGAAAAGACTAGACAAGCGGTTACGAACAAATGCGCAATAGGATGCTTTTGTTGCGTTCGTCATATTGGCTAGTTTAGGGTCGAGACTATAAAATTATAAGGTAAGGAGCCGATCATGATAAGCTCCGAACAGTCGGTATAATCACCTTCGAGGCAGGGTTATCTCTAATGGTTTCTTCCATTCTGTGTGTATGTACAGGCAATATTTGCCGTTCCCCCATAGCTGAAGCTGCACTGCGCGCAGCCTTGCCCGATGTAAAGGTGACTTCAGCTGGGCTTCACGCACTAGTAGGTCGTGATATAGACGCAGACAGCGCCACGTCGGCGAGCGAACAAGGCATCCCTCTAAGTCCTCACGCTGCACGCCAGTTTGGTGCTGAATTAGGCGAACAAGCCGAACTCATCTTAGTTATGGACCAGCATCACCGTGATGAAATCACGCGCCGCTGGCCGCAATTCAGCGGCAAAACTATGCTTTTGGGCCATTTTGAGAAGGGAAAGTCTATCCCCGATCCATATCGGATGGGCATAGGAATGCATCAGCGTGCGGTTGAAATGATCCGAGAAAGTGTCCCGCATTGGGTACAACAACTGGCCGCGATGCGCGGATGAAGGGCTCATCCATGATTGGGAACTCCCAAAAAAATATTTCGCAAATCGAAGATAGCGATGGCGATCTAGATCTCAGCGACCTGTTAGCTCAGATTTTTGCTCGGAAATGGCTCATTGCCGGATTTGTTTTACTTGGTGGATTGATCGGGTTGGTCATTGGGCAACTTGGTCCGAATGAATACCGTGCGACATCCGTGGTACAGATAGAAAAGCGTTCAAGTGGGGTGGTGCTTCCAGAAGAACTGATCGGCAACCTTCTGTCCGGCGGAGAACAAGCTCGCGGGTCGTCTTTTGAGACCGAGATACATGTGATCCGTTCGCGGCTTATTCTAGGACCCGTCGTTGAGGAACTTGGGATAAACGCTCGTGTAGAGCCAGTACGCGCGCCTATTATCGGAGACTTTCTTGCGCGTAGGTCAATTCCCTTAATCGGGTCTTTGCTGTCTGAGGCTTATCAGCGCCCAGGCGAAAGCATTTCACTGAACCAGCTCCGGGTTAGCGAAGACTTGATGGGGGTGCCTATCTCGTTGCGCGTAACTGGTTCCGATAGTTTTGAGATTAGCGCCCCAGATTCAACTGCAGTTACTGGCCGGGTTGGTACACTTGTCTCCTCGGGTGACAATATCCAATTGCAGGTGACCGCGTTAAATGCGGCCAAAGGGCGTGAATACCAAATTTTTGCCGAGCCGTTACGTAATGGCGTTGCGCGCTTGCGCGAAGGCCTATCTGTAAGCGAGCGCCGATCAACCGGCATTGTTGATTTCGGATTTACCAGCTCGGACCCTGCTTTAAGCCTCATCGCTGCAAACACGGTCGTTGAGTCGTACCGCACGCAGAATCTGCAACGTCGCTCGGCTGAAATCGACCAAAGCATCGAATTCATTGAAAGCAAAATACCAGAGGTTCAGTTGGAGTTGGAAGCTGCCGCAACGGCGCTATCTACCTACCGAGAATCTCAAGAAAACCTAGAGCTCAGCCTTGGCACGCAGGATCTTCTGGACCAGATTGTTCAGATTCAAGCTCGCTTGGAAGAATTGGAATTCCAAGAACAACAATTGGCACAGCGTCTGACCCCGAACCACCCTGACTATCAGTCACTTCTGGCCGAGCGTACGCAG
>Ga0098073_1000287_pt1 | contig 18857 bp, 17 predicted proteins | sample 31_taG_FD_75060 | JGI IMG/M metagenome (GOLD analysis project Ga0098073, IMG submission 75060) | Marine viral communities from the Gulf of Mexico - 31_GoM_OMZ_CsCl metaG | ecosystem: Environmental > Aquatic > Marine > Oceanic | place: Gulf of Mexico | collected 2015-07-12
GTTACTTTTTTGTCTTGAATTTTGGACAAATATCGAGCCACATACACCATTAAAACTACTGAAGCCAATGTTGATGGTTGAAATGTAAAACCAACTAAAGGCACTCGAATCCAGCGCTTGGCATTGGTAGCACTTTCGGCAACATCAGGTTGCAACATCGTAACAGCTAAAAGTACCAATACTACAGGAATCATTATCATTGAAAGACCTCTAAAATATCTGTATGGTATTTTATGAACTCCATAAATGATAGCAAAACCTAAAAACAAATGAAGAAAATGTTTTACAAAATAATTAAACGTATCACCATCTCCACTTACATAAGCCAAGTTACTTGCAGCACTATATACAGGCAAAAACGAAAATATAGCCAATAGTGCAGCTATGGCCCAAATTAATCTATCTCCTTTTATGTTACTGAATAGTGTTTGCACTTCCCTTTTATAAGTTTCTTACTGCCTCTTTAAATTGTCTCCCTCTGTCTTCGTAGTTTTCAAATAGGTCAAAACTTGCACATGCTGGTGACAAGAGCACGTTATCTCCGGCTTCAGCAATTTTGTATGCAATCTTAACGGCCTCACTCATAAATTGAGTTTCAACAATTATATCTACCATGTTTTCGAAATTTTCGAATAACTTTTTGTTATCTACTCCTAAGCAAATAATGGCCTTTACATTTTTGTTTACGAAAGGAAATAAGGATTCATAATTATTCCCTTTATCTTGACCGCCGACAATCCAAACGGTTGGCGCCTCCATGCTTTCTAAAGCATAATAGGTTGCATTGACGTTGGTTGCTTTTGAATCGTTTATGTATTGTACTTTGTTAATACGAAGCACTTGTTCTAAACGATGTTCTGCACCTTGAAAATTTTCAAGACTTTCTCGAATTGTGTTTTTCCTAATACGCAGTAATTGCGCGACAGTTGAAGCTGCCATCGCGTTTTTAATATTGTGTTTTCCCTCTAGTGCTAAATTTGCTGTTGGCATAATTATTTGGCTATTATCAATGTTTATTATTATGTTTTTATGGTCTAAAAAAGTTCCTTGATCCAATTTCTGTGTTAATGAAAAAGGTATTAATGTTGATTGAATTGAATGTTGTTTTAAATAAGCCTCTATGACCTCATCATCAGCATCATAAATCAGATAATCATCTTTTGTTTGATTCATCGCAATTCTGAATTTTGATGCTATGTAATTTTCAAACTTATAGTCATATCTATCTAAATGATCTGGTGTGATATTGGTAATGACAGCTATTTCTGGTTTGAAGTTTACAATGCCATCCAACTGAAAACTGCTCAACTCCAAAACGTAATGTTCAACATTGGTTTCAGCGACCTGTTTTGCAAAACTGTCACCAATATTTCCTGCCAAACCAACATTTAATCCAGCTTCTTTTAAAATATGATGCGTTAACATGGTTGTGGTTGTTTTACCATTGCTTCCTGTAATTCCAATGATATTTGCATTAGTGTACTGCGACGCAAATTCAATTTCAGAAATCACTGAAATACCTTTTGAAACAAGTTGTTTTACAACATCAACTTTATCAGGTATTCCAGGGCTTTTTACCACAACATCTGCATTTAGTATTTTATGTAAAGAATGCTGTTTTTCTTCCCATTCAATCTCATTATGTAAAAGAACTTCTTTATATTTTTTCTTAATTTCTCCTTTATCAGACACAAACACTTCAAAGTTTTTTTGTCTTCCTAAAAGCGCTGTACCAACTCCACTCTCTCCTCCTCCAAGAATGACTAATCTTTTCATCTATCTAATTTTCAATGTCACGATAGAAATGATTGCCAACAGAATACCAACAATCCAAAATCGTGTTACAATTTTACTTTCGTGATATCCTGACTTTTGAAAATGATGATGCAATGGTGACATCTTAAAAATGCGTCGTCCTTCACCATACTTCTTTCTTGTATATTTAAAGTAGCTCACTTGCATGACTACAGATAAATTTTCTGCTAAGAAAATGCCACATAACACAGGGATTAACCACTCTTTTCTTACTGCAATTGCAATTACAGCAATGATTCCACCAATGGTTAAACTTCCTGTATCTCCCATAAACACTTGTGCTGGATAGGTGTTATACCATAAAAATCCAATAAGCGCTCCAACAAAAGCTGCAATGTAAATTGTGATTTCCTCTACGCGAGGTATGTACATGATATTGAGATAATCTGAAAAGATAATGTTACCAGATACCCAAGCAAAAATCCCCAAAGTGAGCACTATAATTGCTGAAGTTCCAGCGGCCAATCCATCGATTCCATCTGTGAGATTGGCTCCATTTGAAACTGCTGTAATAATGAAAATAGCTACTAGAATAAATATAATCCAAGAGTATTTTTGCAGATCAGGACTTATCCAAGTTATCAGACTTGAGTAATCAAATTCATTCCCTTTTACAAATGGAATAGTCGTTTTGGTAGATTTAGCTTCCTCTTCAAATAGTTTTGCAGGAGCAATATTTGGATTTTCTGCTAATAATTCTTGTTGTTGAGCAATTGGTAGTTTTTCTTTAATGGTAACATCATCACTAAAATATAAGGTAGCACCAACAATAATTCCCAATCCTACTTGTCCTAAAACTTTGAACCTTCCTTTTAAGCCTTCTTTATTTTGTTTGAATTTTTTTATGTAATCATCAATAAACCCAATAATTCCCATCCAAATGGTAGTAATTAAAAGCAAAATGATGTAAATATTCTCAAGTTTAGCTAGTAAGATTACAGGAATCAAGGTTGCAAGAATAATAATTAATCCACCCATTGTTGGTGTCCCTGCCTTTTCGGCCTGACCTTCCAAACCAAGATCTCTAATGGTTTCTCCTACTTGCTTTCTTTGTAAAAATTTAATGATGCGTTTTCCATAAATGGTTGAAATAAGCAAAGACAATATTATAGCAACAGCAGCTCTAAAGGTGATGAACCCAAATAAGGAAGCTCCAGGAATTTGGAATTGTTTTTCTAAATATTCAAATAAATAATAGAGCATACTACTTTTGTAATTGTTTTAAAAATTCTTCTAATATTTTATAGTCATCAAAATCAATGCGTTTTCCATTAATTTCTTGATAGGCTTCGTGACCTTTTCCAGCGACCAAAATGATATCATTAGGTTGAGCCAATTGACACGCTGTTTTAATTGCTTGTTTTCTATCTACAATGGACAATGTTTTCTTAAAATGTTGTGGTTCAACGCCTGCCTCCATATCCTCAATAATTTGTTCTGGTTCTTCAGAACGAGGATTATCACTGGTAAAAATCACTTTTGTACTTAAGGCCGAGGCAATATTTGCCATTTTTGGACGCTTAGTTTTATCTCTGTCTCCACCACAACCGACTACTGTAATTAAATTTTCGTTTTGAGTCCGAATGGTATTAATGGTTTCCAACACATTTTTAAGTGCATCTGGAGTATGTGCATAATCAACTATTGCAGTAATATCATTGGCAATCAAGTATTGGAATCTTCCACTTACACTTTCTAATTCACTTAAAAGCCTTAGTATTTCTACACTTTCTAAACCTAATAAATCTGCAGCTCCATATATAGCCAATACATTATAGGCATTGAAGTTCCCAATAAGTTTTGACCAAACTTCATTATCATTAATCTTAAGAAGTAAACCGTTTAATTGATTCTCTAAAATTTGAGCTCTATAATCTGCGTAGGTTTTTAATGCATACGTGTATTTTTTTGAAGCTGTATTTTGTAGCATAAACAAACCGTTCTTGTCATCAACATTCACTAAAGAAAATGCTGTGCGAGGCAATTCGTCAAAAAATGCTTTTTTTACATCCCGATATTCTAAAAAGGTTTCGTGGTAATCCAAATGGTCATGGCTCAGATTGGTAAAAATACCACCTGCAAAATGCAATCCTTCAGTTCGTTTTTGATGAATACCATGAGAGCTTACTTCCATAAAACAGAACTCTACACCATGATCATTCATTTCACTCAAATACTTATTGATAGTCAATGAATCAGGCGTAGTATGTGTTGCTTTATATTCAACATCATCCACCAATATTTTAACCGTTGACAGCAATCCAACTTTATAACCAGCTTTTTTGAACAATGTATATAATAAGGTCGCTATTGTAGTCTTTCCATTAGTTCCCGTGACACCAACTAATTTTAAATTTTCCGAAGGAGAGTCATAAAAATTAGAGGCCATGATTGCTAAAGCGCTGTTGGAATTTTCAACTTGAACATAAGTAATTCCGTCTTCTAATTTCTTAGGAAGTTGCTCCACTATAATTGCAATAGCTCCATTTTTTATTGCAACATCAATAAAATCGTGTCCATCTACAACTTGTCCTTTTATCGCAACAAACACATCGCTTTTTTGAATTTTTCTTGAATCAAATTGAATTGCATTAATAGCTACACTTGTATTGCCAACTACAGCCTCAAGTGTTACTTTATACAATATGTTTTTCAATTCGATCATGATAATTCTAAGACAATAGTTTGTTTTGAGCTTAACTTTGTTCCTTTAGCTACAGACTGTTTTTTCACTTTCCCATTGCCAATTATTTTGACTTTCATTCCAATATTCTCCAATAAAGTGATGGCATCCATTGCTGGCATTCCACTTAAATCAGGCATAATGGTTTTGTATTTTTGAGCAGTATCAAAATAGTTTTCGTAATTAGATTTAATCGCTAAATCTTGTGTTTCCAAGTCACTGATTTCATCAATGATTGGTGTATCAGTATATATTTTATGAGCTATTTTTTTGAATACAGGACCAGAAACATCAGCACCATAATACCCTACACTTTTATCTGGCTCGTGGATTACTACAATGCATGAGTATTTAGGGTTTTCAGCTGGAAAATAGCCAACAAAAGATGAGATGTAATTAAGCTTTTCTTTGTCTCTGTAATCTTTCTGGCATGTTCCTGTTTTACCAGCCATAGAAAAATTTTCAGAGTACAAACCATTTCCTGTTCCGTGGTCTTTTTCAACGACATTCTTAAGTAGTTTCTGCAATTTTGAAACCGTCTCAGGCGAACAAATTTTAGGGTTTATGACTTCTTTTTCAAACGATTCAATGGTATTACCAAACTCCTTCACCTCTCTTAAAAATCGAGGTTTTACCATTTCACCATTATTAGCAACGGCATTGTAAAATGTTAAGGTTTGAAGTGGTGTAAACGAGACACCATAACCATAAGCCATCCATTCAAGTGCAATTCCACTCCAACGATTGTTTTTAATTCTTGGATCTGGAATGATAGGTTTACCCTCTCCAATAATTGGTAAATAGAGTTTATTCTGAAGGTTCATTTCGTACAATCCATCAACAAACTTTTTAGGATTATCCTTGTAGCTATTGTGAATAGCCTTTACAATTCCAGTATTTGATGAAACTTCAAATGCTTTAGCTACAGTTATTTTACCATAACCTCCATTTTTGGAATCCCTAACTTTCTTACCATAATAGGTTAATATTCCATTTTCTGTATCAACCACTGTCGAGGTGTCAATCACTTTGTCTTCCAATGCAACAGCCAAAGCCATTAACTTGAATGTTGAGCCAGGTTCGTGGGATTCTCCAACAGCATAATTAAGGCGTTCGTAATATTTACCTTCTTGATTTCGACCAAGATTTGATATGGCCTTTATTTCACCGGTTTTAGTTTCCATTACAACCACTGTACCATGATCTGCCTTGTATTTTTCCAACTGCTCTAACAACGCATGATGCGCTATATCTTGAATATTGACATCAATAGTTGTGAAAAGATCATATCCATCTTTTGGTTCAATTTGATCATAATCTTCAATAGGCTTCCATTGGCCTTTACCTATTTTTTGCTTTAAGCGTCTTCCGTCTGTACCTCTAAGATATTGTTGTCCAAAAGCTCCTTCAATTCCTGCTCGTGTTACATTTTCATTTTCATCAAATCGCTCATAACCAATTGAACGTTGAGCGATTTCGCCCATTGGATGCTCTCTTTTTGTTTTTTGCTCAACGATCAATCCACCTTTAAAAGCTCCCATTTTTAGTAAAGGAAAATTTCTAATTCTCAAATAGTTTGAATAACCAAGATTTCTTCCAATTAAAAAATATCTGTTTTTATTAGCACGTGCTTTTCTTAACTCCTTCTCATAGTAGCTTGATGTTTTGCCATGAAATTTCGCTAATGAATCTGAAAGTGGCTTAATATACTTTTCAAAGTTTTTTGCAGAAGGAGTAATGGCATCAAATCGAATATCATATTTAGGAACAGATGTTGCTAACAGATTCCCTCCAGCAGAGTAAACATTACCTCTATTTGCAGGAATGATTACGTTTTGAATGGTTCTTTGCTCAGCCAAACCTCTATATTCATTGCCATGAATAAATTGGATGTTTACCAATTTAACCACAACAAGAACTGCGAAGATGAACATACATCCAGCAACAAAATACAATCGGTTTAATATGTTCTTCTCGTTTATCGCCAAGACTGAACTTTAATTTTTAGATTTAACTTTTATCTTTTTAGGCGGCACCTCAGATGGCGCCAATCCTTTTTCAAACAATTTCCTTCTTATTGAGGATTCTTTTTTAAGTTCCATTAATTTTTTTCGTCCTTCAACAAAAGCTGATCTTAATTCCTTAACCTCTTCTTTAAGACTTGCTATTTCGTATACTTTTCTATCTGCACTATGTGAGCTTGCAATCATAATTACAGCGAGTGCTGATAAAAACAGAATTAATCTCCAATTCTTAAACGAATCGTCGCTGATTAAAAAAGTTCCTCTTAAAACGCTATAAATACTTTTTTTCACTTTTTACAATTTTTCAGCTATCCTTAATTTTGCACTTCTTGCTCTATTATTTAACTGAATTTCCTTCTGACTTGGTACAATGAGATTCCCGATTTTTTTTAAAGGAACACTTACATTACCAAATACATCCTTTTCAGGTTCACCTTCAAACATTCCACTTCTAATAAATCGTTTCACTAATCTATCCTCTAGCGAGTGATAGGAAATAAAACTCAAACGACCTCCTTTTTTGAGTATTTCAGGTGTTTGCAATAAAAACTCCTTTAATGCCTCTATTTCCTGATTAACCTCTATTCGGATAGCTTGGTAGATTTGGGCCAAAATTTTATTCTCCTTTCTAGGTGGTAAATATTTTTTTAAAACACTTTTAAGCTGTTCTGATGTAATTATTTGATTCTCTTGTCGCTCTGCCACAATTGTTCTTGCTAAAGCTGGTGCATTACGTAGTTCACCATATTGCCAAAACACTTGTCGTAATTGCTCTTCATCATATTCATTAATGACGTGAAACGCTGACAGCTGTTCTTGCTGATTCATTCTCATATCGAGGTTAGATTCAAATCGCGTTGAAAATCCTCTCTCAGGAATATCAAATTGGTGTGATGACACACCAAAATCAGCAAGAATACCGTCAATTGACATTACGCCATGAAATTTCAGGAAACGTTTTACGTATCTGAAATTTTCATTTATTAGCGTAAATCTGCTATCATCAATTCTATTTAAAAGAGCGTCTTGATCTTGATCAAATGCTATTAATCGTCCATCTTTACCAAGTCTTTTTAATATTTCCTTGCTATGGCCTCCACCTCCAAAAGTGACGTCGACATAAGTGCCATTTTCAATAATGTTTAAACCATCAACCGTTTCCTTTAATAATACTGGATTATGATATTGCTGCATCGTCATCATCTTGTCCCATTACCTCTTCAGCTAAATCTGCAAAATCCATTGCAGCATCATCTATTGCTTTCTCATAGTTATCCTTATCCCAAATTTCAACAATGTTAACTGCTGAAGAAACCACTAATTCTTTTGAAATGCCTGCAAAAGAAATAAGGTCTTTTGGTATCAGTAATCTACCAGACGCATCTAATTCTACAACCTTAACTCCAGCGGTAAATCGTCTGATGAAATCATTATTCTTCTTCTTAAAACGATTTAGCTTGTTTACTTTTTGCATTAAACTTTCCCACTCACTCATTGGATAGAGCTCCAAACAGGGCTGGAATACCGCTCGTTTTAACACAAAACCATTCTGCATTACAGGAGCCAACTGCTTCTTTAAAGCAGACGGAAACATAAGCCTTCCCTTAGCATCTGCCTTACATTCGTATGTTCCTATTAATGAATTCAAGGTATTCTGGTTTTGATATATAAGTTTCAAATCTAAAAAAATTTTACCACAATTTACCACAATTTACCACATTGTTAATAAAATTCTACAAAAAGTGCATTTTATCGACAAAGCCCATGTTAAAATTTCAATTGAATTGTGCTAATCAATGGATTAGCATAGAATGATTTTAATATCTATTTGGTCTTTATTTTTGTTAATAGTCATTCTTTATGTTAAATAAATTTATGTAGATTTGCCTTTGACCAGAATTGACAACTATTAATGGCGCATAGATTAAAAAAAGAAAAAAATTACAGTTACATTGAGGTAGGAGAAGGCACTCCAATTATTATTCTTCATGGTCTCATGGGAGGCTTAAGTAATTTCAGTGCTGTGACCGATTTTTTTAGTAAAAATGGTTATAAAGTTGTAATTCCTGAATTACCTATTTACAACATGTCTTTGCTTAAAACCAATGTAAAAAGCTTTGCCAAATACTTGCATGATTTTATTGAATTTAAAGGCTATGATGAAGTTATTCTTCTAGGAAATTCACTTGGAGGACATATAGGATTATACCATACCAAAATGTTCCATGAAAAGATCAAAGCACTAGTTATTACCGGAAGTTCTGGGCTTTATGAAAGTGCTATGGGAAGTGGTTATACTAAGAGAAGTGATTATGAAGTGATTAAGAAAAAAGCACAAGATGTTTTTTATGATCCAGCAGTAGCCACTAAAGAAATTGTAGATGAGGTTTATGCTACAGTAAACGACCGAAATAAATTGATAAAAACTTTAGCTATTGCCAAAAGCGCTATTAGACATAATATGGCTAAAGATTTACCAAAAATGCATACACCAACATGTGTGATTTGGGGAAAAAATGATAATGTAACTCCTCCAAATGTAGCTGTAGAATTTCACCAACTATTACCTGATTCAGATTTATTTTGGATTGACAAATGTGGACATGCAGCCATGATGGAGCATCCTGAACAATTCAATGCTATACTCCATAAGTGGTTATTGGACAGAGGTTTTTAAGAATTAAATATTTTCGCCTTCGCGAAAAGAAATCATGCAAATAAAATCAGCTGAATTTGTTGTAAGTAATCAAGACGTTGATAAATGTCCAAAAAATCATATTCCAGAATATGCTTTTATTGGACGTAGTAATGTTGGCAAATCGTCTTTAATTAACATGCTTACAAATAGAAAAAATCTAGCAAAAACATCTGGAAGACCAGGAAAAACCCAACTTATCAATCACTTTATAATCAATAGTAATTGGTACTTAGTAGATTTACCTGGTTACGGTTATGCAAGGGTTTCAAAATCATCAAAAAACACCTTTCAGAAATTCATTACAGCATACTTTGAACAAAGACAACAATTGGTATGTGCTTTTGTATTGGTTGATATTCGCCATCAACCTCAGCCTATTGATTTAAATTTTATGGAATGGCTTGGTGAACACAGCGTTCCGTTTTGTATCATATTCACAAAAGCCGACAAGCTAAAACCAAAGACTATTGAAAACCATGTTGAAGCCTATAAAAACATTATGCTTGAAACTTGGGAAGAAATGCCGCAATACTTTATCACATCGTCTTCAAAAGGAATTGGTCAAGAGGAGCTTTTGGAGTATATAAATACTATTAATATTTCTTTAAATTCTTAATTTTTCAATACCTCTTCAATAGGATTACCTGTATTTCCGTTTGGAAAGCTAATACCCAACAATGCTGAAATAGTTGGCGCTATATCTACGATTTTGGTTTTTTGATAAGTACTACCCTTATTGATGCCTTTTCCGTAAAATAATAATGGGATATGAGTATCATAATTAAACCCTGAACCATGTGTTGAACCCGTTCTGCTATACGAAATTGTTGCTGGATTATCAACATAAACAACGTCACCAGAACGTTTTTGATTAAATCCATTTTGTAACAATTCTTCAATTCCTGTTGTAAAACTTGTTGTCAAAAAAACTGAACTAGAATATGCTTTGTCTATAGACTTATATTTAATAATTTCATGAACAATCGCATTTTGAACTTCACTCAAATTAAGATTCAATTCCTTTAACTTTGCATGATTTAAAAAGATCTGATTATTACTTACATTCTCGATTAATTCCGTTGATTTATAGTTGTTAAACATAAAATTATTGAACATTTGTTTTTCATAATTAGAGTTAACATAATCTGCAGGTATTTTCACACTTTGTAAATACGCTGGTACATGAACAGCTCCATGATCAGCAGTTAAAAATACTGTGTATTCTCCTTTTCCAACCTTGGTATCCAAGGCTTCAAATAATCTTTTTAAATCTTGATCTAATCTTAAATAAGTATCCTGAATTTCTTTAGAGTTTGCGCCAAAATTATGCCCAACATAATCTGTACTTGAATAACTTACCGTCAAAACATCAGTAATATTGTCTTTACCAAGACCTTCACCATCTATAGCTGCTATGGCAAAATCTGTAACGATACTATTACCATATGGTGTTGTTTTTAAAATATCAAAACCACCATTTTCCATACTTAGAGCTTTCAAATCGTAAGGAAATGAAGCTGTCTCTTTTCCTCTAAAACCACTCTCAAAATCATTAACATCATTACCACTTTCAGTATAGGTTTTAATGTCATATAAGGTGTTCCATTCTTTCATATACTTCGCCACACTACCTCCATTATTATAGGCTTTCACCCAATTTGGCAATTCTGCCATATAATAAGTACTTGTAATAAATTTGCCTTCCAGCTTACCTTGAAACCAATAAGCTGCATTTGCCGAGTGTCCAGCAGGAAGTATCGCACCTCTATCTTTTAGTGAAATTCCAATAGATTTACCTCTCATTTGAGTAAATAATCTATTTTCATCGGCAAAACTTGTGGTTTTCATTCTGTGCGGCGACATCTGCCCAGAAACATCCTCAGTACCAACCGAGGCAACAGAATCGTCTCCAGCGCAATAGACTGCTTGCTTTATATCTTTATCATACCAATTATTTGAAATAACACCATGATACTTTGGTGTGGTTCCTGTAAAAATCGAAGCATGTCCTGGCCCTGTATATGTTGGCACATAATTAAAATGGTTGTTTTTGCAATTAAAGCCTTCATTCATCATTCGTTTAAAACCACCTTCACCAAAACGGTATTCAAAACGGGTTAAATAATCGTATCTCATTTGGTCTACAACAATACCAACAACAAGTTTGGGATTGTCAGAATTATCTTGGCAAAATGAAAGATTCGTTATAAAAATAATTGTGAAAAAGGTAAATAAATACTTCATGTTATGTTTGGTAAATGTGTTTTTCAAAAATAATAATTTTAGTAGGTTCGAATCTTAAATTTCCATTAAATAATCATTCATTTTTAAGTAATACAGATATCTTACCAAGTTATATAAGCAACTATTATTCTTTTACAATAAATTACACACTAAACGTTATATTTTTTTACTTTAGCAGTAACTTAATTTAGCATGACATACCTTCATAATATTGGATTGTATTTCTTAATGATAAAGGAAATGTTTCGTAAACCAACTAAATGGTCTGTAATGAAACATTTAATTTTAAAAGATATTGACGACCTCATCACAGGGTCACTAGGTATCGTTGCCTTTATTTCTTTCTTCGTTGGTGGTGTAATCACTATCCAAACCGCTTTAAACATTAACAACCCTTTAATACCAAAATATCTGGTTGGTTTTGCAACAAGACAATCTGTTATCCTAGAATTTGCTCCTACGTTCACCTCAATTATCATGGCAGGTAAAGTAGGTTCCTTTATTACATCTAGCATAGGAACTATGAGGGTAACAGAACAAATAGATGCTCTTGAAGTCATGGGAATAAACAGTCTTAACTATTTGGTTTTTCCAAAAACTATGGCCTTAATGTTGTATCCATTTGCTATAGCAATAGGTATGTTTTTGGGCATCTTAGGAGGAATGGCCGCTTGTGTCCTTGGTGGATATACAACTTTAGACGATTACATTTTAGGTCTACAAACCGATTTTGACTCATTTCATATGACCTATTCGTTTATCAAGACGTTTATTTTTGCTTTTGTTTTGGCTACTATTCCGTCTTTTCATGGGTACTATATGAAAGGTGGAGCACTAGAGGTTGGAAAAGCAAGTACGACATCGTTTGTTTGGACATCAGTGGTCATCATTTTATTAAATTACATTTTAACTGATATGCTCTTAGGATAATGATTATAGTTAAAGACTTACATAAATCGTTCGGTGATGCACATATTCTAAAAGGCATAAGTACAACTTTTGAAAAAGGGAAAACCAATTTAATTATTGGTCAAAGTGGTTCTGGGAAAACAGTTTTGCTAAAGTGTTTACTTGGTTTATTTAAGCACGAAGGTGGCAGCATTTCATATGAAGGTAGACGGTTTTCGAAATTATCTGAAGACCAAAAAAGAGAGCTAAGAGCAGACATAGGGATGGTTTTTCAAGGGAGTGCGCTTTTTGATTCCATGACCATTGCTGAAAATGTGATGTTTCCATTAAAGATGTTTACAAAAATGAGCAAAAGCGAAATGCAAGATCGTGTTGACTTTGTTTTAAAACGAGTGAATTTGTCTGATGCTCACCATAAAATGCCTAGTGAAGCTTCTGGTGGTATGCAAAAACGTGTTGCTATTGCAAGAGCAATTGTTAACAATCCTAAATATTTATTTTGTGACGAGCCAAATTCTGGACTAGATCCAAAAACTGCCATTGTTATTGATAACTTGATTCAAGAAATTACAAAAGAATATAATATTACTACAGTAATAAATTCTCATGACATGAATTCAGTTATGGAAATTGGAGAAACCATTCTATTTTTAAAAGATGGTCTTAAAGCCTGGGAGGGCTCTAAAGACACTATTTTTAAAACAGATAATGAAGCGGTTACAGATTTTGTTTATTCTTCAAACCTCTTCAAAAAAGTTAGAAAAATGTATTTAGATGAAAATCAATAATTAGTTTCTTTTAATTATCACATCTTTAATTTTCAACTCATTTTTTAACCATTCATTTAATTCTTGCTCCCTCAAACTCATAATACTATCAGAAAGTGTAGTATTCCATTTAACTCTTGCAATTGATATAGTATCTGCTTTTTTAAAGTCAGAAGATTCTAACATTTTAGCGTATCCAAAATATTGAAGATCTGAAAATTGAATTTTAGCATCCTTGGCTAATAACACAAAATCATCAGAGTCTAATGTATTGGTTGTTTTCTCAATTCTGATTTTGAGCGTATCAATTTGTGAGTTTAAATTTGCGATTAAACTATCTTTCTCTTCAAGTCTTTGATATGCATTATCTAATTGATCGATAATAATTTCGTAGCTCCTTTGATTATTTCCATTAAATTCTGGTTTAAAATTATAAATATTTGGATAGACACTTTTATCGCTCAAATTATTTTCAAGCGCATTTTTTATATCATCATCCAGCTCACCAAAAAAGTCCAATTCGAGTATTTTATCTTTCATATTTAAATCAGACTTACGCAACCATAATTCGTCATTTTTTGTAATATTTTTCTTAATAAAAGATTTATAATCTTTTTGATAACCACTTTCTCTTAATACTTTAATAAACGTCCAAGTCGCAGGAATCATCACCACAATAGCTACCAATGTTGCAAATCGTGCAATATTTCTTCTTTTTTTTGAATTAACATATTTCTGCATTGGAAACCTTAATAGTTTCAATACAATAAAAGTTGCTAGTGCTATAAAAATCGTATTTATTGTAAACAAATAAATCGCACCTAATGCATAAGTAAAACCTGTAGAACCCTCAGTAACACCAGCCTCAGCTCCTTTTGCCAAACCATATCCAACTGTGCATAATGGTGGCATTAAAGCTGTAGCTATCGCTACACCAAAAATTACTGAAGCAATTGTGCCTTTTTTTGTTCGTGCAATAATGAGCGCTAAACCACCAAAAAAGGCTATCAAAACATCTCTTATATCTGGACGCGTTCGAGCTAATAGTTCTGAAGAGTCTTCTTTAAACGGGAAAAATTTAAAAAACAAAAAGGCCGTTAGTACACTTAAAACCACCATCACTGCAAAGTTTATCAGTGATTTTTTTAAAGTATCGATATCATTAATAGCTATAGACATTCCAATGCCTAAAATTGGACCCATTAATGGTGATATTAACATGGCACCTATAACAACTGCGGTAGAATTATAATTAAGACCAGCTGATGCTACGAAGATTGAGCAAATTAAAATCCATGCTGTCGCACCTTTAAACGGAATGTCAGCTTTTATAGCATCAATAGTAGCGTCTCTATCTGTATCTTGTTTAAATCCGAAAATACCTGTCAAAAATTGTTTAGTGCTATTCACTAAGCCTTTAGCATCTTTTACAACGGCTTCTTTAGATTCTTCTACAATTTGTTCTTGAGCTTTCTCTTCTTCAGAGAAGTTGAACTTATTTTCTTGATTATCCATAAGATTCTCCAAATTTATCTTTTACTTTTTGCAACACTTTCTTAATATTCTGTTCCTTTTCTTTGGGAAAGATAAGCAATACTTCATTTTTATCAACAATTATATAATCATTCAAACCATCAATAATAACAATTTTATCTTTGTTGGTTCTAATAAGATTTCCTGAAGCATTTTTTGTTAATGTTTTAGCATTAACTACTGCATTCTTATCCAAATCTTTATTGAGCTTATCATATAAACTTCCCCAAGTTCCTAGATCATTCCAATCAAAAGTTGCTGGTAGAACATACACATTGTTGCTTTTTTCCATAATGGCATAATCAACTGAAATATTTTCAGCTTTACCATAATTTTCGCTTATAAAATCATCTTCAAATTCGGTATTGTAAACATCAATCCCTTGTTCAAATAATTGATATAATTCTGGTTGATTGTTTTTAAAGGCTGAAATTACGCTATTTGCACTCCACATAAAAATGCCTGCATTCCACAGAAAATTCCCTTTTGCTATAAACTCTTTAGCTGCGTCATAATCAGGTTTTTCCCGAAATTGACTAACCGACTTAATACTTGAAACATTTAATTTATCAAATTCAATATAACCAAAACCTGTATTAGGAAATGTTGGTTTGATGCCTAAAGTCATTAAGGCATCATTAGCTGAACAAAAACTAAAAGCTTGTTGTACATTATTAGTAAAGGCTACTTCATCTTCAATCCAGTGGTCACTTGGTGCTACAATCATCACAGCATCTTTGTTTTCTTTTTGAATTTTTAAAGCAGCATATAATATACAAGGCGCTGTATTGCGCATTGCTGGCTCCAATACTACTTGACGTTCAGTAACGTCTGGAAGTTGCTCAAACACCAAATCGTTATAACGTTCATTAGTAAGAATGAAAATATTTTCTTTCGGAATAATATGACTTAAACGGCTAAAGGTTTTTTGAATGAGCGTCTCACCTGTTCCCAACATATCGTGAAATTGTTTAGGAAATTTCTGCGTACTCACTGGCCAAAATCTTGAACCTACTCCGCCAGCCATTAATATGGCATAATAATTTTTGTTCATGCTACTAATTTAATAATTCTACTTCTGCATTAGGGTTAAAAAGATACAACTTTCCTGACTTCACTTCAACACATTCAATACGTTTTCGTCTTTTATTTCCTTTAATGAATGTTCGTCCGTTGTATAATTTAAAAGTTTTACCCAAAGGTATTTCAAATACAAAAGTTTTATCGTTCGTTTCGTCAAATTGCTTTAAGGCTAAGGCGAGTGACGTATCTGTGTCGCTAGATGCTTTTGGATTTTTAAAATGTTTCGCCAAAAATGGCAATAATTCATTTGGAAAAATATCTGGATTTAAAAATGGTAGCATCAAACGTTGAAAAGTCCTTTTCCACTCTATGCCGTGAGGTTTTATGAATCGACCATATTCTTTATACGCTTCAAAATGTGCAATTTCATGAATCAACGTGATTAGAAATCTGTATGTATTCAAATTCGAATTCACTGTGATTTGATGTCTCCCATTCGGCAATCGCTTATAATCGCCATGCCTAGTTTTGCGCTCATTTTTAACTAAAACGACCAAATGATCATGCGCCAAAAGTTCCAAAACTTTTGGAATTGCTGTTTCTGGAATGTATTGTTCGAGCATATTTTGCATGCGGACAAAAATAAGAGATTAAATTGCGTCGGCATAACAATTCTTTTAAATTAGCAGGAATGAAGTCACACAAACTAGTTCTTCCCATAATCGTAGTCTCACAGTTTTGCTGTACATCACTTTGGTTTGCTGGTAATGGCGTCATGAACGACCTCGTTTCAACTTTTAATTTAGACAATTCTGCTGTAGGACATTTAACTTCTGCAGTTCAGTTTGGATTTATTTCAGGTACACTAATTTTTGCGCTTCTCACTATTGCTGATCGCTTCTCTCCATCCAAAGTATTTTTTGTTTGTGCGCTTATTGGAAGTCTATTTAACTTGGTAACGATTATCGATAATCAAACCTTATATTCTTTAGCTGCTATCCGATTTTGCACAGGATTCTTTCTAGCTGGTATTTATCCTGTTGGTATGAAAATAGCAGCCGATTATTTTGACAAAGGTTTAGGCTTATCCTTAGGTTATCTTGTTGGTGCTTTAGTGGTTGGCACAGCATGTCCGCATTTTTTAAAAGCCTTTGACACGAATGTAACTTGGCAATTTCTCATTGTTTTTATTTCAGTTATTGCATCTATTGGTGGAATACTCATGTTGCTGTTAGTGCCTAATGGTCCTTTCAGGAAAGCCAGCCAAAAACTACAACTCAGCGCTTGGTCTCAGAATTTTAAGGACAAGCATTTTAGAGCTGCAGCCTTTGGCTATTTTGGTCACATGTGGGAATTGTACGCTTTTTGGGCTTTTGTGCCTTTAATTCTTTCAACTTTTCTCAGCAAGAATCCAACCTTAAGTTTTAATGTACCTTTATGGTCATTCATCATTATTGCTGTTGGTGGTTTGGCATGTATATTTAGTGGCTATTTATCGTTAACCCACAAAACAAAGCGTGTTGCTTTTACAGCTTTACTATTGTCCTGTTTGTGTTGCTTGATATCACCATTCGTCTTTGAATGGAGTTCTCAGTACTTGTTTTTAGGGTTTTTATTGTTTTGGGGAATTGTAGTCATTGCAGATTCGCCTTTATTTTCAACCCTTGTAGCACAAAACGCCATTCCAAAATTAAAAGGCACAGCATTAACCATAGTAAATTGTATTGGCTTCTCCATCACAATTATAAGCATTCAATTGATAAATTATGTTGCTACTATTTGGAGTCCAAGTTATATCTTTATGCTGTTAGCCATTGGTCCAATTTTAGGGCTCATAGCACTTTACAAGAAAACATAAGATTTTATGAACATCACAAAACCAACCTTAATCTTAGACGAAGCCAAATGCAAAGCGAATATTGCGTTTATGGTTGAGAAAGCCAAAACGCATAACGTTGTGTTACGACCACATTTTAAAACGCATCAATCTCTTGAGATTGGCAGATGGTTTAAAGACGTTGGAGTTCAAAAAATTACGGTCTCATCATTGGATATGGCTGACTATTTTTCTAAAGAATGGAACGACATTACAGTGGCCTTTCCTGCGAATATCTTAGAGATTGACACGATAAACCAACTAGCTAGCCAAGTGACTTTAAACGTGCTTGTTGAGTCTGTTGCTACAGCCGAATTCTTAATAAAACACCTAACCCATTCAGTTAATTATTTGATTAAACTTAATATTGGCAATGGCAGAACAGGCTTGCTACCAACCAATACTGAAACCATTGATGCTATTCTTGAAACTACAAAACATTCTGATAAACTAAATTTTATTGGCTTTTTAGGTCATGCTGGACAAACCTACAAATGCCGAAGTAAAACTGACATTTTGAAGACTCACGAGCAAGCCAAAGCAACTATTGTAAGTGTGAAGAACAAATACAAAACTAAGTATCCTGAGCTTATTGCTTCTTATGGTGACACACCAAGTTGCAGTGTCGCTGATAATTTTGAAGGCATTGACGAGTTGCGACCTGGAAATTTTGTGTTTTATGATGTCATGCAAGTACACATTGGAGACTGTACCTATAACGATATTGCAGTGGCCATGGCTTGCCCAATTGTTTCGATACATAAAGACAGAAATGAGTTAGTGATTTATGGTGGAGGCATTCATTTTTCTAAAGATAGAATTGAAGACCAAGGAAAAACCATTTTTGGAATCGTTGCTCACTACGATGTAAATGGTTGGAACGACCCTATACCAAACATGTATGTTAAGGCTTTATCACAAGAACATGGTGTTGTGGTTGTACCACAAACATTAATTGATAACTATACCATTGGTGACCTTATTTATGTATTACCGATACATTCTTGTATGACAGCCGATTTGATGAAACGTTATAAAACGCCAGATGGAAACGATATTACTATGATGGTAAACCAGTAACAATACGTAGAACTACGTATTGATTTTATGTTTAAAAATGGCTAACTTCGCTTTTGGACGATATCATTCATAAACGTGTTGACAAATGATATCTTAACCGTTGAATCACATTCAGCTAAAGCTGACCAAAGTTACTACGTGCTACGCACTCTCGTCCCTTTGGAAATGTGATTCAACGGAAGCGTTATGCCAAATTGCTATAACA
>Ga0098073_1000288_pt1 | contig 18845 bp, 12 predicted proteins | sample 31_taG_FD_75060 | JGI IMG/M metagenome (GOLD analysis project Ga0098073, IMG submission 75060) | Marine viral communities from the Gulf of Mexico - 31_GoM_OMZ_CsCl metaG | ecosystem: Environmental > Aquatic > Marine > Oceanic | place: Gulf of Mexico | collected 2015-07-12
CACTATCATTGAGTCCGCTGCAAAATGCACTTGATTTTCTGAAGCATCTGGATCACTCGGCAACTATTGAAATTCTGAGCCATTCTCGTGGTGGTCTTGTAGCTGATGTTTTGGCCAAATGCGATCACCGTAATGATGTAATTGGTTTTAGTGATCTGGAACTGGGAATGATGGCCAACGAAGACCCTGATGGCTGTGAGTTAATGAAGGAAATCAATACTATCGCACGCAAGAAAAAGCTGGAAGTACGAAAGGTGATTCGGGTAGCGGCTCCTGCCAGCGGTACAACTTTACTCTCGCGGCGTACCGATCATTTTCTTAACGTCATGCTCAATGCCTTGGGAATCGCAGTAGGTTCTCAAGCCAATGTGGTGTACAACACGGTGAGGTTATTTTTGCTGGAAGTGGTTAAGCAAAAGGCCAATCACGAGTCAATGCCGGGCTTATACAGTATGGTGCCTGATAGTACCTTTCAAAAAATGATCAATTTTTCAGGTAATGTCGTCGTTAACGATTTGTATGTGATTGCCGGAGATGCCGAAGTGGGAGGGCAGCTGGGCGATTCGCTCAAGGTAATTTTAGCCAACTTGTTTTATTGGAAGGCTAATGACCTGGTGGTCGATTCTGACCGTATGGAGCAGGGCGCACCAAGAATGAGCGGGATACAGTATTTTTTGTCTAAAGATGGCAATACCAATCACTTTAATTATTTCCGAAATCAAAACACCTGCGATGCTATTTTACAGGCTGCTGTCACAGCACCGGGTAGTCAGGCTGGTTTCTACACCCTAAAAGCTTCAACTGCAGGTACCCGCGGCGTATTGCTGAGTCTGTTTTCTATGGAAGGCGTGCATTACGATCACGTGAGCGGCAACAAGCGTATAGCTATTTTGCTTCCGGGAATTATGGGATCGAGTCTTGATCATAACGGGAATCCGCAGTGGATTGATTTCAGAGAATTAAACCGGGGAGCGATTAAGGAGGATCTGGAAATCAATATGAGTGGGGTGGAAGCTTCGGGCGTGATTAAGAAGTACTACGATGATTTTGTAAAACACCTGCTCAAAACGCATGATGTGATCACCTTCCCCTTTGACTGGCGGAAGAGCGTAAAAGATCCCGCTAATCAACTGGCTAAAAAAGTAGAAATTTTGCTGGATACCTACAATCAACCTATACACATTATCGCGCATTCTATGGGTGGTCTGGTAGTACGGCAGTTTATGATGGACTCTTCAGCCATCTGGAAACGTTTTATTGAAAAACCGGCCAATAAATTTGTAATGCTGGGAACACCCTGGCTGGGATCGTATCTAATTATGGAAGTGCTCACCGGCCACAGCAGTCGGGTGAAACAGTTGGCGATGATCGATTTTAAAAATTCTAAAGAAGAATTGCTTCAGATATTTAGAGAATATCCCGGCATTTTTGAATTACTTCCTATTGAAAACAACACCAAACGTCCCTTCTGGGAGTCGCAGTTCTGGAAAGACCGCAAAGCGGAAAGTACCGAGCCCATGGTCGTTCCGCTTAAAAAAGATCTGGACCAGTTTAAAAAATACCGCGATGCCGTACTCGATTTTGTGACGCATATAAGCGAAGATGATCTTAAAGATGTGTACTACGTCGCCGGTCACGCTGAGCAAACGGTTTACGACTACAAAACCGAATCGCGCTTTCTTTCTAAAAAGAAAAAACTGGTTTACCTAGCGACCACGGCAGGTGATAGTAGCGTAACCTGGGTAACGGGAATCCCGTCGCGTATACCTAAAGATAATGTGTATTATACGCATACCTCACACGGCGAACTGGCTAATGATCCCAAAATTTATGACGGTATCATTGATATTTTGCTTGAAGGTAAAACCAACCGTTTGCTAAAAACCAAACCGGTTTCTCGTGCCGGTGAAGTCATCAGTGAGATTCATTCAGTTCCCGCACCGGGCAATGATCCTAATCGTGTGAGTGATGCGCTGTTTGGTATTGATCCTGCTGTAAAAACCGATCAACCCAAACGCACAACACTTAGCGTAGAAGTAATTAATGCCGATTTAAAGGTATCACGTTATCCGGTAATGCTGGGGCATTTTAATAATGACGGTGTACATAGTGCCGAAAAAGCCCTTGACAACTACCTCAATGGTCGTCTGATGCAACGCTACGACATGGGATACTATCCCGGTAAAATAGGAGAGAGCGAAGTGTTCTTTAACCTGAATACTAACCCGCGTGGGGCTATTGTTTGCGGTTTGGGTAATTCGCAGGAGCTCACGCATTATTTGCTGGCTAAAACCGTAGAGATGGCTACGCTCAAGTACGCGATGTTTATGCGAGATAATTATACGCTGGCAAAAGCCAAATCCTATGCCGAGGGAATCTCATTTATCCTAATGGGTACGGGTTATGGCAGATTACAGATCGAAGATTCAATAAAGGGAATTTTATTAGGTGTAAGTAGTGCCAACAATTTTATTAAGAATCACGGTGAAGGTTTACAGGAAGTTACACAGGTAGAATTTATAAACCATTATGAGTCGCTGGCGAGCCAGGCTTACTGGGCTTTAAGCAGATTGAAAAATTCTGATAATCGCTTTAATTTTGAACTCTTAAAAGGCATTGAACGTAAAGAAGGAGCAAAGAAAAAGCGCGCATTTGTTGATGAGTCTGAAGACTGGTGGCATCACTTTAATGTAAAAAGTATTTGCAAAGGCGATCGAATCACCGGCTTTGCCTACAATTCGTCAAGTGGTTTGGCACGGGTAGAAGAAGAAGAAGTGCACAACGGGCTGGAGCAGGTAGGTATTTTACTGGAGCAGATGTCGCGTAATTCGGCCTGGGATAAGCGTTTGTCAAAAACCCTTTTTGAATTGCTCATCCCAAATCAGTTTAAAGATATTATCCGCAATCAGAATAACATCCTGTTTAAACTTGACTTGAAAGCTGCCCAATTTCCGTGGGAGTTGTTTCACGATTTTGAGTCAGATGAAACGCCTGCCGCCGTAAATTCAGGATTAATACGTCAGTTACTTACCTCAGATTACGAGAGCAATCAGTTGCGCAGTGTGAGCGACAAAACCCTGATTATTGGGGATCCCATTTACAATGAAGAATTACTGCCTCAATTACCTGCTGCTAAAGCGGAAGCACAGCTGGTTGATGATAAATTAAAGAATGCGGGGTTTGAAACGTTCCCTTTGATTAACAGTTCGGCTTCAGACATTATGTTGCAGTTATATACCAATGAGTACAAGATTTTACATTTTGCAGGTCATGGGTTGTATGACCCGGCAACCAATCGCGTGGGTATTGCAATAGGCAAAGGGATTTGTATAGACCCTGCGATGATTAAGCAATTGAGTTATGTACCTGAGTTTGTATTTATCAATTGTTGTTTTTCAGGAACAATGAATGCTTCTGATGATGCGTTTAGCCGCTCCCGTTATAAGCTGGCCGCCAACATAGGGACACAGCTAATTTCAATGGGGGTTAAAGCAATTATTGTGACGGGCTGGGCGGTAGATGATGCTGCTGCAGAAACCTTTTCAGAAACCTTTTACTTGTGTATGCTTTCCGGATACGAGTTTGGCGAAGCCGTGCAAATAGCGCGTAAAAAATGTTATCAGAATCACAGGCATACCAATACCTGGGGGGCTTACCAGTGCTATGGTAATCAGCATTACAAGTTTTTTGAGCACATAAGGCAAAAAGAAGAAGTGTTTGATTATGTGCTTAGTTCGCAGGTGTATACTGATCTTGAAAACCTTTACGCATCCATCAGACACAGCAGTTTCAATCCAAAAATTGTAAAGCGTAAGCTTGATGAGATTCTGGATAATGCCAGTCGAAATGATTTAATAGACGGTGTGATTCGGGAGAAGGAAGCCTTGATTTATGACGAACTCGATATGCCGGCAGAGGCTTTAGATACGTTTAGGGCAGTATTGACGCTGGAAGATGCTAATTTCTCGATGAAGGTCCTGGAGCATTTTTGCCTGTTACGTTCTTTAAATTTCTCTAAAGATAATGCAGAGCGGAAGGAAGAACTGGAGCTGGTGACCAAGTTGGCTCTCATAGGAAAAACAACTCTGAGGTTAGGCATAGTGGGCAATTGCTACAAATTTGCCTCGATGCACGAAAAAGGGGAGAAGCAATTGCAATACCTGCAAACAGCTTTAGAGTATTATACTGAAGCTTATGATCACAGTACAGATCCTTATGACGGTAAAACGCTTGATGCCTTTTCAAACATTGTGTTTTTGAGTTACCTGCTCGAAGCTTATGGCAAGGGAAATCTAAAAAATCAATTGAAGAAGTATACTAAAAAACCGGTGTTTACCTATCTGTCTGAATTTCTAAAGCATTTAGATGATGTGGATCCTGCAGACTTAGATATATCGGTGCTATTGGGAATGACAGAGGTGAGTTTTGGAATGCTCCTGGTAAATACTCAAAAAGGAGGAGATCAGGCTATTTTAGATGAAATCAATAAGCGCTTTGCAGAAGCATTTCAGATTTTACACAGTTCGCGTCAAATACGAATAGAATTGGCCCAGCTGGACTTTTTACTAAGCCACGAAGCGGTATTACCAAAAGAAAAAACAAGCAGTATGCTTAAAGTACGTGAGTCTTTATTAAGGTTCAGATAAATTAAAGTCGAATAAAGAGATTTTAATCCAGACCTACCAGAACATCTGTATTTTCTTCTGAGGCTCTCAATTCAAATTGATTTTGAACTTGAGCTACGATGGATTCCAAATTGGTGTCTGGAGCATTTATGCTGGCGATACTTTCTGTAAAAGCATTAAAGCTCGATTTTCCGTAGGCTAAATTCTGAAAAGTATTTTTAATGAATATTTTCATTTTGTCAGCTCCAATGTTCTGTTCCAATTCTAAAAATTGACCGGGTGTAATGAGCAAAGCCTGAAGCTGTGGTTGTGAGGGAGCTTGTTTTTCGGTTGTAAAATTAGGTTGTATGATCCCGGTTACCCGGTTATATTGAACGCTGTTGTTATCTTCCAGATATTTTATACGAGCATATTTAGCCAGAGATTGTAAGAACAGTCTGTCAAGTTTCGTTTTTGGTTCAAAATTGCTTGCAAAATAATAATAGGCAGCATCCTCAGTGAGATTTTCGTCCACTTTATTGATGTCGATATTGGTAGAAGTATTTACGATGGTATTGTAATTAGCCTCATTGCCATAAATGGGCGACTCCAGTTGTGCATATACGGTTTTATTTTGATTTCCATTGGTTTGTGTAAACTCATCTAAAAACTTCTGACTTTTAGAGAAACGCATTTTTAATTTCTGAATATCGGCATCAGAAACATTTATGTAATTGGCATATTCCCCTTCTTTAAAATCAAAATTTCCGGCAATCATCGTGATATCACCTTCCGCACGGTCGTTGGTAAAAGTGGATCCACTGGCTTTAGGAGTACCTTTACCAAGATAGATTTTATCACAGTCTGAGCAATTGGCTGTGATTTTATAAGTCATATTAAACGGATTAATATATTCTGAAAGCGAACCACTTGTACGCACGGTCTGCGGGTACCAATAATCATTTGCGCCTGCAAGCAGGACTCCGTTAACCAATACCACCTCTCCTTTATGTCGTTTGGCATCTCTTTTGGTTTCCAGATTTTTTATTTCTCCTGAAATTTCAATTTTTAATCGGTCTGTATTGTTTAGCGGGCGGTTAATATTGATATTGTGAGTAAGACAATCGTTACAATTTTGGGGGTACTTGCTTGAAGCAATTGGATCATCGTTTAGGTAAACCTGTTTCACCTTAAAATGCTTATTCAATTTAAAGGAAAGTTTCTGAGAATTTACGGGTAAATTACTCAAAGTGTACACGGCATCAAAACGTTCTTCTGATAGAGAAATAGATACATAGGCATCCATATGAGTTTGATCTTGAGCAATCCCAATTTGAATAAATAATAAACTTAAAAACGAGAAAAATAGACGCATTAGCACTACAGATTTTATACGAATCTATAACGTTTTTCGCCAAGTCCTGAAAAAAAATGCAATCTGTGTTGTTGAACCCAAAAAGAAGATTTTCGTCTATTTTATTGTTAAAAGGAATAGTCGATAATTTTGAATTTATGATAATCCAAAAATTTAAAAAGAAAATAATAGCGTTACTTCTCGTTAATCGGTTTTTGGTAAACCAAGGCTTCCTTATCCGATTTTAATGTGACCCTTACACGTTCGTAAGCAGGGCCTTCATAATCGTCGACAAGTGGAAGTTCTGATTGTTTTATAGTGTAAGAGATACCTTTAATGGTATCGTTATTATTACCGGTATGAATTGCTATTAGATACGTCTGTGCCTGAGGATGATTTTCAGGTAGGGAAATTTTCCCCAAAGTATAACCTGTTAGGATTTCCGGAGTGCCTTCCAGCTTCCATTTAAATAAGGCTTGTTGAATATCGCTGTGCTGAAGCGTACCATAGGAAAAGAGCTCAACGGTTTCCATCTTATGTGTTAACGTTTTAAGGTAAAATGCCCATTAAACCGCCTTGTTATTCCCTCATTGTCTATTAGTTCTACGCGATACCAATAATCGTCTGAAGGTAATGCGCGGTCACGGGTGGTGCCATCCCAGCTTCCATCAAAACCATAAAGGGATTTGAGAAGTTTACCATAGCGGTCAAATATCACAATGCTTACGTCAGTGTAATCCTGTGCATTAAGACCTAGCGGTCCCCAGGTGTCGTTATAGCCATCATTATTTGGAGTGAAGTAGTCCGGAAAACCCAATACCGGAATCTCAATGCTGCTAATGCCACATCCGTTTTTATCACGAACAAAGAGCGTTTTAAAGCCGGGAGTAACCCGCTCAAATACAGGTTCATCTCTGTAAGGTCCTATCTCGTCCCCCAAAGCGAACTCATAATCTCCCTGCCCAAGGCTGGCGATATTTATTATCCGTACAGTATTTGAATCTCCATCGCTGGTAACTTCGATATTTTCAGTGGTAAGTGTGGCCGCTTCAGAAGCTATAACTTCAATTTCCTGAGTTGCTGAGGTACAGACTCCATTATCTGCAGTAACCGTATAAATTCCGGGGGTGTTGACCACAACAAAAGATTCAGTACTTAATAAGTTACCCAAATCATCCCGCCATTCGTAATTGTATGTGCCCTGTGCATTTACGGTTTCAAGAGTAAAGGAGGCAGCGGTGCTGCAAAACTTTCCTTCATTTAAAATTTCAAATTGAGGAACCGGAAGCACCTGTAAACTTAAATGTGGTCCTACTCCATAACAGCGATTACCGGAATTGTCTTCAACCCGAACATAGAGTATCTGCTCGTCTGCAGTCTCGTTTCGGTAGGTGTTGTCGAGCGGTATTTCATTTTGATCTAAAAGCGCCTCTTCCTGTGTACGATAATAGGAAACACTTAGATTACTGCCTTGTGGAAACTGAGCGAGCATTGCCGGTGTTACCTGATTCAGGTCAAAATCAAAATACCCGTCAATTGCATCATCTGTATCGCAACTGGCAAGCTCATAAACAAAACCGGAAGGGAAGGAGGTGATAGAAACTTCCAGATTTACTTCGGTAATCCCAAAGCAACCATTGGTATTTTGAGTTCGGGCATAGATTATATTGCCGTTGCTGCTGTCGTAGTCGGGATTGTCAATCGTACTGGAAGTCTGATTGCTCTCGGCGTCTACACGGTTGGTATAAAAATCGACAGTTTCTGAGGAATCGGAGGTGATAGCTGCTGCAATAGCGTCAAGGTTAAATAGTGTAAAACCATCAGGAGTACCGTCTTCATCACAATTAAAAACTTCTATTTGTGAAGGCACATTTACCGGTTGCAGCACCACAGCCTGAACTGCACGTCTTGCGCCTGCTGAACAGCCTACCGGTTCTGCTGCGACATAAAAAGTTGAGGTTGCACTCAGGTTGGTTGTAAAATTGGCGCCGGTATGCAGACGATTACCTCCTGAAGCACTATCATACCAATTGAGCTGGCCATCGGTTCCCTGAGCACTCAGGCTCACGGTACCGGGACCGCAACGTGTGTCGCCGTCGCTGCTTACTACTGCCGCAACACGTATTTGTGCAGCAGTAGCTATCTTCAATTCTGGATCTCCCGGCATGCCACCAAATTCTACGATATACCCTTTAGCCTGAAAAGGCCCCGGCGGTTCACCGATTGTCCTGAGGTCATTCCACGAGCCTGGAAGGCCTACTGAAGGGTCTGTAATGTGCGCGTAATCTTCACCTCCGTTTGTGTTATTGGGCTCATTAGTATTCCAATAAGCAAAGTTGGGAGTTGAACCATCTACTCCACCATTCCAGAATACCACACCTCCTGCCAGTCCTTCTGGTCCGGTTACCCATTTCCAGACTCCTTCGGTTTCTTCGTCTGTACCGCCTATCCAGCCCGCGCCCTGTGTTTGTTCACCACATAAAATGGCCTCATCTTCAGATGTTAAAGTCGCTAAATAACCGGTAAGTCCATAATAAGTTTCTGTTTCGGCTGCCGCCAGCGCATTCTGCCAGGTTATTTCAAGGTCTGAATAATACTTATAAAAGTGTCCTGTGGATGGCAAATAGTTAGCATCGCCAATGGTGATTGAGAATTGGCGGATACCGCTGATTGCAGGATTTGTACTTCTAAAGCCCACGTTTTTTACAGCAGTTTCAATTTCTGCAGCCGTAAGTGTAGATGAGAAGCTTAGCTGTAACTTACCGCTTGAAGAAGTAAAACTCGCTGTTATTGCCGCATTACTGCCATTGTAACGCAAAAAATCACGCCCCTGCTCGTAACCATTCGAAACCTGTATATAAATTGCGTTTATTGCCGTACCCGAAGCATTGGTTAACGTAAAATCTTCGACAACGGGAATTTCAGAACCCGGACAATATAATTGATCACCAATAGCTTCTAGTTCCTGAGCGTAGATTTGAACTAAGCCTAAGAAGAAAAGAATGTATGGGAGTTTTTTAAGCATCTAATTATCAAAATTTGTAGCCTGATATGCCCCGGCATCCGGGTTGTTGTTACGTTCAGTTCCTGTAATATCTTGTGGAACTTGTGCAGCTCCGGCAGCATTTCCTAATTCTCTGGCAGCTGAATTCAAGCCTATGCGATACCTGTTATTTGCCGTGTTTTCAAAATCAGGATCTTCGCTTATTTTTATTGTTTGGTATTTAGCAGTATCTGTAAAATCATAGTTAGGCAAAGCCGAAAATTCACCAAAACGGTCATCAAAACGAATCAAACTGTTGCTGAATGAAAAGTTATATGCGATACCATCTACAGATCTTAACCCCAATTCTTCAGCTTTGTTACCGTAGATGATGCAATTTACAAAATCAGCTTTTGACAAATCTGAAGTAAGTAAGGCATCTTCGGTTTCTAAAAAATTATCAATCTGTACGGCTGGTGTGTTGCGAAAACTTTGATTCCAGTAATTGGCAAATGTACTGTGTGTAAAACTGTAGCTTCCGCCCAGCCTGATCCACAGATTTGAAATCCCCGAATTACCAATGACCAGATTTTTACCATCTATAGAGCCGGTAATCCCGTAAAGACCTACAAGCGCGCTGTTGTAAATCTGGGTGTTTGTCAATTGAATATCCGCCTCGGGATTGCCCGTGGCACCGTCTGCGAGTATACCCAGATTACTATTTTTGATTGTAATATAATTCATTTTTGCAGTGCTTCCCGGGGTAAACCAGATGGTTCCCCATTGTCCCGGCACTTCAGAATATTCAGGTTTGAGACGATCGCCTTCTAAAATGATTTCATTCTCAAGAGTTTCATTTGGGCTTAAGCTTCCGTTTGCTTCAATTCTTCCGCCTGAGCCTACTATTATCCCGCTATTTTCATGAAAATGTAAGCGAGCCCCTGCATCAAGAATGAGCGTTTTTCCATCAGCGATTCCCGCATAGCCGTAAATGACATAAGGCTTTTCATTAGTGAACCTCAATTGCTCGTCTTCAAGCACAAATCCTTCAATACGAATAGGTTCACCTCCATCATCAATTCCTATTTGTAAAGTCTCCTTAATTCCGTCGTCATTTTTGCGTGGAAATAGAAAAACGGCATCCTGCACGAGAGTCACCAGCTCTACCTGCTGGGTGTATGGCTTTGAATCAAAAATTAATTGATCTGTATAGATAAGTTGATTGTTGTCTTGGGAGTCTACCGTCGTTTCTATAAATATAAAAATACTGTCTCGCGGTAAAATCTCTATTTCGTTAAATACTTTACCCGCACGCCCGTCAATATTGAGACGGTAAGCCGAATTTTCACCTTTAGCGAGACCAACCTGCGGAATATGTATAAACGCATCACTACGATTAAAAACTTTAAGCGTGTAGGTGCTGCTGCCAATATTTGAGAAAACGGTGTCGAGATATACGGTGTCCCGGGAAAATTCGAGATTTCCCGTGCTGCGCTCGGGCTCAAAATCATCACGGCACGATGCGAGGCTCACAATGGCAATAAGAGAAAGCATTGTCTTAAATAGGATTGTGAGCTGTTTTGCCAAGGGTGAATTATTTTTTTAAGATGCGTATCTCGAAGAGTTTATCCCAGTGCTTTCCGGTAACATAGAGCTTTTGAGACGCTGCATCGTAAGCAATTCCGTTAAGAACTTCGTTAGCATCATCTGCAATTGATTTTATTTGTTTTTTAAGCGATCTGAGATCAACAACACCTTCAATAGCACCGGTTTCAGGATTGATGATGCTAATGCTGTCAAACTGATAGCTATTTGCATAAATTTTCCCGTCTACCCACTCAAGTTCATTAAACTTAGACCGTACTTTTTTATTGTCAACCACTTCAAAATAGCCGGTCTCGGCATAGGTTTCGGGATCTAAAGTCCAGATTTTTTCGGTTCCGTCAGACTTATAGATTTTTTTACCATCATTACAGAGTCCCCAGCCTTCTTTACTTGCGCCGTACTGAAAGCTTCCGGTTTTTGTAAAAGTGTTTAGGTCGTAAATAAAACCTGTATTTTCCCGCCAGGTTAGTTGTATTAATTTTTGATTTAAAATAGTAATGCCTTCGGCGAAATAGGTTTTGTCAAGATCAATTCGCTTAAGAATCTTTCCACTTTGTAAATCGGTTTTAAGCAGGGCAGATTTGCCGTATTCACCAATGCTTTCATACAAAGTGTCGTTGTGAAACTCCAGTCCCTGAGTGTAAGATTGCGTATCGTGGGGATAGGTGTTCACGATCTCGTAGGTATAGAGCACGGGCGTTTCTGAAGCAAGTAGCGTGAACGTGGTATTAAGAACAGCGGTTTTATCACCGGCATATAAAGTAGCTTGTAGCTGCTTTTTACCAAGCTTTTGTTCATTAAGGGTATACGAAATGGCCTGAAGCCCGGGCTTGCTTCCTATTCTGGTATTATCAAGTTGATATACGACTGAATCGAGCACCACATCACCCTTGGGTTTTAAACTTATGGAGAGAGTTTCACCATTTTTTAAGCCCTCTACAGGCTTGTCAACAACGATCGAAAAACTTTTATTGAGATCTTTTCCGTTTCCGCAAGAAAGCATCAGGGCGCTTAATGTGAAGAAAACGAGAAGATTATAAATGCGCATAATTTCTAGATTTAGGTGATGAAGTTAAATCAATAAATTCAGTTAAAAAAACCTTTGGCAAAGCAGATAGGTGCCGTATATTTGCACCCGGCAAGTCCTACACAACCAGCTCCTGTCGAATTCCCCCAGGGCGGGAACGCAGCAAGGGTAGATGGTCGTAGCGGTGTGATGTAGGTAGCTTGCCTTTTTTTATGCCTTATATTTGCGTAAATTCTTCCCTTTTTAAATACACATTATGTCACAAGTTGTCCTGATTACCGGAGCCTCTTCAGGCATTGGGAAATCAATTGCTGAATACTTAGTTACCAAAGGTTTTACCGTTTATGGTACCAGTCGTAATCCTAAATCTGATAACTTAAACGGCGTACACTTTGTACCTCTTGATGTGACTCAAAATGAAACTATAAAGAGCGCAGTTGCGACCATTTTAGAAAAAGAGGGTAAACTTGATGTAGTTATCAATAATGCCGGCAAAGGTATTAGCGGTCCGCTGGAAGAAATCCCCGAAGAAGAACTTAAATCGGTATTCGATACCAATTATTTTGGTCCCATTGCGGTTATTAAAGCGGTATTGCCAACTATGCGTAAACAACGCAGTGGCCTCATAATAAATGTAACTTCTATTGCCGGCTATATGGGGCTGCCGTATCGCAGTGCATACTCGGCTACCAAAGGTGCTCTGAGTTTAACTACAGAAGCTTTGCGGATGGAGCTTAAAGAGTTTAATGTAAAAGTCACTAATGTGGCTCCTGGAGATTTTGCAACCAATATAGCTTCTGGTCGTTATCACGCTCCTTTGCATAAGGACTCTGATTATGCCGCAAACTATGGAAAATCACTGGCTTTAATGGATGAGCATGTAGATGGGGGTGAGGACCCTATGCTTATGGCTAAAGCAGTTTTCGATATTATCAATACTAAAGATCCTCAGGTAGACTACAAAGTTGGAGCCTTCACACAACGAATTTCTACTTTCTTAAAAGGGGTGCTGCCCAGTAAAACTTATGAGCGCCTGCTTCTAAAACATTACAAGCTTTAAATCCTGCTAAAAATGTTATGAAATGTAACATTAACACTTAATTTGTATAATAACGTAACTTTACGAAAATTCAAGTTTTAATTGCTTAATTTTGAACATAAAACAATTGATAAACCAAAAATATCCTCATGAAATTTTTTATTGATACCGCAAACCTTGATCAGATTAAAGAAGCCCAGGATTTGGGTGTACTAGATGGTGTAACTACCAATCCTTCATTAATGGCTAAAGAAGGTATAACCGGAAGGGAAAATATTCTTAAGCATTATGTAGACATCTGTAATCTTGTTGACGGTGATGTGAGTGCAGAGGTGATCTCTACAGACTTTGACGGTATGGTTAAAGAAGGTGAAGAGCTTGCTGCATTACACGACCAAATTGTAGTTAAAATTCCAATGATTAAAGATGGCGTTAAAGCCTTAAAGTACTTTAGTGATAAAGGAATACGTACCAATTGTACGCTTGTTTTTTCAGTAGGGCAGGCATTGCTTGCTGCTAAGGCTGGTGCTACCTACGTATCTCCGTTCTTAGGTCGTCTGGATGATATTTCTACAGATGGACTTCAGCTTATTGCAGATATTCGTTTGGTATATGATAACTATGCTTTTGAAACAGAAATACTTGCAGCTTCCATACGTCACACGATGCACGTTATTGACTGTGCTAAGTTAGGATCTGATGTAATGACCGGGCCGCTTTCTTCTATTGAAGGATTATTGAAGCACCCACTTACTGATATAGGTCTTGAGAAGTTTTTAGCAGATTATAATAAAGGGAATAACTAATTATCATTCCTTCATTAATACAAAAAGCCCGTCTTTTTTAAGACGGGCTTTTTTATGCATTATTCTAGATGTAAAAACCTAGTTATTAAGTGCGCTCAGCAATTCATTTTCAAATGTGGTGCTGAAGAGATTAGTGTGTGCGTTTATAATAAATCCTTCCTTGTCTACTATAAATGTTTTAAGGGTGGAGCTCAATGCCAGGTCTTTCACTAGCCTGTTATAGTCGCCGGTAAATAGATATTGCTGTTCTGGTTTAAACCCATAACGTTCAACGCTTCGTTTCCAACTTGAGAAATTGTCTTTAACATTAATCGCCATAAATGTAAACTCCGGAAATTTTTCGATGTAGCTGTCAGCAAGCCGTTGTGCACGCTTCGCATGGTTTTTATTTTCATTCGACCAGAAGAAAATAAAAGCCGGTTTTTTAATAGTGGTTTCAAAAGTGACCGTGTCTTTTTCTAACGTGAGCAATTGCTCATCAGGAATGCGTTTGCCGGTTTCAATCTTCTTGTTGGCTGTATATAAATCGCTGATTTCTTTCTTATCTCTTTTAGAAGGAATATGATCCATATACATCTCATAGAGTGTTTCTCCTCCTTTCTTATCATTGCTGTTTGCCAGGTAGTCTTTAATGGTACGGGTGAGTAGAAAACTTTTTACGGAGTCGTTTTTAATTTCGGTCTGAATCAGACGCAATTTGTGCAGGTTATGCGTAAAGGAAAGCGGATCATAAGCTTCCTCTGTAAAATATTCCTTGAATGCAGCCTGATTAAAATAATTAATTAAAAAACGCTGATAGGGATAGAGCTCCAGAAACTCAGGTTCATTGAAGCTTGTGTCTTTTCGATAATCGTAGAATGAGTTGGGAAGCGATTTTATAAACTGGACGCGATCTACCCCAAAATGTGACATGGGATATACCTCTAAGCGTGCAAAGTAATCATAGTCTACAATGGCTTTTCCTAATCGCTCAAAGTATGCACTCATGTCGTGTTTTTTTAGAAACTCATCCAGCTTTTCCTGACGTTCATTTCGAAAAGCCAAGACGCTTCTGCTAAAGGTAGCAGGATCCTGCTGGTATATTTCGCGTTGAATCATCAGATCATTTTCTTCCTCATTTTTCAGAAAAAAATCAATCAGCAGATTATTCTCAGGAGCTCCAAAACCACTATACGTAAGTGTTTCATCAAATTCAAAAGTATTAACCCGAAGTAATAAGCTGTCGCCCGGCTCTATATAAACAATTTGCTCTTCATTGTGTTTGAAGGTATAGATGCCTTTTTGGATGTTATTGAATTTGTATAAAAACTGATTGTTTTGGTCAAGCGATATGCTGTCTAAGAAAACATCATTTTTTTCAAGAATCACGTAGTTCGATACTGGGTTAATAACCTCACCACCTAAGTACGTGCCGCTTTCGGCCTTAGGAGTGTCATCGGCGCAAGAGGTTAAAAATGCGAGAAGTATGAAGAAAAGTAGCTTTTCACTCATATAAAGTAAAGTCTTGAGTTTGGGACAAGGATAATTGCTTGAGCGTTTAAATGTAGACGCGTCAGGCATTTTACCTTGTTAATTACTAGTTAAAACATAGAATTAAAAAGTTAATCTTTCATCTTTTACTTCAATAGCTGTACTTTTGCGGCCTCAATTAAAAAGAGGAAAGACTATGTTATCAGTATCTAATTTATCTGTTCAGTTTGGAAAGCGCGTGTTGTTTGATGAGGTGAATGTTTCCTTTACTCAAGGTAATTGCTACGGCATTATTGGTGCAAACGGCGCCGGGAAGTCAACCTTTTTAAAAATTATTTCGGGCAAAGAAGACCCTACCAGTGGCCATGTACACCTGGAATCGGGCAAGCGTATGTCTGTCCTGGAGCAGGATCACTACGCTTATGATGAGCATACGGTTTTAGAAACCGTGCTTATGGGTAATAAGCCTCTTTTTAAAATCAAGACTGAAATCGATGCGCTTTACGCTGATTATTCTGATGAAAATGCAGATCGTATAGGAGAGCTGCAGGTAGAGTTTGAAGAGATGAACGGCTGGAATGCAGACAGTGATGCAGCCGCTTTGCTTTCAAACCTGGGTATAGCCGAAGATTTACATTATAATCTCGTTAAGGATTTAGACAGTAAGCAAAAAGTACGTGTGCTTTTGGCTCAGGCGCTTTTTGGTAATCCTGATGTGCTGATTATGGATGAGCCTACAAACGACCTGGATTACGAGACCATAAACTGGCTCGAGAACTTTTTGGCCAACTATGATAACTGCGTGATCGTGGTATCTCACGACCGTCACTTTTTGGATGCAGTATGTACGCATATATCTGATATTGATTTTGGTAAGATTTCTCATTTTAGCGGAAACTACACGTTCTGGTACGAGTCTTCTCAATTGGCAGCGCGTCAGCGTGCTCAGCAAAACAAGAAGGCTGAAGAAAAGAAGAAAGAACTTGAAGAATTCATCCGTCGTTTTAGTGCAAACGTGGCCAAGAGTAAGCAGGCTACTTCGCGTAAGAAGATGATCGAGAAGCTTAATGTAAACGAGATCAAGCCGTCAAGCCGAAGATATCCTGCGATTATTTTTGAACGTGAGCGTGAAGCCGGAGATCAGATTTTAAATATTGATAAACTGGCTTCCTCTATTGATGGAGAGATTTTATTTAAAAACCTAAACCTGAATTTGGCAAAAGGCGATAAGGTAGTAGTGTATTCTAAAGACAGCCGCGCTACTACGGCTTTCTACGAAATCATAAATGGGAAGCAGAAAGCCTTAGAAGGAAAATACGAGTGGGGTGTAACCACCAACCAATCTTACCTTCCGGTTGACAATCAAGAATATTTTGAAAACGATTTGACTCTTGTAGACTGGTTACGCCAATATGCGAAGACCGAAGAAGAGCGCGAAGAAGTATTCTTAAGAGGTTTCCTGGGAAAAATGATATTCTCCGGTGAAGAGGCGCTTAAAACATCTAATGTACTTTCAGGAGGTGAAAAAGTACGTTGTATGTTAAGCCGAATGATGATGCAGCGTGCCAATGTGTTGATGTTTGATGAACCCACAAACCACCTGGATCTGGAATCGATCACTGCAATCAATAACAGTCTTAAAAATTTTAAAGGCACAGTTTTACTTACCACAAGTGATCACGAGTTTGCGCAAACCGTAGGTAATCGTATTGTTGAGCTTACTCCAAAAGGAGTAATAGATCGTTATATGTCTTTTGATGATTATATGAGTGATCCTAAAATTAAGGAGCAGCGTAATCAAATGTATGCTGTTGAGGCCTAATTTTTAGTATCTTGGTCTGTACTGATCCCAAATCAAGACGACCATTATGAAAATCAGGTTACTTACACTACTCATAGTATTACCATTATTGATTGCCTGTTCATCAGATGACGATGCTGCTGTTCAGGAAAATATCGAAGATCCCGTAAATGCATTTGTATTTGACGGGATTTTGTTTGATGTGCAAACAGCGTGGATTTTTGATGAAAACACCAGTACTGATGAGTCTTCAAAAATAGGGTTCAATTTCTTTAATAAGACCACCGCACAAATAACTTCTGGTGAGGATCTACAGGACGTGGTTGCTATTTATTTTGCGCTTACCGATGATGTTTTAAAAGCGGAAACTTATGATAACGCCATAGATTATGAGTTTTTTGTTGACGGTTCGGTTACGGACGGAAGTTACGACAGGGGTAAAGCAATTTTAAATTATACCGAAACAACCCGGCAAGCTACTGAAATTGAAGTAACTATCATCAGCATAACCGAGACCGAAATTTCATTAGATTTTAGTTTTACCCGTAATGATGGTAAAGTGGTTTACGGTAATTATACCGGTGCCTGGCTAAATTTAAACGAGTAGTAAACCCATTATTACTTTCTAAAATGATTGACTAGGGCAAAAGCACTAATCGCAGCTATAAACCCACTTAAAAATATCCTGAAAGTAGAAAGTTCTTCTCCCTGTGTAAGCGGATAAAGCCTCCATAACGAGTAGATGAGAAGCGCGGCATTGATAAGTAAATTCCATTTAGAGCGCTTGGGTTTTTCTTCTTTTTGAATGAGTGGCCGTCCTTCAGAAGTTATCGTTTTTTCTTCTTCAAGACGGCTTTGTGAGGCTTCAACTTCAAGTTCGGTATCAGAATGTTTTGCTTCTGCAAATGCCTTTTCAACCAGATGTTTAGCTTTTATAAGGTTTTCTTTTTCAACAAATATTAATGCTTCACTTTCAAAACTTCCAAATCCTCCACGCAGGGCACTTTCCTTGTCATTGCGTAAAATGCTTTTAATTCCGGCATCTTCCAGATAGTTTTTCAGGTAGTTTGCGTTTATTTCTGAACCCGCATAAACGCGTTCGTAGTTAGAGTCTTTTATCATTATTGGGCTTTATCATATTGACAACGCCAGATTGCAGTGTTGAAGTTTTTACCGGAAGCAAATCCATAATACAGTACTACTGCAGCTATAGATTTAAACATAAAAAAGAAAACCATCACATCCTGGCTGAAGCTTTGCTCTTTTGTAAACAGCCCGTCGGGAACTAATGCCGTGGCCAAAATACTAGAGAGTAAAACAGTAAAAATAAGGTTTTCAAAATTCTTAAAGGGCCACATCATGAGCTTTCGGAACGGGTGCAAATCATTACCCCATTTATGAATCAGGTAGTAATAACCGTTGCCCATAGGTGCAAAAAGCAAGGGATCGTCTGTTTTACTCAGCACAAACAGCTTAGATGGTGCCATAATTTTAAAGCCGCTAAGACTGGTTTTATGTTCCTGCTCCAGGCGATTTATTTCTGAAAGTGCTTCTTGCGGAAAGTTTCCTTTAAAATAGCGGGAATCCAGAAAACGTAACCGGTAGTCAATACAGATTTTTTTGATGCTCTTTTCGTGGAAAATGCGATTTCTGTCGAGAAGATCAAAATTGAAATCAACCTCATCTTCATCAGAAGTCGAGGCAAGATTATTCAGAATACGCTCATTAGGGCCTGAACTGTTTGAGATAAAATCATTGACCCAGTTGATAACATGCTCATCTGCGTTTTTGAACTCTTCACGATAAAGCTTATCGTGAATATTGATTTTCTTTAGTAGCATTTTTCTTTTTTATGCCTAAAATTAACCAATACGCACCAAAGTTACAACCTTGTAAGTGCTAAAGTATTAGCGCAATACCGCCTGCAACTGTTCTTCAAAGCGTTTTTGCAATTTGCCCATAATTTTGTCAATCTCAGCATCGGTAAGTGTCTTAAGCTCATCTTGAAGCGTAAAACTCACCGCGTAACTTTTCTTATCCTGAGGCAGGTTTTTCCCTTCATAGACATCAAAGAGCGCTACTTTTTTGAGCAACTTATTTTCGGTTTTAAAGGCTTCATTGTAGATTTCTTCAAAACTTACCTGTTTATCGAGTAA
>Ga0098073_1000295_pt1 | contig 18664 bp, 12 predicted proteins | sample 31_taG_FD_75060 | JGI IMG/M metagenome (GOLD analysis project Ga0098073, IMG submission 75060) | Marine viral communities from the Gulf of Mexico - 31_GoM_OMZ_CsCl metaG | ecosystem: Environmental > Aquatic > Marine > Oceanic | place: Gulf of Mexico | collected 2015-07-12
AAAAAGTATCTTGGTGAATATGCTTCTAATGTGGGTATAGGCGATGTAAGTGGAAGCTTGTTAGATATTTATTCTCAATACGCATCAAACATTGGAGACATTCAACAAAACTTTGCAGCATTAGAAATGAACTTAACTAGAGAATACACAATGGAAAGAATGAATACATTTAATGAGTTGTTAAAAACACAATATCAAATTGATGTTGCTGAACTAGATAATACAGCTTTTGAAGCTTCTAACTATGTATTTGAAAACTTTGCTACGGATGTTGCTGGTGGTTTAGCATATTTAGAGTCTCAAAAAGACAATATGAGACCACAGGATTTTGATGCAGTTAAACAATCTTACTATCAAGCGAATGCACAGGCAGTCATAGATAACATATCATCAGGTAATCCTTACTTTGGTTTTGCTGATTTAGAAACACAAACACTAAAAACACAAGAACAATATCTAGAAGAAGTTCAGAAATGGTTATCACCAGAAGACTTTACACGAGTTAAAGAAATTATTGCTCTTAAAGAACTATATGGTGATGGAAGTGGTGAAGTAGGATTTGACCCAGTTGCAGGACTAGATGCTTCTATATTCTCAAGTGACCCTAACATTACTAGTGATTCAGATATATATGAAGTAGAGGGCAATAGATTTGCAGTATCTACGGCATCAGTACTTGATGATGCAGTCGCAATTGATAACAATATTACACCAGACTTACTCAATGAAAAATTTGAAGAAGCAACTGGACAAGACAGAGGAAATATTCCTGAAAATCACATTGTACAATATCAAGGTTTTTACATTTTTAGAAATGGTAACTGGTACCGTATGCACGATATAGGTGGCTCTGGAACATCATTTGATAAGTTTACTAAAGATAATTATGCTACTTGGACAAGAGACTATCAAGGTCCTAGAGCTGGTGGAATTGAAATAGACTTTGATTATGATAGCCAAGGTAGAGATGCCGTTACATATCAAGGTAAAACATATGTAGAAGATACCGATATTGGAAATTATTCTAAGCTACTAGACTCATCTGATTTTAATATGAGAGGTTTAATAACTTACTTAAATAAAACATACGGTGCGGTTGGACCTAAAGGTAGAGTAGATAGTGATGCAGTATCAGATAGCGTACCTAAAGGTCAAGTGTTCTTCTTTAACGGTCAATTCTTTGTTTATACAGAAGACGGTAAAAAGATACGACCAATGAGATTACAAACAGAATCAGAATAAAACGAGAGGTGAATTATGGCAGTTGGAAATGTACCATTAGTTGGTAATGAAAGTGGCACATTAGAAAGAGGAACAGGAAAAGGAAAACAAGCAACACTTGTAACCAAAAACAAACAAGCATTTTATAATAGGTTGAAATCAGAGTATTACGACAATGTTTACAAAGCCATAAACACCTATTATAAAGATGTTGCTAAAAAACAACAAACATTTGAAGAAGAAAGTTCTAGTTTTAACATTTTTGAACAAGCTTTAAAATATGCAAATATGTTAATAAATGCGCCAACCACTCTTACTTTTGATTTAATATCTGGTATGTTAAGTGGTGGTTCTGACGCTGTTTTTGGTGTTGTACAATATACTGCTAAATTTATAGAAGATGTTAAAAGTATTTTTGATGAAACCGATGGCACTGGATGGCAAGAAGACCTTAGATACACAGTAACATCTATACCAGCAGATATTGCAAAAGGTTTGGGAACTGCAGGTATTGGTATAGCTGCTGGGGCAAGCGAATTTCTAAATAGTATTTGGGCTCCTTTAGGTGACGAAGATGCAATTGAAACTTGGGGTGCACAAGCCTCTCAATGGGTAGAAGATACCGTTAATACTGAAATTATAGGAAGAGCTTTGGAAATTGAAAAATACAAAGAACAGGCTTATGAGGGGAAAAGTAGCTTATATCAATCTCCAAATCAGGTTAAATCTGAGTTTGATGACCCTGATTTTATGAGAAAATATATTGATGATAGATACAAAAATGAAGATTATGTAAATTTTATAGGAGAAACAATTAAATCTAATAATTGGTTTCAAGAAAATATTGTAAAACCTTTAAATGAAAAAGGAGACCAATATTATCCTCCAGAATATAAACAATGGGTAGAACCAGCTTTAAACAGCATTGGTAGACTTATACCTTCTGTTGCATTAAGTTTTGTTTCTCCAAAAGCAGGTGCAAAAGGTCTTGCGACAACATTAGCAGGTTTATCTAAAGCTTATTTTGTTTCGAATACATATGGTGCTAGTTATCGAGAAGCAGTAAATGCTGGCGCAAGTTTAAATGATGCACACATATATGCTGTCGGTAATGCAGGTCTAGAATTAGGTACAGAAATGATTGGTGGATGGGTACCTGGTCAATTTAGTCCTAAATCTATGAGCAGTGTTTTAAAAAATATCGGTACAGAAACTTTTGAAGAGATGCTTGCAGAACTTGCTGGTAATAGCTTAAATATTTATCTTAACAAAGAAAGAGAAATAGAAAATGTCGACCCAGCAGAACTTCGAAGTAGAGTATTGTATTCCGCTTTAGTCGGTGGTTTTAGTGGTGGTGTTTTTGGTGGTATTGGTAAAATTCAAGCAGCAAGTATGATAGAAACTGATGTTGATGCTATCAATACAGAACTAGATAAAATAATCAACCCTAAAGATGAAAAAAAGAAACAAGAAATTAACCAAGAAAATTTAACAGAAGCAACACAAAAATTGGTAGAAAAATTAAACGACCCAAAAACTCCTCAATGGAGAAAAGACCAAATATTAAAAAACCGTATTATTAAATCTTTAGTAGAACAACAGACCATAAAAGGTGAACAAATTGTTTACGATGCTAAAACGAAAACAAGCTCAGTTCAAGAAACCGAAACGACATCATATACATTGAGTAAAGTTGGTCAAAAATTAAAAGAAGGAAAATTAGTATCTACTCAAGGTGAAATTGAAATAACAAAAGATGATTTTGCTGTTGGTTCTCAAGAGTATGTTTCAGACTACATAGAAGAAATTGAAGTTGGAGAGCAAGTAGTTGATGCTCAAGGTAATCCAAAACAAACTTCTAGAAAAATTAAAATTAAAATATTAGATAATCAAGAAGTCCAAAATCTTAATGACGACCAAAAGAAAGACATTGAATGGTTTAAAAAAAGAAATCTGCGTGTTGCAATTGTCTCAGCTCCAAAAAACGCTGGATTTGCAGCGTATACAGATGTTAAAACAGGGATGATTTATATCAATGTAAATTCTAAAAATAATGAATCTGGCTTTAAAAATATGTATGCACACGAGATGCACGATAAAATAAATATAATGTTCTCGAATGGTTTGCTATCTAAAAAACAATTCGATGCTTATGTAGATTTTGTAAAAAGTATTGATGCTGGAACAATGGATAAAATCCTAAGCAAAATTGGTTGGACGGATGTAGAAAGTAAATACTTAAATGATTTATTTACTCCTGAACAAAAAGAACAAGCAAAAGATATTGGTGAAAAAAATGTAAAACTAACACCTGAACAAAACAAAATCATTACCAGAGAAAAAATATCTTGGGTAATAGGTGAAGTGTTCGACAATGAAAGAATACTTAGAGAAGCATACGGTGAAAATCCAAGTGTCTTTAGAAGAATAGCAAACATATTTGCAAACCCAAATAAATTCAAAACACAGTTTGGTCAAGTTGATGCAACTTTTAAAAAGATGCTAGACAAGATGCAAAAGAATTTCCAAAAACTACTTAAAGAAGGTAGTAGTTTTGCTTATGGTTATGAAACAATAGGTGAAGGTTTAAGACAAGTTATTAGTTTAGACCCTCAAAAAGTATTTGCGTATAACCAAGATTTAAGAGGTACAATTTATGCAGATAGTTTTCAAGATATCATTGACGCTACAAAAAACGAACAAGTTATAAGAAAAGTAATAGGTTTAAATGAAGGTGATTTATCAACAAGAATTTTAATTAACAACTATAATTCTAAAACCGACAAGCTAAATATAAAGGAGGGTATTTTAAGTTTTCAAGAAAATAGAATATATAACCTTTTATATAACGGTGTTAAATATTTTGATGGAGAAAACATCGAAAAACAAAACTATGACTCAAAGAATGGTGCAGATTATTTTCTAAAAATAGGTGATAAATTATATGATAGAAATAAATTTATTATACCTGAAGATGAAAGCACTATGGAAAACATTGTAGTAAGATTTGTTGACAATAACCACTTTGAGATTTCATATGAAAGAAAAGAATATAACGAAAAATTTGATACGGTTTTTGAAGAAGCTGATGGTGGTGTAATGCTTGGTGTTTCTAACTTTAATGTTATAAACATATATCCAGATGTTATACTTCCAGATGGTTCTGTAAAAGAAAATCCTCAGATGATTATAAGCTCATTAAACCCAGGTTTTGTTAATGATTTAATTAGCAAAGATGGTAAAGGTGTAGCGGCTTCTTTTGCTTTTGCTCCAGCGACATCTTATTTATTGCCAACACAACAGTTTCAAAGACTGTTTCAAGATGGTGGTCACGCATTCACAATAACAGCAGTATTAAAACCAGAAATACTATCGAAACCTGGTGTTTTTGTTATGAATGAAGATGGATTTACTCCTATTAGAATTTTTTCAGAAAATGAAATGCAAGATGGTCCAGCTATATACGAAGACCTGGGTGTTAACCCACAAGAAGAAACTGTACTAAAAAAAGACACTGAATATCTACCTAGAGATGGGGTTGATTTTGTATTCGAAGATTATTTTGTTGTAAAAAATGACAAACCCATAGATGTTATGAAACAGTCTTTAGAAAGTATGATTGAAAGAGTTGACTCTGAATTAAGTAGAGTTGCTGGTATCGTAGAAACTGGAAAAGAGGTTAAAGTAGATTTTGATGAAGTTAAATCTAACATCACATACACAATATTACAACTATCTAAAATAGCAAAAAACTTAAACACTAACACAACACAAGAAACTACACTAACTCCTTCGTATTATAAAAATAAAATGGGTACGAAACTTCCTTCATATATAAAAGTTGTACAGGCTTCAATAACGGCTGCAATGTCAATGACTAGTATTTTTACAAACACTCAAGAAAATGGTATGCTTGATTTATTTCAAATTGGACAAGCTTTGTCTGTAGCAATAAACCCAGAAACAGCTGAAGCAACCAAACAAAATAATCCAGACGCTTATAATATGTATATTGAAAATCAAATGGAATTTGATGATGTTGCAGATTACTATGGTATGCTTGAATTAAGAACATCTGAAACAGTTGTAGAAGGTCAAGCCTCTACATTAGACATTGCAGATGATTATGCCGTTGTAAATATCAATCATATTGGAGGTAATTTAAACAGTAATTATTATCAAAAGATAAAATCATTTTTTGAATCTAAAGGCGTATCAGTTGTTGAAACTAACAACACAACACCATTAGAAATATCTGCAAACACAGATGCGATATACAATAATATAAATGGCAAAAAAGTTTACGACACAACTCATCCGTTTTTCAAAGATGCTTTGGGAGCTAATATATTTGCTAAAGCAGATTCTCAAAGAGCGACACAAAGTATATCAGAAAATATAGGTCGTGAAGCGATACAAACTAATAATGTGTTTGCTTATGATGCTAAACCAAAAACCAAAAAACAAAAGAAAAAGACTAAGCTTTTAGATGATGATAGACTTAATGCAAAAGAGACAGAGCAAAATATAAAATCTAAAACTAAAACAACAAAAAATAAATTTAATCAACCACAGGTTAAAAAAACAGTTCAAGCTACTCAAACACAAGAAGGTATTAACGCAACGCTTGACCCAGTTGAACTTCGCAAAACTAGAATACTTACACTTGAATCTCTAAAAACACAACTTAAAACAGCTGAAAAAAATAGAGCTATTGCTTTAGATAATAACAATAGTAAGGGTGTTATAAAATACGCTAATCAAGTAAAACGATTAAAAATGCAAATCGAAAGAATGGAAACCTTACTAAACGAAGAGACCGCACCTAAAGTTCAAGAAACTCCTGTTCAACAAACCGCTCCAGTAGAAACTACTCAAGAGGTTCCTGCAGAAGAAACACAACCCGCACCTGTAGAACAAGCTCAAGAAACAGAAACTGAGCCTGTAGAAACTCAACAACCTGAACCTGTAGAACAAACACAAGAGACACAAACAGAAGAAGTTGTTGTGCAAGAAGAAGTAAACGATGCTCCTGTAGGAATAGAAGAACTACAAAAAGCACACGACATATCTAAGAGACAAAGCAAAATAACATACAAAGGTTTACAAAAGGCATTTAAAAAATTCTTAGATAGTGTTTTTTCAGAAATAGAAAACCAAAATGAGCAAGACTTTAAAGATATAGTAAGCTTATTTAAAAAACACAACATCATCATTCAAAGAAACATTCGTGGTACTCAGTATATTAACCACTTGTCAGAATCTGTATTGAAAGCTTTAATTCAAGAACTTGCTGCTAAAAAACTAGCTGCTAAAAAAGCGGAAGCAAGAACAGATTTAGTTCTCACAAATCCAGAAATACAAGCTATTGTAAATCGTGTTTATGAAGCAGTATTTAGTGCAATGGCTCAAATGGATGACATTACATCTAGAGACTATATTACAGAAGACAATCTAACTGGTAGAATATACAACCGTTTTACACATAGATTTTTAAGAAAATTTATGGAAGCGGATATGACAAATGAAGATGTAAGAATTGCTATGAACAACGACCCTGATGGTGAATTTTTAATAAGACTTATTAACGCCATCTATAATATCAATGACGAAAATGGTATTCAAGAACTTAACGGGGCAATAGAACAATTTATTAGAAACACTGAAGTCGAAAAGGTAAGTACATTATCTCTTAATGAAAATGGAACACTTAGAACAATATCTAAAGTAAAAGAAGAGTGGCGAAGAAATACTAAGCAAATCAAAAAATTTGCTCAACAAATTGGTTACAAAATTGACTTGCCTAGATATTTAGGTAAAACAAAAATGGGTAACTACGCTGCATTACTTGACCCTTATACATTCTTAGAAATACAATCTTTATTTAACGAGTTTGGTTGGGGTAATGTTCTATCAAGAAAAATAGAAGAAGGTGTTGAAAGACAAATTGATGTCGATAGAATATTCGAAAGAATCATACAAGAACAAGGTTGGCTAAGAAAAAACTTTAAAGACCTTAAGAAATTTGATTCTCCTAGAAAAACAACTGTTATTGAAAACCTATTTGGTGCTAAATTAACAATGAGTCAAATTATTTCTCTTAGAAATCTTATCTTAAGAGAAGTGCTAAGAAACAAAGCGATTGATTTAGGCATCATCTTAGGAGAAAAGTCAACTCACTTCGAAAATGGTAATAGAATAGACATCTTAGCGTTGGTTAATGAAAATGCAGATAAGTTAGATAGAGCACAAAAAGTCAAAATAAAAGACCAAATGGAACTTTTAAATGAACTCAACAACATCGTAGAAAACAACACTGCTGCAAAAGAACTAAGTAACAAGATAATGACTTTCTTTAGTGAGTTGTATCCACTGATTAACGAAAGATATTCTGAAATCAATGGTCAACCTTTACAGAGTGAAGGTATTGAGCTTAAAGAAGCCATTGAAGCTGGTTTAGTATCTGAAGAAGATGTCTTAGGTGGGTTACCAGCAAACATAACTATAGATATGTTAGATAAGATATACATACCGATATATGTAGGTGAAGCTGGATACTTTAGAGAAAAGAATGTTAAATTCAAAGACATCTTAGATTTAGGTGTATCAGATGGTTTTACACAAGCTATCGGTGATTCCAATGCAATAGTTAAAGTAGATAGTATTATAAACATTATGTACAAGTACAAAAAAGAAGCTAGAAACTATTGGGGATTACACAGAGTTATGCAAAACTGGAGCGATTTAGTTAATACAGCTCTTGAAATAAGTCCTATGGAAAAAGCTGAAGACCAAAAACAACAAGTCAATATGCAAGAATACATTTCACAAAATGCAATAATTTATGTAGAAGAAATGTTAAAAGACTTAGCTGGCTATAAACGAGGATATACTGTACCTGCTCTTGCTTGGTTAAGAAAAAATTTCTATCGTGCTGTACTTGCTGCCAATGTAAAGGTTATTCTTACACAGCTTACAACAATGTATAACTTAGCCGTTTTATATGGAGACAACTTTGCGACATTCTTTCCAAAAATGTATAAGAATTTATTTATGCAGCTATCTCCAAAAAATAGACAAGAGTTACAACAGTTAAAAGATAGAAATAACATTTACTATGATAGAACTTTTGCTCCTACATATGACATTGGTCAAGCACAATCAGAAGGAACAAATATTTTTGGTAAAATAATTAACATTATGATGAGTGGTATTTCCATAACAGATACATCAGTAAATAAAGCACTCTTCTTAACATTATTGGAAACTAAAAATAGAGAAACAGGAGTTAATTATACAAAAGAAGAAGCTGACAAAATACTTAAAAAAGGTATCCTTCGTTCTCAAAGTTCTGCATTAGATTTAGGTAAAGCACCTATACTTAGAACAGAAAATGAAATATGGAAAACGCTCCTCAAGTTTATGGGTGAACCACTTAAGCTTCAAAGTCAAATATACGCTTCTAAAAAACAACTAGAACTCATTAGAAAAATGAACACGAGAAACAAAGAACAAGGCAACAAAACAAACGAAGCTATATTTAAAGAAGAAGTATTGCAACTAGAAGCACAAGCGATTGAAAAACTCCAGAACGAAAGACAAACTCTAGAACAACTTAAATCTCTTGAAGAATCTGAAGACTTCGCAACATTAGAGAATGAAGAACAACAACGAATTAGGGACAATATAAAAATTCAAGCGAAAAGAGTCGAAGATGCTGTTGCTTTAGCAGAAGATACATCAGCTTATGCTAGAACAACTATAGAACAAATAGACGAAATCATTGCTGGTAAACCTAAAGCACAAGAAATGATGAGAAGAAGAATTGCAGCATTGATGGGAACGATGATGTATATGGCAGCGCTTAACACTATATGGTATGCAATACTAAGAGATATGGGTAATCTAGATGACAGAGAAGAGGAAGAAGAATTATCACAGTATCTTGCAAGAAAATTTGGAGCAAATCTTTTTGGTGAATTTTTCCAATTATTCCCATTTATTAGAGACATTTATGGTTTCTTAGAAAGTGGTTTTGATTTCTCTACTATAGATGAAATTGCAATGCTCGAACAAACCCTAGAAATTGTATCAGAATTTTCTAAAGCGATTATAGAGGGAGAAGAAATAAACCCATTAGAAATAGCTAGAAAATTTGGTGCATATGGTTTAAGAGTTTTCGGTTTCCCTGGTAAAAACATAGAAAACATTTTTGTTGCATATTTAATGTTAAGTGGTAACAAAGATACTTACTATAGATATAGAACAATTACTGGTCAGAGAACAGCTTCTAACAAAGAATTAGAACAGGCAATTAGAGAAGGCAATGATGAAATGGTTCAAGCTATTGTAGAATCTAAGATAGCTTCTAGAAATGTAAATGTATCTACAGCAACACTAGATGAAATCGTTAATCTTGGAAGGGTTGGAGTCAATGTAAGCATACCTGGTATAAAAGATTCTTATACTATAGATGGTGTTGAATATACAATGGATGAAAAACAGTCTCTTGAGTTTAGAAGAATCTATAATCAAGCTGATTTGGTTGTTCAAAGAATGATTACATCATCTTCATACAGAAGACTCAACGACAAAAAGAAAAAATCATTGATTCAAAGTATTTTTAACTACTATCTAAAACTTGCTCAATCAGAAGTGTTTGATTTAGACTTAGTACCAGACAACAGAATGTTCAGAAGTCTTACACAAGCGTTCAATTACTTTAGAGAAACAGTAGCAACAAGACTACTTAACGAACAAAGAAAAGAAGAGCGTGAGTCAAGAAGAAGATAAAAAAAGAGGCGAGATTAACTCTCGCCTTTTAATTTGTCTACAAAATATTCTATTTGTTCTTTACCAATAAGTAATACATAGGTGCCTTTAGACTTTTCTATTTTATCTTGCCACCACTTTTGCATAGGGGTTTGCTTATAATACGAGCCTTCTGATTTACCAAGTTTAATCTCACAGAAATATATTTTATCAGCGAACACGAGCCTATCAGGATACCCCTTCAGACCTCCAGGATTGCCCTTAAAATGAAAGATTTTTTGTTTGTCGAGTAATTTACCAAAATACTGTTCAAGTTCTTTTTCTGTCATCTATATGTCACTTTAAACATCCCTTTCATAAACTCTATTTCTTGAAGTAAATCATACTCATCATCGTCTTTTGTGTATCTAAATACAATCCTTCTTTCTGGTGGGTCAAGTTTTATTAGTATTGTTCCTCTCGGCTCAATATCGTGTTTTTTATTTTTTGCTGCTCTTTTGACAGCCCACAAAAAGTTTTTGCTTTCTTCTATTATAAAACCTTTTTCAATAAGCATTTCGTTTGTAACATCGTTATTCAAATCAATAATATACTTCATATTTGATTCTCTGTCCATAATAATCTCCTTACATATTTTTTATATCGATTGAGTTTAAGAAATCTTTTTGATTGATTTCTTTGGTTACGACTGCTTTATATACATAATCATCCCAAGTATTTTTTGTAAGTAAATACATAATCTTAACATCGTGTTTTTGTCCTTGTCTATATATACGCTTGTTTGATTGTAAGTAGTTTTCTAATCCCCACAACAAACCAAACCATATAATCGTATAACCACCATATTGGAGATTACCACCATACTGAAATGAGTATGGACTTATGACTCCAATTTTTATTTTGCCTTCATTCCACTTATTTTTAGATTCAACATCTTGTACTGCCTCTGCACCTGGAAGCGTAAGCAAACGCTTTTTATCAAACTTGTATGAGTAGAACACAAGGATGTTTTCTTCTGGATGCTCTTCACTATACTTTTTAACCCACTCTAACTTGCCATCATCAAAAACAGTATAGTTACCTTCTTTGTCGTTATACACACAACCATTAGATAGCTGTAAACATTTGTTGATGAGTATTTGCTTTGATAGCACACTGATTTGCTCTTGCTCTAACTCTAATACATAGTCGTTTTTGAACTTTCTAAATATTTGTTGTTTCTCTGGAGAGAACTCCAAGTATATTTTTTCTTCGGTCAGATTTGGCAGTTTGATATTATCACTACTTGCAAACACACAGATATCTTTAATCAAGTCCATAAGATACGCTTTGTTTTCTTTTGTAAGCATACGCTTGTAGTTAAAGGTAAGGAAATATGTATCAAGAAATTTCCAGTATGATGTACCAAGTCTCTTACCTTTATCTAACAAGAATATCTGAGACCACATATCTTCCCACCCATTGGGTACTGGTGTTCCACTGAGTAGATATACACGGTGTTTCTTAAGGTTTATCATTTTAGCAAGTGCCTTAAAGCGTTTTGCTTTTGCTGATTTGAAACGACTACTCTCATCTACAATAATCATATCGAACATATCAAAGTTTCCATACTCTTCTTTCCACCAAGTAACGAGGGCATCACTCATAATTGTGATAGAGTTTTTGTTGTTCTCAACTTTTTCAATACGCTTTTGTTTTGTACCACTCAAATCGTGATAATCAAAGTATTCAAAGTTGTCCCACTTTTTGATTTCATCTTGCCACACTGTAAGTTTGTTAGCCACACTAGCTGGAGCAACGATGAGGATGTTGGCAACCTCAAGCTTGTCAAAAGCAAGATACTCAATAAGAGATAGCATCAATGCAGTTTTACCAACACCCATATCAAAAAATATGCCGTACTGTCTTTTGTCTTTAATTATATCTAGTGCAGCTTGTTGCTCACTATTCAGTGTAATTTTCATCTTTTTGTTTTTTCCTATAGCTTTTTAGTGGAACGGTGTATTCGTTCATTTTTCTTCTGAGTTCATTAGCAAAGTTTTCATCGTGTAAAACTAATTTAACAAACTTATATTCCCAATTTAATTTATCAAATATAACTGTAATAGAAGAATATATATAAGGACTTGATGTGCTTTTTAAAAACTCTAAAAAATGATATCTTGAATTATTAAAACTTAGATATTTATCTTCAACCATAAACCCCGTTTCATTCATCACTCTATATATAAGTTTTTGCAGTGTTCTATTATTAAATCTTTTTACTGTGTTTTTTAGTTCCCTATGTATTCCGTTCGGTAATATATTTAAAACTATTTTATCTTTCTTAACAGTAAAAAACTTTTTGTTATAAGTGCTTTTTAAGAAATATTCTAAATCTTCATCATAATCAAACACATACTTTTTTATATACAAATCCCGTGTCATAATGTTTTTTATAAAGTTTCTAACTTGAGATGTATTATCAAAAGTAAATACTTTGGTGTTCTTTTTTCTTATATCAGTAACTTGTAGTTTACATAAACGATAATCCATACTATCTACCTTTCATTTGTCTTATTTTATTTTTAGTAAAGGCACGATACATCTTTAATATATTTGCCTTATCTTTTTTAGAGACCTCTATGTATTTATTCTGTACGATTTCAATATCAGATACAAAACGATACTCGTTATCTATACATACATAAGCTTCTCTATCATTGATGTTCATTTTATAAGTGTAACCAGGAACCTCTTTTGTTGTAATCAATAGACCAGTGATATCTCTAAAGAGTTTTGTCTTACTATCGTGTTGTTGTGAGTATATACAATAGAAATAGTGTCCAAACTTACGACCGTTTAAATCATAATGTTCTCCAAAGAAAATATCATTTGGTCTTATATCTTCACGATTAAAACGGAAGGTCTTCTTCTGTTGCTTCATTTTGACCTCCTTTTTCTAATCTCAAGAAAATGTTTGAAACTTGTCCAAACACACCCATAGATTTTCTTTTACTTACCTTAACGAAACCAAGGTGCTCTAAAGCGTGGTTGATTTGTTCTCTCATAAGGTAGTCTGGGTTTGCATCAAACGGCTTATTAAATGCAATAGTATAGATTTCTTTCATCGTGAATATATCTTTTTGTTCTCTATCTATCATAAGACCTCTAAAGTCTCTTGTTTTACGCTCGTGCCATTGTTCTTTCATTTCTTCAAAGTTTAAACTGTAAAAGTTTTTAGGGAACTTATTATTAACATACATTTCAACGATAGGTAAACTATCATTTTCAACTGTAGCTTTATCATTAAGTTCATCCCAAACCATTTTAGCTTTTTCACTAAATGCAGTCATAGGGTTGAAACCTTCTTCATAGTAGTGCATAGCTTCAGCTAAACATTGATTACGAATATCTTCAGTCCAATAATTCTTATCATATAATCTGGATGTATTTCTTGGTAGTCTTGAGTAGAAAGGCAAGAATCTTCTATTACCAGTTCTATCTCTAAGTGGTTGATTATCATTCGTTGTTGCAATAAACACACACTGTCTGCGATACTCAGTCACTCTTCTACCATAGCTTCTTCTGAACTTATCTGTAGTTTTTGAAACGAAAGATTTAATTGTTGAAGCATCACTTTTTTTGTAATACTTTTCAAACTCTGGCAACTCATAAATCATAATGCCACCAAGTTGTTCGTAAGCATCTTTTTTATCAAAAGGTAGCTCATCATCTCCAAAGTAGTTTGGTTGTGTATCAATAGTAGTCATATCTTTACCCCAATTTAGAGTAGCAATAGACTTACCAAACTGAGACTTACCAATACCTTGTTGACCAGATATAACAACCATCATATCAAACTTTGAACCTGGTTTCATAATTCTTTGAACAATACCTACCCACCAAGCTTTACTTGCTTCACGGTAGAAAGCGTTAGGTTCAATGTCGTATAAATTACAAATGATTTCTTCTATTCTTTTTACACCATCCCATTCTGGTAATTGAGCCAAGAATGTTTTAATTGGATGTATTCTTTTTTTAGATGCTTGGTGCACAACGGCATCAAATATCATTTCCTTGCTTCTTATTTGATAAACTGTCTCAAGATAAAATCTAATTTGGCTATCATCTTCATCATCAAGCATATCGCCTTTAGACTTTTCTGGGTTCCAGTCTGGTGTTCTATAGAAACATATTGCATCTCTCAAACTATCAAAGTAGAACAAGTCTTTAAACTTTTCATCTTTATCAAAGATAATCTTAACATTTCTTGCATTAGATTTAGGTTTTCTATCGGTTTTAGAACCAGTATATTCAAGAGTATGTGTCCAGTCTTCTTCTTCAACACTGTTCTTATCTACCTCAACCTCACCAGTCTCATATTCTTTTTGTAGCTTATCAATTTTTTGAATCTCTGGCATATGTTTCATTACTTGCTTAACATCATCTCTAATGAAATCAACCATCGCTAAAAAAGATGAGCTCTTATCATATTTCTCATACTCATATTGTTCAGTAATATCAGTATCTTGTTTACCAAACTTATGTATTCTTACAATATCAAAAGCATTTAATAATTTACCTTGAGCTGGGTCTGTAGCGTGGTGTGAATAAGCATACTCATCGTTAAGTATTACCAAACCATCTTTTGACTCACCATCTGCATAAGTATATCTATCAGCGTGTTTTTGTTTTATATATACATCACTTAAAAAATTATCTATAGCTTCTGTTATCGTATATTCTATATTGAAAGCATTTACTATTCTATACTTAGTCTTTTTACTACTTGTAATTTGTCCTTTTTTAATCTTATCTATACTTAATCCACTAATGTAATGAGGCTTTTGAAACTCTGCAATATTAAGATAATCTAAATATCTATCAAGCATATCATCTGGTTCAAGAATATTCCATTCATCTAAACCAAACTCTTGGCATATATAATCTCCATCTATACTTACACTTGGGAAATACATAATACGGTTGATTTGAAATGTTGTCGCATCAAAATATTCAATGCCTATGATGTTTGCAATTGCTCTACCAATAGGCTCGTATTTCTCAACACTGATTTCTTCAGACAAAGGAACAATAAGTCTAAGTCTTGGGTTCTTTGGTGTGTGTGAGTGTGTTGAATAAACGAAGAACGGAAAGTTTAATTCTTTAGTATTATCTTGTTTTTCTTTTAAAATATCTATTATATTAGGAGGGCAATAGTCCATATCAAGTGTAATCATATTTCTACTTGTAATGTTCTTTGACTCTCTGCTATTATTTATACTTTTACCAGCGATAAATGCACCTTTATCTTTACACTTAAGTTTAAAGTCTCTATCTCCAGCTTCATATTCTAAAAATGTTTCTTTAGTTCTAATTACATTTGTTTTAAATGCTTTTACCATAACATCAAAACTTAACTTTTGAATGATACCGAGCTTCTCATATCTATTTCTGAAACTTATAATCTCATATGTCTTCATAATAAATCTTTAGGTAGTAGGGCATCAAAGTTATTATTTTTGAAGCAACCATCTACCAACTCCTTGTCTGTAAGTTCCACGATGCCAAGCTCTACAAGTCCATAGAATATTTTTTCTATAGAGTCATCTGATATCTTTTTCATATAATCAAAATCTAAATCTCTTATTCTCTTAGAGCCCTCCTTATATCTTGGTATAAAGAAGCTCCTATATACTTTAGCATCTGATTTGATTAAGTTAGTTAAGTTAGTGTCGTTAAGTTCAAGCATTGCAATAAATTTCTTTGGTGAAAACTTTATCATACAATACCTGCCTTTATACGGGCGTTGCATTCTGCTCTAAACTGGCAAAACTTACACGCCTTTTGATTTGGTCTATACACTAAATCATTTGTATTTATTTCTTTCATTGGTTGTGCTTGAGACACATACCATTTAATTAAATCTTCAAAAGAATATTCTACTGCTCTTGTATTATATATAACACTTTGGCATATAGAGATGATTACTTTTGTAGGAAGAGTTTTTGTTTTTCTATGTAGTTCTTGAACAAAACCATAAGCATACATAAGCATTTGGTTGTTCTCTTCAGTATCAACCTTACTACGACCAGTCTTAAGGTCAACAATAATTACATCTCCATTTTCTAATACCATAGCACAGTCTACAATACCATTGATATTGTTATTGTGAAATCTCATCTTCACTCGTTGTTCTATGTATATATGCTTAGGTTTATATTGAGTATGTAATTGCTTGATGTAAGATATGTAAGTGTCTACAGTCTCATCACAAGACTTGTCCCACTTTACTTTTAGCTTTTCATCATTACGGCTTCTATAATAGTTGTTTGGGTCAGTAAGCTTTTCTATTTCTTTTTCGTTATCTTTGAAGAAGAACAATTCCTCTAACCGAAGGGAAGCGACCTCGTGTTGAAGGCTCCCCTTGAGTGTTGAGGTGCTCTCTGAAAAACCAGTGTTGTGTTGTATAGAAGCTGTGCAAGTTAAAAATCTATCAGAAGAAGATGGGCTTAATTTATATTTACTTGGCATTGTGCCACCTCCTTGTTATATTTGTTCTTGCAGTTGTTTTAATTCTCCATATGTTAATTGGCTTAGTAGTTCTTTACCTTGTTCAGAGACAAAGGCTTTTGCTTCATTTTGTTTTCCATTATCTCTAATGTTTTTTCTTACCTCTAATAGTAAGTCTGCATACTGTTGTGTTTCTTTACTAAACTCTTCTTTTTCTTTTGATATTTCAACTTTAGGTTCAACCTCATCTCCACTTAAAAAATTCTGGAGAAAATCATTTTGATTTAGGTCAACTGCTGGTTGACTTTTTTCTTTTTCTTTAGTTTTTTCTGCTTTTTTAGGTGTAATTGTTTTCTTTTCTACCTTAATTGCAGTCGTTTCAGCAAGGTCTTGGATGTGTTCTTCTTCTTGACTATCAGTCTGTTCAAAGATATCTAAACCAATACCACTAATACGGGCAATAAGTCTAACCATTCCACGCTGTCTTGCTTTGTTTAAATCAAGAGAGTTTGGTGTCTTAATGATTTTAGAGTTTTGATTATCAAAGATAGGGTAGTATTCGTGCTCTTCCAAACCCATCCAAGTTGCTTTTAGGTGGATGAATAAAGCATACTGTTCTTGTTGGGTCATTACAAGTTCGCCATCCTCGTTTGGTGCATAGTCCGAATAAGGAAAGGCTACACGGGTTGCCCATTCTGCTACCTCTATTTGTCCACCTTGCATACGAAAGAAGCGTTCTACTACTGCCCAAGGGTAGTAAGTAATCTCTCTTACTGTATTTGATTTTTTGTATTCCTTATTGAATGTCTTTAGGTATTTTGGAAGCTCTGCACACATACCCTTCTTATTATAATTATCATTAAATAATTTTAAAGTGTCTGGTTGTAGCATATATTACTCCTTATCTTGTTTATTTAACAACGCTTCTAAATTCATATGTGTATCAACCGTTGTTCTAATTTGAGATAGTAAGTCTCTATACGATTTGATATAAGCATTTGCTATACCAACCACTTTTTGCATTTCTTTCATATGCAATTCTCTCATTTCTTGCATTTGTTTTTCTAAATCTTTTACTGTTAATTCTTTTTTAGTTTCAGCCATATTATTTTTCCTCCTTAAAATGGACTTTCATCTTCTGTATTAAAGTTAAAACCACTCCAAGCACTGTTATTTGCTTGATATGTGCTCTCGCCTTGTTCTCTTAAACCAAGACTAATTGCTCTGTGAAACACCGTGTAAATGTATTTTTCAAGGTTGTCTTCATTGTAGCCAATACCAATTTCAATTTCTACACCATATCTATGCTTACGACTATCTTCTTCTGAAATAGAAGCAGCTTCATCAAGTGATGTGAAGAAGAATTGCTTACCAATTCGCTTTGTTTTAGATGTAAGATTTATTTTAAATCGTTTGTCCCACTCGCCATTCCTATCTGTATTCTTTGTGAGCATACGGTATTCATCATCTTTGAGCGTGATGATATCTGAAACATTAAATGTTTCTCCAACTGGTAAAAGTTCTTTACCCAATTCATTTAATTTTTGTGCCAGTTCTTTCACGAAAGGCAAGATGTCTTGATTGTAATCTTGATTTTCTAATATACCAGAAGCAAAGTATTTCTGGTCGTTAAACTTTTCATATAGATATTTTGTATATGAGAAGACCACTGGCGAAAACACTACTGTAAGTGTATTTCTATTTTCATTCTTTGTAATATTGTATTTCACTTTATTCTCCTTATCTTGATACGGCTACTTTTGCCGTTGTTGATTTTGTATCTATAACACCCTTTTGGGCTAACTCTACCATCTCATACTGTGATAGTTCTTTTTCAAGCTCTGTAATCGTAATAGGTTTCTCTATTGTTTTATAAACAAACTCTTTACCAAACTTATTCTCTAAATACTGCAAACCATAGTCAGTCAAGTATCTTCTTTTTTGACCTTCTACTATTTCAAGACCCTCTATGGGTTCGCCTTTCAGAAGCCTCGCCTCAATACTGTCTACAACATCTTGTAGATATTTAATTGTTTCTTTTGCATTGATATAGGCATCAACCTCCTTCACTAAATCTAAGTCTATGAGTGAACATAATAGCATTTTCTCACCTCCTATTCTTCATTATTCATCTCGTTGTGCATAGCTTCTTCTACTACATACATATCAAAGCCAA